>ENA-UEPL01002999-UEPL01002999.1-human-gut-metagenome-genome-assembly--contig:-NODE-2999-length-10384-cov-3.852915_pt1 | contig 10384 bp, 12 predicted proteins | sample MGYA00242896_ERZ507908 | MGnify/ENA primary metagenome ERZ507908 (study PRJEB26167, sample SAMN06115518) | human gut metagenome | host: Homo sapiens | place: China:Chongqing | collected 2015-08-20...
GTAGTAACTGGCAAGCTTACTTCTCAGATGGCGAGCATATGGTAACTACACCTAAGCCAATGCTACCAGGCAAAAAAGATACCACTAACCTGTATTCCCGTACTGAGTCTGAATTATTCAGCAAAGGGCGAGGTAAATTCAAAGGTTATTACGGTATTCGTTTCTTTGGGGACGATAAAAAAGTAGTAACTATCAAGTGCCCAACTGAAGTCATCTAAACAAACAGAAACAGGAGAAGCAATTATGAGTCACGCAGATAAACGTACTCCGGTAACAGATGCCCTGGAAACCCTCGGTATGATTCACTTCAAGCCAGAAAAACGTGATGCTATTCACCTGGCAGTAGAACCAGTTAAATGTGGGGAACTCCCACTTAACCCCGGTGAGCGTATTGGCATTATTGATGGTGTAGCCTACCCGGTAGGTTATGTAGTAAACGGGGTAGTTGCTAAGTACCACGGCATTGTTGACCCGTTTCTACGCAACACAGTTAGCGAGGGTAAATCCTTCTGGTTCGTCATGGCTCCTCGTATGGTTCAATCCTTACGCCATGTTTGGGAGCACCCAGACTTCCCGGCAGGTGAATAATGGAGCGTTACTCACCAGATAGCACCCATGATGCATTAGTCATTATGGGTAATCCAAGAGCACTCGCATATCAGTGGATTGTCGAATACGCCAAGTATATCTCCCCGGAAGAGCGAGGTGATGACGATGATGGCGGTTATTACGACACCTCTCCTGTAAGTGCAGAGGAACTCATCGAAGCTGCTAATAGCCATCAAGATGGTGGTTGGGGTGATTATATCTGACGTGGTGGAGAGTACGAAGGCTTCCAGCTTGACTCCACTTTCTGGGATAAATTCGCCATTGTCATGGGTATTGAACGTGAATCCGTAGAAGAACGTAGCTTCTTCACCTGTTCCTGTTAAGGGGTTTTAGATGTCTATTGAATCATTAGCCCGTTCCACACCACGTCAAACACGTCGTATTGTAGAACGTTGCATTCGTTCCGGGGTTGTACCGTATATCACCAGTTCACCTGGTATGGGTAAATCCTCTATCGTTAAGCAGATTGCCGAAGACTATGGTCTTATTCTTATTGACCACCGTCTGTCCACATCTGCACCGGAAGACTTATCTGGTCTTCCACGTTTCCGTGAAGATGGTCGAGCAGAGTTTGCACCGTTTGCTGACCTGTTCCCATTAGAAGAGGACGAAGTACCAGAAGGCTACAACGGCTGGTTACTTCTGCTGGATGAATTCCCTTCAGCCAGTAAATCAGTACAGGCTGCTGCCTATAAACTGGTACTCGACCGTATGACCGGTCAGAAGAAGCTGCATCCTAATGTGGCTATCGTATGTGCCGGTAACTTACAGTCTGACCGTGCCATCGTTAACCCTATCGGTACAGCTTTACAATCTCGTATGGTTCACATTGAGATGATGGTTGACTTCGATGAGTGGTTGGAAGACGTAGCAATCCCGGAAAAATGGGATGACCGGCTGATTGCTTTCTTGTCGGCAAACCGTACTTATCTGATGGACTTCGACCCGAACCATGAGAACAAAACGTTCTGCTGTCCTCGTACCTGGGGCTTCGTTAACTCTCTGTTGAAAACTGGGTATAAAGGTCCAATCCCAGCAGAAGATACACCGATGTATGGTGGAGCTATTACTACAGGCGTAGCAACGTCTTTCGTTCAGTTCACTGCTGTCTATAAAGAGATGGTTTCTCTGAGCGAAATCTTACGTGACCCAATGGAAGCGAAGCTGCCTACTAAACCAGACCTTTGCTGGGCTACCATTACCAGTCTGTGTACTCAGATTGATAAGGGTAACTACGTGGAAATCTTTAAGTATATCAGCCGCTTTAAAGAGGTTACTTTCAAGATTCTCTTCTACCGTACTGTTATCAAGACATTGCCTGAGATTGATGATACTCAGGAATATCGTTATGCAGCCATTCAGTTAGGCAAATACATTCATAGCTAAGAGGTGACCCATGTCGCAAGACCTTCAAAGGGAGTACGACAAAACTCAGGTTAACGCCTTCATTGGTAGTACTGCTGCTTTCTTTGGGGCTATCCTCTGCACTCTGAAAATGCGTTGGGATAGTAATATCCCAACTGCTGCTACTGACGGCGAAACCCTATTCTGGAATCCAGATTGGTTTCTTCAGCTACCGGTTAACACCAGAAAGACTGTGCTTATGCACGAGCTATGGCACGTAGCATTACTGCATGGTCCTCGCCTGGGTAGCCGTGACCCTGAGATTTGGAACCAGGCATGTGATATTTATATCAATAACATGCTATCTGGGCCGGAATACAAGCGAGATAACTACTCGTTTGATGGTACCAAACCCTGGATTGACCCAGACTATGAAGGTTGGGTTGAAGAGGACATTTACGACGACCTGGTTAAGAACCCACAGAAGCAACCTAAAGGTAGCGGTGGTGGGGCATTCGGACCAGGTGATTGTGGAGACATGCTTAAGCCCGCTTCGGCTGCTGTCAACGCAAATGTCGTCAACAATGTTGTTCGTGCTATGCATCAACAGAAGTTGTCAGGTGGAGCAGAACCAGGAAAGATGCCTGGTCGTACTGAAGAGGTAATTACCCAGTTCCTTAAGCCAGTAGTTAAGTGGGAAGCCTTGTTAGAGCGTTTCTTCACTGAATTACTGGATGAGGACTACACCTGGGCAAGACCTAACAGACGTTATCAGGATATCTACCTCCCATCTCGTTTTACAGATGATGGTCGTTTAGAACACCTGGCCTATTTCCAGGATGTATCCGGGTCAATTCAGACCAAGGATTCTCTGCGTTTTAACTCAGAACTTGCGTATGTATGGCGTAAGTATGCCCCTGAGAAAATGTCTATTATCCAGTTTGATACTGTCATTCAACAGACTGACGAGCTTAAAGAAGGTGACACTTTCACCGAAATTAAGATTATTGGTCGGGGTGGTACTGACCTAAGAGAAGTACGCGAGTGGATTATTAAACATAAACCCACGGCTGCTATTATCTTCTCTGACTTGGAAGTGGCACCCATGGAAGAGCTACCATTCGATATTCCCATTATCTGGATATGTATCCGCAATCCGAGGGCTACTGTCCCGTTTGGTAAGCTGATTCATATCAACAACTGAGGAAGTTATGGTACGTAATTCTGGTAAACTGCTCTTTACTGAAATTGGTAAGCCAATTGCAGATATGCACGCAGGTAAGAATGTGAACCCTGGTTCTGATACAACCTTTGGTTTAGGTGAAGCTGGTTATGACATCCGTATTAAGCAGGATGTTACCTTCTATCGCTTATTCGGGTTGATACCAATGGTAAAAATCGTTGATGGGTCTTATGTAAGACGCCATTTTGGAAAGTTTGCCTTGGCTTCAGCAATAGAAAGGTTTGATATGTCTAATGACCTGGTTGGAATTGTCCATGACAAATCCACCTGGGCAAGACGTGCATTATCAGTGTTCAATACTGTGATAGAACCCGGATGGCAAGGGTACCTTACCCTTGAACTGGTCTATCACGGACGCAAGAAGTTACATATCCCGGCTGGTTCCGGTATTGCTCAGGTAATCTTTCATGAAACTGCTATGAGAGCTACCTATCGTGGGCGTTATCAGAACCAAGCCAATCAACCAGTAGCTGCTAAGTCAGCAAATAAGGAATAATCATGTCAGTATTCACTACTAAGGTCCAGGGCAAGCGTGTAACAGTAGTTGCCTCTACCGTAGCATTCGTACAAGAAATCGATAACGGAAAAGCACGTATCGTTTATCCATCTGGTTTCGGAATTGATACCGAAGTGGGGTATGATTCCGTTCGCAAAAACGTAGCTAAAGCCCTCGGTAAGTCTACCGAAGCAGAAGCAGAGTAAGTCCCTTATGCAGTCTACGCAACGTTGTAGGCTGCATTATGGAGGTTACTCCAACATTGCTTAGTCTCTTATCCAAGCCCACCTAACCGTGGGCTTTTTTATTTGGAGTAACTGCATGACTTTACAAAAAGGCTTTACAGTGCATGACCTAAGCAAGTTGGAGTTACTTTGGTCTGCTAGAATGTCAGGCAAAAGTAACTTAACTAACATATATGACGCCCTTACTGTGTTAAGTACGAAGGATTGTCGTTCGCCCTTAGAAACTAAGGTGGACGACCTAATTGAAACATACTGGTCTACAGAAGGGAGTAAAGCATTTCGTGCTGCTTTAGCTGCTCAGAAAGCAAATCCCCGTACTAAGGATATATTCAGAAGTAAGAGTACTCCTCATACGTTTCCTTGGTACCACAGAAAGCGTAAGTACTGATGAATAGAATCCCGTTTTTTAAACCCCGTAAGAAAAAGAAACAGAATCTGTTTCATAAGCAACAAACAAAGGATACCCCGATGATTACAGCTACTATCCTTGCTGATAGCGTCTCTCCGCAAGGTGTTCGACTAACTACTATGGAGTTGGTCTACCCTCGCTTCATTCATAGCGAGTTCATGACGCATCGTGTGTTTAACCGAAACGCTTCCAGTAGCCGTGCTATTCCTACTACTCGTTTCATCGAGCAGGTACGTAGTAACCCAGTACGCCCTATTCACTGGGGCGAGAACCAGAAAGGAATGTCTGCTGAGAAGGAACTGAGTGAAGACGACAAGGTAGTAGCGGAAGTCATGTGGAACAGTGCTGCTGCTAGTGCTGCATTGTACGCTGATGAGCTACGCCGTATGCGTGTTCATAAGCAGGTAGTCAACCGTATCCTTGAACCATTTATGCACATCAAGGTGGTTGTGACTGCTACTCAGTGGAACAACTTCTTTGGTCTTCGTATTCATCCAGATGCCCAGCCTGAGATTCAGGAACTGGCTCGTAAGATGAAAGAAGCCTATGACAACTCTATGACTTTAGAGTTAAAACCAGGAGAATGGCACTTACCCTATGTCACTGCTAAAGATACTGTTGATGCTTACAATTATTGCAAATATCAACGAATTACTCGTGATGAACCAAGTAATGAAGAAGTTACTGGGTTACTGATTAAAATCAGTGCTGCTCGTTGTGCCCGTGCTTCTTATAACAACTTTGAAGGCAAGCCTTCTGGTATTGAAGAAGACCTGGGACTGTACGCTAAGTTGGTTGAAGACCAACCTATCCATGCAAGTCCTACTGAACACCAGGCTACTCCAATGGAGTACCGTGAGAAACTGGTTAACAACATGAACCCAAGTACTTGGGAGCAAGGTGTTAGTCACATGGACAGAGAAGGTAAGCTGTACTCTGGTCCACTGCAAGGTTGGATTCAGTATCGTAAGCTGATTCCTGGAGAATGCATTAACTGAACCATTTCTTTGTTTGGTTGGGCATAGACTCAATACACTCCGCTATTGACCCACTTAGGTGGGTCTTTTTTTGATTTCATTCTTTTGTTCGGGAGGACAAATGTCATATAAACCTAAGAAGTACCGCATTAAAGACCAACCGGTCATTGGTTCTGCTGCCGGGCAAGAGCAACAGAAAGGAGATATCGTCTATGAATTCATTGGTTACGATTACGGTCTTTCTCGTGATGACTCTATTGCTACTGGCACTATACACACCTCCGTAACCATCGAGGCTGATGGTAGCGGTCCGTTCTTCACAGTACCGGTTCACAATCTGGAGGAAATCCATGATTAACCCAAACGTAGTGCACGCCAAGACAGGCGAATTAGTACCCCTGTCAGAGGTAGGCTCTGTAGAGGATATTCTGGCTTGTCCAGCTAACATTGCTTCATTGTGCATGAGCATTGTTGAGCACAATCGTCTTTGGACTGAACCAACTGAGGCTATGACTCAGGCAGGCTTGGCAGAAGTGCAACGAATGCTGGATGAGTGGCACGATGAAGCTCCATATCTGAATATTGACTTAGAAGACGTCACTGATGATATGGCATCCGACATGGCTGTATTTGTAGTTCAAGCAATGGCGGGTAAATTAAATGGTTAAAGGCCAGCTATATCGTCACAAAAAGGAAGGCTACTTTATATGGTTACAACATAAAGATAGCTTCTCTGTAGGTAGACTTTGGTTAGTTAAATCAAACTACCAAACGATAGAACCCCGTTATGCCTATATTTCAAGTTTTCTAATTTGGGAAAACTTTACACTGATAGCCAACAATTACCAACCCAAATAACATTTACTGGAGAGTAAAATGCAAGTAGCTGATATTACAGAACTGGCCTCATCTGCAACGTTAGGTGCAGGCAAAGCACAACGTATGAGCATGGCAGAAGACCCAGCTCTGTATCTCACAATGATTATTAGCCTTTACCCTAACGTAAAGCTGGCATTCATTCGTGAGACCATCTGTAACCAATGGGATGCTCATATTGCTTCGGGGCGTACCGACACGCCTATCAAGATTACTATCGACCGTGACTTGATGTTGACCTTCCGTGACTTTGGTTACGGTATTCCAATTGAGAAGATGGATAGCACCTACAACACGTTGGGTGGTTCCACTAAACGTCACAGTACAGCAGAAACTGGCGGATTCGGCTTAGGCTGTAAATCCCCTATTGCTTACGCTGAGTCATTCAAAGTAGTAACAATGCATAACGGAACCAAGGGAATCTATAACATGGTTCGTTCCTCTGTAGAGACGGACGGGTTCCCTGGACTGGTTCCTATTATGCAGCTTCCTACAGAAGAGTCTGGTCTGGAAGTTAGCATTCAATTGCGTAAAGAGGACGTAGCAGAGATTGTTGGCTACATCCGTTCTGTAGTCCATAACGGTAGTATGTTGTGTCGTTTCATCTGTGATGTTCCAGAACAGGAGTATGACGGTATTTTGCCAAGACTGGATATGTCATTTGAACCTGGTTCATATAACGTAGATAGTCAAAGCTGGTATCAGCGTCACATGGGAAACCATGCTGTGTATATCCGTTATGGTAACGTTGTATATCCTGCACTGGAAACACCTGCCACAGAGCGTGCCATTGGGCTTATTAACAACTTCCTGAGCATCATTGGTCATCCTCGTATCCTGGTTCAAGCAAAACCATCCAGCCTTGCAGTGGCACCTAGCCGTGAAACTCTGTCATCCCAACAAATGACAGAGAACGGTATCACTGACCTGGTAGTAGGTCTGGTGGATAAGCTGGAGGCTGATATCAAAGCACGCATTCCTGCTGCTATTCAGCAAATTATTGATGGGATTAAAAAGGACAATCCGGATAATTTCTCAATCAGTCAGTATATGGATTATGTCTATAACTATGTAACTGACAAAATGGTAAGAGGTTACATGAACTCTTCCCTGTGGGAGAAACAACGTAATCATTGGATTCCTCAGTTCCAGAACATGGAATTAGACCATCATAGCGATATGGATGTATTTAGTGGTAATCCTAAGTTGCGGGCTAAATTCCGTAAAGTACTGAAATTGTGTAAACACAATAGCATGGGAAGAAAGCTATTACGTAAGTTCTGCTACGACTATGGTATAAAGCCATTGCTCAAAGAGTTAGCCGAACTTGGTTACCATAAAAATGTACGTATACTGATACCAACCGGTGGCGGTTATTATACGTATAAGGAATATTTTGATAAGGTCTGTTTTTCTCATGGTACAGATGTGCTGTATCTAATGAAAAACAAAAAGGCTTTTATTAGTACTCGTGCTAATGATGTAGGTTACAGCATTAGCCACTATCCACCTTTTGCTAAAGTATTCAGCTATACGGGGGATAACCCCAGTACTGCTATTTGTATTGCTGTTAAGGTGGGAACCAAGAAAGGTGAAGCTGGGGCTGTTGCTGAGAAGTTTACTAAGGCCGGTTGGGATACAGTTAACCTTGCTGAAAAGTTTGACTGGGACCCGGTTGTTAAAAGCAATCGTATGCTTGCTGAACAAAAGCGTAAGATTAAAGCTAAACAAGCTGCCTTAACTCCAGAGCAGGCTAAGAAGAAGGATTCTCATCGTCCTAATCGTCTAATCTGCATTCGTGCAGTAAAAGTTGGCAAATACATCAATGGTGGTAATGCTCATCCTCACTACGGTGAACGTCACATTGATGTAGCAAAACCCGTTTACTACTGCATGGCTGACCACGTTAGCAACTGGAAAAAGTTAGTATCTGCCGTCACTCCTTATCACTTAATCCCGGAAGAGATTAAGGATGTTACCATCGTTTGTCGTAACAAAATTGAGATGAACAAAGCTATCAAATTAGGTGCTGTTCATATCGATGAGTGGACTAAAGCTAAATTCCTGGAAGTAATTAAATCTAAGGAATTTATCAAGTACGCCACTAAAGAGCGTCGAATGATAATCCCATCCTTAAATATTTACTCCGCTGATATTAAGTTAATGCGTTTGTTGGGTATTAAGGTACCTGGGTATGACAAGTTAAAATTCAATCGTGAATACGAGCAGGTTTTGAATGTCGTAGACGAGGGTTACATAAACCCTACCCTTCGTCAGTGGGTTAATGATAGCGTTATCACGGAAGAGGAAAAGGATGCATTATACAACATGGCTAGAGGCGTATCATTCGTTAACCGTAAGGTTTTCCGTACCTACTTTAAATGTACTAATGACCACTTGTTAGGCGTTGGTTATGTTAATACCAGTGATTTGATTAATGACATCAAAGAGCATCCTGAGCTTATCCCAGCTATCCGGACCATCATTAAACTGACCATCAAACAGAGACTGAACTCATGAACCAAAACATCGTAGTAATCGTTGCCCTATCTGTAGATAGCGAGCGACTTACCCTTTGGAAAACAGATGGTAATACCATCCATATTCCGCAAGGTGACCCTCGCGTAGCAACTGTTGTTGCTGAAGCCAAGGCTAAAGGATTAGCTCCAGGTAAGCCCGTTAGCGTGGATATCACTATGCACAATGCATCTAAGAAGGAATACGCAGATGCAGAACAGGGAACCAATGGACTGGTTCGTTTCTTCCGTGTAGCTAAGAAGAAACTCTCTGAGTTCTTTGCTGACGAGACGGAAGTAAAACCAGCTGCTCCAGTGGAAACTATTTTCCTGGGTAGCACTGCCACTATTGGTGCCAAAGCAATGAATACTTTCCTTGCTGTACGTGACGCTACCCCTGCTGCCGAATCGGTAGAAGAGGTAGAGCACGTAAAAGGTGGTAGTAAAGCCTTGTGGATTACTGCCCATAACCCCGGAAATCGTGTTGGTGCTATCAAAGCCCTGCGTGAATTCGTAGGTATTGGTCTGAAAGAAGCTTCTGACAAGCTGAATGAGCCTTTGCCTATTCGCGTATCTATTCACCTATCTGAAGACCAGGCCGTTCACTATGCTGGGCTGCTGGCTAAAGAGGGGGTAGTTACTACTATCCTCAATGTTGGTGACAACCCACCAGCATTGCCAGTAGCAGAATCCAATGCGTCTAAGCTGGATGCAGCAGAAGAGAAGCTAATGAAACTTGGTGGTATCTCAACTAATGAGAACAAGTTTCACGAGCCATTGGCCGAAGACGAGACTATTGTTGCTGTTGTCAATAACACTGTAGTACCTGGTGTTGAAGGCATTCAGCGTCAGATTCGTCAGTCTGCAAAACTCAAAGACTTCCGTGGCTTCACCAAGTTCTTAGAGCGACTGGCTCCTGTTATTAAGGACCGTCGTCACTCAGTAGAAGACCTGATGCAGTTCATGGAGACGGGTAACCTGCCTATTGCTGATGATGGTTCCATCGTCATCTTCAAACGCCTTAACCTTAAAGGCAGTCCTAAGCATGTCAAAGCCGAACGTGTCTATGTTGATGTACACTCCGGTAACATTGAACAAGCTGTAGGCTCTAAGGTGCAGGTACGTGAAGACCTGGTAGACCAGAACCGTCGCCAAGACTGTTCACACGGGCTGCATGTGGCTACTCAGCAGTACATTACTAGCTTTAGCGGTAATGTGACCATCATTGGTAAAGTTGCACCAGAAGACGTTTTTGCTGTGCCTGAGTACAGTAAAACCAAAATGCGTGTAGCTGCTTACCATATTGTGGAAGAGCTGCCACCAGTTATCCGTGACCTCGTAAATTGCGGTCGTCCCATCGATACTATTCCAGGTGGTGCAGAAATCCTTAACCGGGTTCTGTCAGGTAAGCATCCGCAACCAAATCTGTTAGTTCATGTTGCGGGTCACCGTGGTACTAATCTTACCTACACAGTGCTTAACGCTACTCTGGCTGAACCAGAAGTAGAAGTGGGCACCTATGTAGAGAAGCCTACCATCGACATGGAAGAATCACTGGATGTGACTCCAAACACAGCACCGGTAGTAAAAGCTACTGATGTTAAACCCATCGAGAAGAAGAAATCCAATATGGAACTTGCTGACGAACTCTGGAATAAATTCCAGAATG
>ENA-UEPL01003003-UEPL01003003.1-human-gut-metagenome-genome-assembly--contig:-NODE-3003-length-10374-cov-3.139070_pt1 | contig 10374 bp, 4 predicted proteins | sample MGYA00242896_ERZ507908 | MGnify/ENA primary metagenome ERZ507908 (study PRJEB26167, sample SAMN06115518) | human gut metagenome | host: Homo sapiens | place: China:Chongqing | collected 2015-08-20...
GTTCTTAATATAGGCGTCGTTATGGCGGCGCCCCTGAACCGACCGAAACTCAACAAACCTTAAAATTAAAACGAATGAAAAGAATCTTGACTCTGATGTTCGCCGCTGCGACCGTTTTCGCTTACGGATGCAGCGACAACTTCGACGATTCGGCCCTGTGGAAGGACATCGACGGGATGTACAAGAGCCTCAACGAACTCAAGGCTCAGGTCACGACGATGCAGCAGCAGCTCGACGCGCTGGCCGCAGTCGTCAGCGGCGGTGCCGTCACCTCGATCACGCAGGATGCCGACGGGCACTATGTCCTCAGCTACAAGGATGCCGACAACGTGGAGCACACGATCGACATCGCGACCATGGACGACGCCAATACCCAGCCGATCATCGGCATGAAGGCCGACGGCGAAATCTACTATTGGACCGTCACCACGGGCGGCAAGACCTCGTGGCTGCTCGATACCGACGGCGCCAAAATTCCCGTTACGGGCCGTACGCCCGAAATCGGCGTAGACGATCAGGGCTACTGGACGCTCTTCGGCAAGCGGATAACCGACGCGTCGGGCAATCCGGTGAAGGCCGAGGGCAAGAGCGCTTCGGTGATCACCAAGGTCGAAATGAAGGACGACGGCACGGTGGTCTTCACGCTGGGCGACGGCGTGCAGGTCACGGCGCAGGTGCAGAACGGCTTCAACGTGCTGCTGAGCGTCGAACCCCGGACCGTGGTGACCGATGTCGCGCAGCCGCTCGTGATCACCTATACGCTCGTGGGCGAGACCGAAACTTCGGTGCTGACCGTCGAGAAGGCCGAAGGACTCGCGGCCAAACTCGATGAACAGGCCAAAACCATTACCGTGACCTTCCCCGACGGCTTCGAGGAGGGCCGTTTGGTCGTGATGTTCTACGACGGCGCGGACAACGTGATTATCAAGCCGCTGATTTTTACGACGATGGAGGGCGCGCCGACGGGCATCCGCAACGCCGACGACCTCAAGGCTTTCGCCTCGGCGGTCAATGCCGGCAAGAGTCTGGCCAAATATACGATCGACGGCGAAGTCTGCCTGATGAACGACATCGACATGGCGGGTACGGACTGGAGCGATTATGTGATCGGCGGAGTCGTAACTCCCAGCACCGCCGATGCGAACAAGGCTGTCACCTATGCAATGGGTGAAAATGTCTTTAATAAAGTGTTCAACGGCAAGAACTTCGCGCTGAAGAACGTCGATTGGACCTTCGACCTTGCGGACGGCAACGTCGCCCACGGTCTCTTCTCGGCCCTCGGCGCCGACGGCGAAATCAAGAACCTCACCATCGAAGGCGTCATCCGTCTGACGGGCGCGGCTCCGCAGGGTGCGGCGATCGGCGCTTTCGTCGGCTATGCCGAAGGCAAAATCACCTCCTGCACCAATAAGGCCGCAATCGCATTCGCGGGTAGCGATGCCGCCAACATCTCGGTATGTCTGGGCGGCATCGCCGGATATCTCCAGAACGCGACGCTGACGCACTGCGTCAACGACGGTGCGCTGACCTGCGGCACGATCGCCAACACGGGCAACGGCTCCAATTCGGGATTCCATCAGGGCGGCATCGTCGGTTACATGAAGACCTCGTCCCTGACCGAATGCACCAACAACGGCGCCCTGAGCGCTCCGTCGGGACGCGGCGGCGGCATCGTGGCCGTGGCTACCAGCGGTCAAGTGACCGCATGCGTCAACAACGGGAAGGTGCAGGACGACGTGAACGGTATTTTCGGCGCCAATCCGGGCTATAAGCGCATGGGTGGACTCGCCGGCGGCGCTTCGGCCGACGCCGCGTTCACTTCGTGCATCAACAACGGCGACGTCTTCTCGCAGCTGGGCTGCCGCACGGGCGGCTTCGTCGGCCATAACGAGGCCAAGATCACCAAGTGCGAGAACAAGGGCGTCATCCTTTCGGACCACACGCTGTCGGGGACCAATTACCACGGTTCGGGCTGGGCGGCAGGCTACAACAAGAGCGCCGACCTGATTACCGAATGTGTGGTCGGCGGCCGCGTGGGCGACTATACCGCATACAAGGACAATCCGCAGTCGGCTCCCGAAGCGACCTATGCCATGGCGATCGTACACGGAAAATTCGATCCGACGCTCAACGGCCTGAGCGACCAGTACGAGGAGTTCTACGACTGGGAGGTGAAGGCGGAGACGCAGCTGGCCGAGGGTGTGAAGTTCTACCACTACGCGATGAAGAATTTCGCCCAGAACGTCTACGTCGTCGAGGCCGACCTGACCAATCCCAACGTGGTGCTCGAAACGGTCATGGCCGACGAGCTCTGTCTCAACCCCAATGCCAACAACAACTCGAACAACGGCAAGAAACTGCGCGAAACGCTCTCCGAGACCTGTACGCGCCGCCGCGCCGAGGGCCGCAACATCGTTGCCGGCATCAACACGGGCTTCTTCAATTCGCACGACGGTTTCCCGCGCGGATTCCACATCGAATACGGCGAACCGGTCTTCATCAACAACCCGACCGTGCGCCAGTCGCTTTCGAACCACCGTCCCGGCTTCACCTTCTTCGAGGACCGTACCGTCAGCTTCGACAACCGCAGCTTCACGGGCTATCTCAAGGTGAACGATACGGACTACGAATACTACTCGGTGAACGATACGATCGTCCGGCTCAACAACACCGACGGTTACGACGCCAATCTCTATACTTCGCGCTTCCGAAAGGAGCCGCATCCGGGCATCTACAATCCGGTGGGCAGCGATGCGCTCTTCGTCGTGGGCCGCTGCTCGCAGCAGATGACCGTCAACGACGGCTGGTTCGACGCGACGGTCACGGCGATCGTGGACGGCCGCAACGGAGCCTCGGTCGAGGTGCCGTTCGTGAGCGAAAAGACCGACTGGGTGCTTCAGGTGACGGGCGAAAAGGCTGCGGCGCTGGCTGCGGCGCTCAAGGTGGGCGACGCTGTCCGGATCAACGCCAACGTGTCTATCGGCAGCGTCTCCAAACAGATTATCATGCACAACTCCAGCATGTACCGCTTCCTGAACGGCGGCAACTGGAATGCGGTGAACGACGCGACGCTCATGCCGGCCACCTGCATCGGAGCCGATCAGGCCGGCACGACCGTCAAGCTGGTCTGCGTGGACGGCCGCACGAGCATCGACACCGGCATGAACTACTGGCAGCTTTACATGACCATGAAGAAACTGGGGCTTCACAATGCGATCCGTTTCGACGGCGGCGGCTCCACGACGTTGTGGAAATGGGAGAATGGCGCCGGCGCGATCGCCAACAGGCCCTGCGACTCGAAGGGCGAGCGCAGCTGCATGAACTACATGCATGTCAGGATCAAGTAGCAAGGAACCCATAAACGACTAAATGAACAGAACGATGAAAAAGATATTGAATACGATCTTCCTCGCTACATTCCTGTTTGCAGCGGCATGCAGCGACGGATACGACGATACCCGTATCAAGAAGGACCTCGACGACGTGGGACAGATTCTCGATGAACTGGAACAGGCCGTGGACGGACTCCGTACGCAGATGGATGCGCTCACGCAGTTGATAAACAGCTCGTTCGTGTCGCTCATCTCGACCGATGCCGAAGGCAACTACGTCATCACCTACATCGACCGCGGCGGGGAGAGCCGCACGCTTACCCTCGCCACCCAGAAAGAGGTCGTCACCCTGCCGATCGTCGGCATCGCCAAGGACGAGGACGGCGTGTGGTACTGGCGCCAGACCTCCGACAACGGCGAGACCTACGAATGGATACTCGTGGACGGCGAGAAGGTTCCCGCAGGCGGTGAGAAACCCGAAGTGGGCATCGACGCCGAGGGCTTCTGGACGGTGAACGGCAAGCCGATCACCGACGCCAAGGGCAACAAGGTGCTGGCCGACGACGTCAGCAACATCCTCTTCAAAGAGGCTTACGTGGACGAAAAGACCGGCGAAGCCGTCTTCATTCTCGCCGACGGCACCGAACTGCGCCTGCAGATGTTCGAGGCGCTGTCCGTTTCGTTCGACTCGCCGACCTACACGGCCGTTCCGGACTATGCCTCGAAAGTGAAGATCAGATACACCGTCGGCGGTTCGCAGGCGGAAGGCGCGCTGGTGGATATCTTCACCGCCTATAACGTCGACGCCGAGATCGACGAATCCATATCGACGATCACCGTCTCGCTCAAGGAGCAATATCCTCGTCATGGCGCACGCCGGGGGCAATACGATTCTCAAACCGCTTTTCTTCACCTACGGCACGGCCGAGATTCAGGACCCGGTTTACAACGGCTCGACGGCCGACATCGTGCTCGAAGGCGACATGACGCAGTTCGAAGTCAAGGTTTCGGCCAGCATCGACTATGAAGTGACGGTCGAGGAGTCGGCGTCCAAGTGGCTCATATACAACTCGACCCGCGCGATGACGACCCTCACGCACGTCTTCACGGCCGATTACTACGAGGATGCGAGCGGCGCGCTCCGCACGGGCGAAATCCGCTTCTCGAATGCGCTTTACGACATCTCGGCGGCAATCGTCGTCAAGCAGTCGCCCAAGATTCCCGAAGGCGGCGGAGGCGGCATCTCGACCGCGGCCGACCTCATGGGCTTCGCCGCGGCGGTCAATGCCGGAGCCAGCACCGCACGCTGGGAGAACGAGGCGGGCGAAGTCGTGCTGCTGAACGATATCGACATGGCGGCCGTCGAGTCGTGGACGCCGATCGGCGGCGTGGATGCCAGCGAGTACAATACGACGACTCCCTACAAGACGGTCAATCCCTTCAAGGGCACCTTCGACGGTCAGGGCTTCGCCATCAAGAACCTGAACTATACGGCCGACATGTCCACCGGCAAGTGGGGCTACGCGTTCTTCGGCTCGCTCGACGGGGCTACGGTCCGCAACCTGACGCTGGGCGATCCCGACACCGACATCACGTGGACCTTCACGGGCGACGCCCCGAAGGCGACGAGCGTCGCATCGCTGGCCGTCTATGCGGTCAACTCGACGATCGAATCGTGCACCAACTACTACAACATCGACTTCGCCGGAGACAGCGGTTCCGAGGTGCTCTGCGTGGCTTCGGGTCTGGTCGGCGTGATGAAGAACTCGACCATCGGCGGCCGCGCCAAGTCGCTGGGATGCGCGAATTACGGGTTCGTACGCACGGGCAAGATCACCAACAACGGCAACGGCGGCAACGGCATGCAGACGGCCGGTATCTGCGGCTTCATGGCCAAGGACCAAGGCAACCTGATTCAGTTCTGCGTCAATTACGGACACATCAGCTGCCCGACGGGCCGCACGGGCGGTCTGGTCGCTACGCTGATGAACGGCAACGTGAAGAATTCGGACAACCGCGGTACGGTCGAGGACGACATCGTCGGCAAGTTCGAGGGAGCGGCTGCGCAGAATTCCTACAACAGCAAGCGTATGGGCGGCCTGATCGGCGGTACGGACGACCTGAAGAAGGTGCTGACGGCGACCGTGGAGAGCTGTACCAACTACGGCAACGTGTTCACCCATATCGGATGCCGCACGGGCGGATTCATCGGCCACTCCAACATCCGGATCATCGGCTGCGCGAATCAGGGCGCCATTCTGGGCGACGTCTACAATTCCGACCACGGTCCGGCATGGGCCTGCGGATATTCGGGCCAGTCGAGCGGCGAGTGGGTCAACGTCAGCAGCTGTACGATGGGCGGATACGTGGGCAGCTACACCACCTACAAGGACAATCCGACTTCGGCGCCTGCCGCGACCGTTCACAATGCGTTCTCGTACAAGAACGACGAGTACTACGATCCGACGATAAACAACTAAAAGGCTGTAATCCAGAAAAACGGAACGACAATGAAAAAGATACTGAATATCATCATACTATTTGCGGCCGTGGTCTTCTGCGGTTGCAGCGACTTCGACGATTCGGAGCTGCGCGGCCGGATCGACGGCTACAAAAACCGGATCGAAGCCCTGAAAGCCAAGGCCGAGACGCTCGGCAAGCAGCTCGCGGACCTGAGCTATCTGACCAACGGCAACGTCATCACCACCGTGTCGCAGGACGCCGACGGGAAATACGTCGTCACCTACAAGGACAACAAGGACGTCGAACATACGGTCGTGCTGGCGACGATGGACGACATCGTCGACGTGCCGATCATCGGCGTGAAGCTCGACGAGAACGGCGTCTATTACTGGACCAAGTGCATCGACGGCGAAATCACGTGGCTGACCGACGACGAAGGGGAGAAGTTCCCCGTGAGCGGCTACACGCCGACGATTTCGGTCGATGCCGACGGCTGCTGGACCGTGGACGGCGTGCAGATACTCGACGCTTCGGGCAACCCGATCAAGGCCACGACCGACGCCACGTCGGTATTCCGCTCTGCGGAGCTGGACGGCGACGGCAATTTCAGCCTGACGCTCGGCGACGGAAGCACGATCACCCTGCGGGTTTTCAACTCGCTCAACCTCAAGCTGGACGCGATGCCGGTTACCACCGTCGCAGACCCTTCGAAGAGCATTACGGTATCCTACGAGCTTTCGGGCGAGGCTAAGGAGACGGCCATCGTGGCCGTCGCCAAGGCCGAGGGGCTTGACGCCGTGATCGACCGCGACGCGAAGACGGTGACGGTTTCGTTCGACGCTTCGTTCTCGCGCGGTACGGTTATCGTCATGGCCTACGATCTGGCCGACAACGTGATCGTGAAGCCGCTCTTCTACAAGGCCGCGACGCTCGGTACGGTCGCCATTTCGACGCCCGACCAGCTGGTCGCTTTCGCCGCGGCGGTCAATGCCGGCGGCGAGGAGGCGGCCGCCAAAGCCGTGCTGACGCAGGATATCGACATGAAGGACGTGGCGTGGACCCCGATCGGAAACGGCGCCTATACGACGGCCAACGCGATGACGGGACCGGCGTTTCAGGGCACCTTCGACGGACAGGGTCATGCGGTCAGGAATCTGAAGATCGTCGTTCCGGCCGACGCTGCGGCGGGTTCGGCTTGGGGACTCTTCGGCGTGCTGAAGGGCGCCACGGTCAGGAACCTTGCCATCGGCGAAGGCTCGTCGGTCGTTTCGACCGCGGCCGCGATGACGGCCGTGGGAGCCGTGGCCGGATATGCCTATGAAGCCACGATCGAGAATTGCGAGAACCGTGCGGCGATCGACATTCAGGGTGGCGGGGACAACGTACGCGAATCGGCTGGCGGCATCGTCGGCGCGATCTGCGCCAACGAAAACGACAGTCATATCCTCTCCTGCACCAATTACGGCAAGATCACGTCGAAGAACAGCGTGAACACCAAGAACGGAGCCACGGGCTTCTCGATCGGCGGCATCGTCGGTTTCGCCGACGCTTCGACGGCCACCGAACGCTACAACAACGTAGTGGGTTGTGTCAACGAAGGAGCGATAGATGCGCAGGCGACCCGTACGGCGGGTGTCGTCGCCACGATGAACAAATACACGAAGCTCGAAAACTGCGCGAACAATGCGGCGGTGACCTGCAGCGACGTGACGGCTTCGAACAGCCGCGTGGCAGGCATCGTGTCGGCCATGGGCGGCCACACCTACCTCACATCGTGCGTCAATAACGGCACGGTCGCTTTCGCCGTTGCGGGCGATACGACGCACGGCTATGCCGCGGGCATCGCCGGCCAGACCAACGACAACAATACGGCCATCGACGGCTGCGAGAACTACGGCGCCGTACTCTCCGACATCATCAATGCCGCGGCGAACAAGTACATCGGCATCGTCTGCGCCAACACCAACAAGAAGACCATCGCGATCCGCAACTGCAAGATCGGCGGCCGGATAGGTCCCTTCTCGGACGGCCAGCAGGGCGCGACGGAGATTACGGAGCAGAATTTCGAACAGTATATCTATTTCACGCTCACGGGCGGCGGCGTGCCGACGCTGGAGAACAACAGCTTTTCGGGCGGACCCGCCAAGCCGGGCATTGCGACGGTCGAGGACCTGACGGCTTTCCGCGACGCGGTCAATGCGGGCGAAAGTACGGCGCAGTGGGAGGATGCCGGCGGCGTGGTGTCGCTGCTCGGCGATATCGACATGAAGGACGTCGCCGGCTGGACGCCGATCGGCAACGCCTCCTATAAATGGGAAAAGAACCTGCTGACTATCGAGGGCAACGCCTTCAAGGGCACCTTCGACGGGCAGGGATATGCGCTGAAAAACCTGAAACTCGCCTACGGGGGCAGTGCGGCCAATACGGCTTACGGACTGTTCGGCGTGCTGGACGGCGCGACGGTGCGCAACCTGACGGTCGGCGCGGCATTGGACGATGCGAGCGCATTGAAAGTCACCGCTTCGGGCGGCACGGCCGAGGTGGGCGTGATCGCCGGCGTATGCCGCGATGCGAACGTCTCCGACTGCGTCAATTATGCGAAGATCGAATACGACGGCACCAGCGCCGCGCGTGTTTCGGCGGCGATGGTGGGCTTCATCTTCAGCGAAACGGAGGGCACGAAGCTCGAACGCCTGCAGAATTACGGCGCGGTGGAGGCCGATACCCACGGCAATTCGGCCAACGGAGCCGGCGCGGCGATCCACATGGCGGGCATCTGCGGCTTTGCGACGGGCAACGCGACCAACAAGATCTGCAACGACATCGCTTACTGCGACAATTACGGCAATATCACCTCTAACTCGGCGCGCTCTTCGGGCATCGTCGCTGCGGCGAATAACTACACGCGGATCAACTCCTGCGTGAACCACGGCAACCAGCTCAATTCGTGCGGTACGACGGGCCGTCTGGGCAACATCACCTGCATCACGGGTACGGGATGCTCGATGACCGACTGCATCAACAACGGCAATCTCGTCTCGACGGGCGGCGCCCGCTGCGGCGGTCTGCTCAGTCTGGCCAATCATGCGACCAACTCGTTCAGCGGGTGCGCCAATTACGGCGAGATCCTCACCGACGACGCCAACCGCGGCGTGTTCTTTGGCTACAGCGCCTATGCGACCAGCTGGATCAACTGCATCGCGGGCGGCAAGGTCGGGGTTTACAACGGCGGAACCGCGGTTTACGATTCGTACGGCGAAAACGAGCAGGTGCGTTATCTGGGCGTGCAGAAATCTACCGATCCGATCAACGCGGACAACATTACTTACATGATCGGTTCGAGTTCGGGCGGTTCGGGCGGCGGCGACGATGTAGAGCCGACGCTGCGCATCCTCTTCATCGGCAACAGCTTTACCAAGGACGCCGTCGAACACCTCCCGAAGATGGTCTCAGCCGCCGACATCCCGACGCTGAAGATGGTCCATCTCTATTACGGCGGTCGTACGATTCCCGAATATGCCGACGGCTATGCGACCAAGTCCGACTATACCTGCTACAAGTACAACCCCGGCACTTCGCTCTGGCTCTCCTACACCGGATACAACATTCAGCAGATCGTCAAGTCGGATACGTGGGACATCGTCTGCCTGCAGGAACATACGGGCAACAGCTGCGGCTGGATATGGAACGACACCGAGAAAAACGCCATTCAGGAGTTGATCGCCGACATCAGGGCCGACCAGAACGGACATACGCCCAAGTTCGTCTATATCATGTCGCAGGCCTATTTCAACATGGACAAGATCGGTACGGCGCAACGGCCCTACAAGAATTTCACGACGCAGGACGAGATGTTCGACGTGATCGTGGCGCAGGCCCGCAAGGTGCTCGACCAGACCGACGTGGAGCAGATCATACCCACCGGAACGGTGCTGCAGAACCTGCGCACCTCGTCGCTCAACAACGACATGGACCTCACGCGCGACGGCTATCACATGGATTACGGCCTGAGCCGCTATGCCGCGGCCTGCGCCGTCTTCGAGTCGATCATCTCGCCTTCGTTCGGCGGCAAGAAACTCGACGGCAACAGCTTCCGCTACAACGTGTCGAGTACGACGGACGGCACTTATACGACGCCCGTGACCGACGACAATCAGCCGGTTGCGCTGCAGGCGGCGCGCTACGCCCTTGCAACGCCCTTTGCCGTGACCGACATGTCGTCCGGCACCCAGACGCCCGGCAACGGGATCGAGGACACCGATTTTGAAAACGATTCGAACAAAGAGTAAAGCAGTAGTCCAATGAAACAGATATTTGCATGGTTATTCGCCGCGATTATCTTCGCGGCGGGGTGCGCGCACTCTCCCGAACTGGCGGAGCCGGTGCGTGGAACCGGGTATGAGGATGCCGACGGGCTGGTCATCGTGGCCACCTGCCCGCCCGCGACCCGCACGGACATCGAAGAGGGTAAATCGACTTGGGAGGCGGGCGACCGCATCACGGTCGTTTACGACGGCGCGGCCTATGAATACACGGCCGCTGAAGCGGGACCGACGACCGCTTTCACGAGCGAAGCCGG
>ENA-UEPL01003013-UEPL01003013.1-human-gut-metagenome-genome-assembly--contig:-NODE-3013-length-10348-cov-9.057638_pt1 | contig 10348 bp, 8 predicted proteins | sample MGYA00242896_ERZ507908 | MGnify/ENA primary metagenome ERZ507908 (study PRJEB26167, sample SAMN06115518) | human gut metagenome | host: Homo sapiens | place: China:Chongqing | collected 2015-08-20...
TTGACTGCATATCTCGGACTCCAATCTGCTTCAACATAGGGCTCAATCTGTCTCGGAATAAATTTAAAACAGCTTCTTAATTTCACAGTCCTCTTTAAGTTCAGCAGAAAAATCCGTGGGGTAGACATGTATTTTAGCGATGAATGTGCTTGTCGACAAATACATTCCGGTCTCTCCGGCAAGAGGTTGAAAAAACAATCAAATAGATTTTCGATAAAATGTAACCCCTCCGTCTCTTCGTGACACCTCCCCTATATTTTGCGCTGCAAAACACCCCGTAATACTACGGGACACGGCAGGAGAGGAGGGTAATACTTTTGTTCTACTATTGTGTTTAACCCCCTCGCCCTGCGGGCACTCCCCCTATATTCCCTTACGGAAACACCCCGTAATGCCACGGGACACGGCAGGGAGGAGGGTAAAAGAGTCGTTTTGAACGACCTTTTGGGGGTTCCTCTTTGCTTCGTGGGGTTCCCCCTATATTCCACCTTGCAGAAACGGAACCTATCGAAAGTCATTCTCCCTCTATACGAATTTGCAATCCTTGTTATCCAACAGGAAAAATGACAAAGGAAAGATTTCAACAGACATTTATTAGCCATGCTCCCGAAAATATATGGTAACAAACCGAACGAGGGACACTATTCTTTTATCGGACTACAATAATTTTTACGGTCGATTTCGTATGAATAGCAATTAAATTGTATTTTTGTTCTCAATCACAATAGAAAAACCACTATGCTGAAACTCATATCTTGGAATGTCAACGGGCTACGTGCTTGTTATGATAAAGGATTCACCGACATATTCAGACAATTGGATGCCGACTTCTTCTGTCTGCAAGAGACGAAAATGCAGGCGGGACAACTGGATTTGCAATTCGACGGTTACCGGTCTTATTGGAACTATGCCGAAAAGAAAGGATATTCGGGAACAGCTGTCTTTACCCGACTTCAACCCATCAGTGTCAGTTACGGCATGGATAGAACAGAACACGACCGTGAGGGCCGTATCATTACTCTCGAAATGGAAGATTTCTTCTTGGTAAATGTCTATACTCCCAACTCGCAAGAAGGATTAAAACGACTTGAATACCGTATGACATGGGAAGATGATTTTCTGCACTTCTTGAAACAACTGGAAACCCAAAAGCCGGTCATCGTATGCGGCGACCTGAACGTGGCTCACCAAGAAATCGATTTGAAAAATCCCAAAACGAACCGAAAAAACGCCGGATTTACCGATGAAGAGCGCAATAAATTCACCCAACTACTGTCTGCCGGATTCACCGATACATTCCGCTATTTTTATCCTGATCAAAAAGACATCTATTCGTGGTGGTCTTACCGATTCAAAGCGAGAGAAAAAAACGCCGGCTGGCGTATCGATTATTTTCTTGCCTCCGCATCGCTCAACGAGAAATTGTGCAGTGCGAAAATACACACGGAAATTTTTGGCTCGGACCATTGTCCCGTGGAGCTGGAAGTTGACTTATAATCATACGTATACCTCTAAACGACTTCTCAAACGATAGTGAATACCGAATTTACTATCTACCGCAGTCGCAGAGTATCGCCCACCGAAGGGGTATAATCGTCCGGGAGTTTGTTCATCTTATAGAGATTTTTCAACCGGATACCGTATCGTTGCGCAATGGTGTGCATAGAGTCACCTGAACGGACGATACAGTAGTCATAGCCTTTCTCGGCTTTTTTCTTTTTCTTTTCGAGATAGACAATGTCGCCGGCCTCCAACGGATAGTCTTTGGGAACTTCGTTGTACTTCGCCAGTTTTTTCACCGAGAAACCGAATTCCTTCGCTATGGATTCGAGCGAGTCGCCGTCGCGAGCCTCGACATAAAGCAATCCCCACGAACGATAAACGGGATGCAGATTGGCTACGATAACGGGTAAAAGGTCTTTCGCCCGAATAGGCTTGAAACTACGGCGGTCGTATTTATAAAGTTCGTAAAGCTCGATGGTCTGAATCAACTTATTGGCATACGACTTATCGGTGGCATACCCGCAGCGCTTCAAACCTTTCGCCCACCCCCGGTAATCGGTCACTTTCAATTCGAAAAGAGAAGCATAGCGAGCTCTTTTTAAGAAACGGGCATGATCTTCAAACGAATCTTCCGGTTTATTATATTTACGGAAACAATCGTCTTTCTTATCATCGTCGTAATAAACCCTCTTCCCCTTCCAATCGCTATGACATTTGATACCGAAATGATTGTTGGACATACGGGCTAATTCGCTACGACCGGCTCCCGATTCGAGCAATCCTTGCGCCAGTGTAATACTGGCCGGTATGCCGTACTGCTTTTGATGTTTTACCGCTAACGAGCTGTATTTCTCGATATAATCGAGATAGGCCTTATTTTTACGTTGTGCCGAGAGTTGCGAAAACGAGAGAGTCAACGCAAGCAAGGATATGATGAATCGTAGTTTCATAATTCGCTCAATGCTTAAAAATAAACGACAAGAAATCCGGTTCTCTCAAAATTTGTTTTTTATTTGCCTCTGCACTCACCTTTCGCTATATTTGTAAACACAAATATAGAACCGACTTAATTACAGTTATGGAAAACCAGAACATCACCACAAAGATAATCGTTTGTTCGTATGATGAGCTAAACGAAAAGGAGAAAAAGTTGATCGACGCCGCCAAAGAGGCAACAAACCGGTCTTATTCGCCTTACTCTCGCTTTCAAGTAGGTGCGGCCGCCCTATTATCGGGAGGAACCGTCATCACGGGAAGCAATCAGGAAAATGCCGCTTACCCGTCAGGAATTTGCGCGGAACGGACTACTCTATTCTATGCCAACTCTCAATATCCCAATTTGCCCGTAGAGGCGTTGGCGATCGCCGCTCAAACCAGCGGAGATTTCATCGACCACCCCACAGCACCCTGTGGCGCTTGCCGGCAGGTAATTCTCGAAACAGAGGAACGCTACAACCAGCCGATGCGCATTTATCTCTACGGCAAAAAAGAAATTTATATCGTAGAGTCCATACGGAGTCTGCTGCCTCTCTGCTTCGGGAAAAGCGATTTGCCGGAATAGGGTACGGAAAAATTTTATATATTTCAAAATATAGAGGGCAACTAGGTATGAAAAATAGATTTGTTCATTTTATCTTGCCTTCTTCTTTTCCTATATTTGTAGAATATATAAGATATGGTTCGGCATAGTCAAGCCGAAAATGAAATTTTCGTTTGCCTCTGCGCTCTCCTTTCACTATATTTGTAGAATATAGGATGCGGTTCGGCATAGTCAAGCCGAAAATGAAATTTTCGTTTGCCTCTGCGCTCTCCTTTCACTATATTTGCAAAAGAACTTAGAAAATCTATATGGACAATTATATCGTTTCGGCACGAAAATACAGACCATCGACGTTCCGTTCGGTCGTAGGACAAAAAGCATTGACTCAAACTCTGAAAAATGCGATCGACTCGAACAAACTCGCTCATGCTTATTTGTTTTGCGGCCCTCGCGGCGTAGGGAAAACTTCGTGTGCCCGTATTTTCGCTAAAACAATCAACTGTTTCCACCCGACCGAATCGGGAGAAGCCTGCAACGAATGCGAATCGTGCCGAGCTTTCAACGAACAACGTTCCTACAACATCATCGAGCTCGATGCCGCCTCGAACAACTCGGTGGACGATATACGCACGCTCATCGACCAAGTGAGGATACCGCCTCAAATAGGCAAATACAAAGTATTTATCATCGACGAGGTGCACATGCTGTCGGCTGCCGCTTTCAACGCTTTCTTGAAAACGCTGGAAGAACCGCCGCACCATGCTATTTTCATTCTGGCAACTACCGAGAAGCATAAAATATTGCCCACGATTCTGTCGAGATGCCAAGTGTACGACTTCCAACGGATTACTACTACCGACATAGCCGAACATTTACAATATGTGGCTTCACAAGAGGGTATCACCGCCGAACCGGAGGCCCTGAACATCATCGCCCAAAAAGCCGACGGCGGTATGCGAGATGCTCTCTCGGTATTCGACCAAGTCGTCAGTTTTTCGGGCGGACACATCACCTATAAATCGGTTATCGAAAACCTCAACGTACTGGATTACGAGTACTATTTCAGATTAGTGGATGCTTTCTTGCAAAACAACGTACCGCAGGCGTTGATGATATTCAAAGAAATACGGGACAACGGTTTCGAAGCCCAATTTTTCATCGGCGGACTGAGCCGTCATTTCCGCGATCTGCTGGTCAGTAAAGACCCGGTAACCCTCCCCTTGCTCGAAGTGAGCGAATCGGTGGCCAAACGCTATGGCGAACAGGCGGAAAAATGTACCTTACCTTTCTTATACCGTGCGATGGAACTGAGCAATCGTTGTGATCTTGACTATCGCATAAGCAACAACAAACAATTTTTGGTGGAGTTGACTCTAATACAGATTTGCCAAATCACAAACCCTGTTACTAGCGCTCCCGAAAATCCCCCGTTGCAGAAGATAACGCCGGCTCCCAACGCCGGACAAACGGTAAGCCCAACGACCCAGACACCAAACACCACGACCTCTCAACAAACGGCAGGAACCACATCGGGAGTTACCCAGACTGCCGAACCTCAGGCTGCATACCGAGCCGCAACCATACGGCCTACAACTTTTAAACGGGATATTCCGGCAGCTCCGACGCAAACAAGAAAAGCGGCTCCCCCGACTCGTATCTCTATACATCAGAAACCGGCAGAATCTGTCGCAGAGGAAAACACATCGACCGTACAAACCGTACTCGATACACCATTCACAGCCGAAGCCCTTACCACAGCTTGGCTGGAATACGCCAAAACCATACCGACGGAAGTCGTGCTCGTCAATACGATGCAGAGTTGCCGCCCACAGCTCGTCGACCCCAAGAATTTCGTAGTGTCGGTCGACTCCCAAATTCAAGTGGACCACATCAACGAGCATTTCCACGAATTGATGTCTTTCCTACAAAACGCCTTGAAGAACAACCAGTTCTCCATGCAATTACGTATCAACCAACCGGGAGAGAAAGAAATTATTTTCAGTCCGAAAGATATACTGATGAAGATGATCGAAAAGAATCCCGATATAAAAAACCTATACGACACGTTCGACCTCGAAATCGCTTGACCAGTTACGAGCAAAAGATACGGAAAGGAAAGAAAAAGGCAGCGGGATAACTCATGGAAAAATTAAAGTGGAATGCCATACTCATGCTTCACCTCGTCCATGACAAAGGTACTCATGAGCGACCCCATGCTCTCTATCGTACCTAATACATTGATAATAAACTCCTGATAATATTTCATATCGGGAGCATGGATTTTGAGCAGATAATCGTAATCGCCCGAAATGTTGTAACACTCGGTCACTTCCGGGATTTCCCGGACAATGCGGGTAAACTCGGCGGCTATGTCCCGATTGAGCCTACGGAGCTTGACGCTACAAAAGACGACGAAACCCCGATTGAGTTTCTCAGGATCGAGCACTGCCACATATTTTTTGATATATCCGTTGGCCTCCAAACGTTTCACCCGTTCAAAGACAGGTGTAGGCGACAAATTAACTTTTGCCGCCAATTCTTTGGTTGTCAAGCGAGAATTGTTTTGTAAGACTCGCAATATCTGCAAATCGGTTTTATCCAATATTTCCATAGAATAGTATTCTTTCGGGGAAGTCCCCAAGATTACAAACGATATATTTAATCTAATAATATCGGCAAATATAGTTATATTTTCCATATTTATAAAAATTCTTGTTCGATATATCTACAATATATAGCTTTGTACAGGATAAACAAATAGATATTTCAATAAAAAAACGAACGATAATGGCACAGAAAAAATTGCATTTCGAGACCTTGCAGCTTCATGTAGGACAGGAACAACCCGACCCCACAACCGATGCAAGAGCCGTCCCTATTTATCAAACGACTTCTTATGTATTCCATAATTCGGCTCATGCCGCCGCCCGATTCGAATTGAAAGATGCCGGCAATATCTATGGCAGATTAACCAACCCGACCCAAAATGTATTGGAAGAACGTCTCGCCGCACTGGAAGGCGGAGTGGCCGCCCTTGCCGTCGCTTCGGGCGCAGCCGCCGTCACTTACGCTTTTCAAAACATTATTTGTGCCGGTGACCATATTGTCGCTGCCAAGACGATCTATGGCGGAACCTATAATTTGCTGGATCATACCCTACCGGCTTACGGCGTGACGGCAACGTTCGTCGATCCTGCCGACTTGTCGAATTTCGAGAAAGCCATACGTCCGAACACGAAAGCTGTTTTTATCGAGACTCTGGGTAACCCCAACTCGAACATCATCGACATCGATGCCGTCGCCGAGATAGCCCACCGCCACAACATACCGCTCATTATCGACAACACGTTCGGTACGCCCTATCTGATACGCCCTATCGAACATGGAGCAGACATCGTCGTACACTCGGCGACAAAATTTATCGGAGGCCACGGCACATCGTTGGGAGGTATAATCGTCGATTCGGGCAAATTCGACTGGACGGCTTCGGGTAAATTTCCCCAGTTGAGCGAACCCGACCCCAGTTATCACGGTATCCGATTCACCCAAGCGGCCGGAGCAGCCGCATACGTCACCCGCATACGCGCCGTTATCCTGCGCGACACCGGAGCAGCCATCAGCCCCTTCAACGCATTCCTGCTTTTACAGGGATTGGAGACCCTCTCCCTGCGCGTGGAACGTCATGTAGAAAACGCCTTGAAAGTAGTGGACTTTTTGTCCCGACACCCGAAAGTAAAACGGGTAAACCACCCGGCTTTGCCCGACCACCCCGACCATGCATTGTACGAACGGTATTTCCCACAGGGAGCCGGTTCGATTTTCACTTTCGAGATAAAAGGGGGTACAGAAGAAGCCCATCGTTTCATCGACAATCTGAAAATCTTTTCACTGCTCGCCAATGTCGCCGACGTGAAATCGTTGGTCATTCACCCGGCTTCGACTACCCATTCTCAACTTACCGACCAAGAAAAAGAAGAACAGGAAATTTTCCCCGGCACGGTGCGCCTCTCCATAGGAACCGAACATATCGACGACCTCATCGACGATTTGAAACAAGCGTTGGAAAAAGTATAATTATAAATCATCATAACGCGCCGAAACGTCCCTGCCCGATATACGGATAGGGACGTTTCAAGTTTTATATCGCCCCTTTTCACGGGAATCAATCACACACCTTCACTTAAAAACCGTTCTTATTTTTTTACGAGAAGCATCACACAAGCAATAAATATGTTATCTTTGTGGAAAAGCAAAAATATTCTATCCCATACAAAAGGGGATAAAAATGTCGCTTTAAGTTTTTGAAAACACAAATACCGTAATCAATTCTTCACAAACCTATCCTCCTTTCGAGTTATGCCCGCTTTATATAGTTATCACAAAACACAGTTTAAAGAATAATTTATTTTAGAATTTACCGATATGACAAAGAAATTAATCATTGCAATAGTCGCAGGGATAGTCTTTCCCCTTTACGCCATAGCCGGACAACCCTCAGCCCAAATTACTCACGGCCCCTATTTACAGAATCTGTCCGAAGATGAAATAACAGTCGTGTGGACCACCGATAAGCCTTGCAAATCGTGGGTGGAATTTAGCAAAAAGGAAGCCGGGAAAAGTTTCTACTCCCAATCGCCACGAAAAGCCTATGCCTCACAAGACGGGTTATATTGTGTCGACACGCTGCACCGGGTGACGGTCAAAGGACTCGAAAAAAATACGACCTATTTTTACAGAGTATTGTCGCAAGAAGTGAAAGAATTGCGGGCCTACCGTCCTGTTATGGGTTCCGTAGTATCCACCGACATCTGGAAAAAACCGTTGACCTTCACAACTCTCGACAACCATCGAGAAACCCTGTCAATGGTTATGGTCAACGACATACATGGGAATAACGAATTGCAAAAGAAACTACTGGGCATGGCTCCGCCACAGGACTTCGACATGGTACTTTTCTGCGGAGACATGTGTAGCCACATCAATCGGCAAAGCGACATATTCACCAGCTTCCTCAACACCTCCATCGAGTTGTTCGCCGCCCAAAAGCCATTCGTGTACGCAAGAGGCAATCACGAAACCCGCGGAGCATATGCCCGCAACTTCTCCCGATACTTCGCCGGCTCCAACGGTAAATTCTATTATGCCTTCACCTATGGACCCGTCCGCTTCATCGTGTTGGACTGCGGGGAAGACAAACCTGACACCGATGTGGAATACTCTGGACTGATAGACTTCGACAGCTATATGCTCGAACAAAAGGATTGGCTGTCTCGGGAGATAGACAACCCAGAGTTCAAGAACGCCTCCTACCGTGTGGTTATCTCACATATTCCTTTCACGAAAGGCGGTTGGTACGGTTCCGAACGGCTGCGGGAACAACTACTGCCCTTATTGGAGCACGCACAAATAGATCTAATGTTGAGCGGTCACAAGCACTCATTCGGACTCTCCGACAAAGGAAATGCGGCCTCCTTCCCCATCATCGTGAACTCGAACAACTCGGTATTGACCCTGTTTGCCTCGAACCATTCATTGAAGGTTCAAGTAAAACAGGAAGACGGAAAAGTCCTGTTGGAAAAAGAATTTCAGAAACAATAAATAATACAACCGTATAAATCAAACAGAGCGTCTATTAGCTCAAGAATTAGCTAGCTAATATATTACTGAATATCCTGAGAAATTCAACATAACGTTGATTACATTCATCGCAAAAAGATGAATATTGAAACAGTACCCTTTTTCTAAATGAATCATACCCTTTCTATGGAATTGAGAGTACAATATAATTGTATCTACTAGTGATGCTATTGTAGCTAATACAAGTCCCACTACAAACAACTTCATTGAACCAATTTCCATAAACGCCAATTATTTTCTACTTCTGGCGAATATTGAACCATTGGCGTTTGAAGTTTCCCATTAGAAACGACAGATTGTCGCTTAACCTGTTCTATTAAATATTCACTCATTTTCCCTAAAGTAACATCTCCATTATTCTCTTGCAAATATTTTAAGAGGAAATACGTAAACATACCATGTTGCTCTTTTTCAAAAGGGAAAGCTGTTTCATCACCTTGTGATGCAGAAAGTATCACCATATTTCCTTTGGGCTCTGCTTGATTCGATTTAATCTTAACACTTCTTGACGCAAACAGCATTCCATCTCCTCGAAGTGAACCACTGAAACAGGCATCCATTATCACTAAGACAGAATTAGCATTGAGTTTTCCAAGTGTCGCATATAGTTTATCCACATTATAACAGGTTTCTGGTATTGTAGCATCCCCATCAATTGGAAGAAGCATACATTGTTTAGTCTGTTCATTAGGAACACCGTGACCAGCGTAATAAAAAATTATATTTAATTTGTCTCCAAAAGCAAGTGAAAGATTATTGATATGCTTTAATGCTCCAGCAACATTGCCGAATGTCGCATTAAGATATATCTTAACATGCTCTTTGGGAAGGCCAATGGCATTCATAAGATATTTTGCCAATATTTTACCATCATTTTCTGCGTAAGGCACATCAGACACACTATTATATTTCTCATTTGCTATTATTATAGCGAATGTCGTGGAATTTTGAATTTGTGAATTATGAGGTATTGATGTATCTACATTCGATTTATTGCTTGCAGAGATATGATTCCTTGAAGGTATTATATTTGTTTGTACCAAAACAGAACTTGTATTTTTTATTCCTACAACAGATGATTGTACTGTGTCTAACAATGCGCTAGCTTCCTCTATTTCAATGCTATCGAAGTTGATTTCGGCTATTTCAACAGGCGCAAAATTATAATTCACATCTGTTATAGCATAGTTTGCAACCGTATGGCTATCGTAAATGTACTTATTACCGTTATTAGCAAAAACCAACCTACTAAGAGTAACAACCTCTCCATTTGGCACAAACTCAGGTTTAATATTACGAGAGATATTAGTCCAATTCTGTTTAAACGAAGGAGCCTCTACAATTGGTACAGGAAGCAGGATATCACCGCAAGCATCACTATGAATCAAAAAAGTTTCATTGTCTGCGTCATATGGTCTTAGTTCAAAATTAGAATTTTTAATAGCTTTTATAGCTTGTGCAATTTTATATTGATAATATCCATTTAAGAGATTTTCTTTGTATACTTCATAGTCCTCTGCCAAATCAACTTGTTCTCGTTTCATCATATTAAGTTCTTGTTCATGTTGAATGGAAAACTTCGTAGTAAGTTCTGAAATGTATTGTTGTCGTGTTTTCTCATTAACACGAGTCTGCCACGCTAAAGTCGATTCAGAACTTACTACGAAG
>ENA-UEPL01003017-UEPL01003017.1-human-gut-metagenome-genome-assembly--contig:-NODE-3017-length-10334-cov-5.286341_pt1 | contig 10334 bp, 7 predicted proteins | sample MGYA00242896_ERZ507908 | MGnify/ENA primary metagenome ERZ507908 (study PRJEB26167, sample SAMN06115518) | human gut metagenome | host: Homo sapiens | place: China:Chongqing | collected 2015-08-20...
TTGGCATCGTATGTAAAGTCATCCATCGTATAAATTCCTTTCAGACGATAGCCATACATCTGTCCCAACGACTGTCCCACCCGGATCATGTAGTCACTCTTATTGAACTCAGAGGTTTGTGCCCATCCTGATACGATTTCCATATAGTCGGACATGTACAGCTCTTTCACCTTGTTTTTGTTGTGCGCAAGGTTGATGTTGGTAGTCCAGGTAAAGTCCCGGGTATGGATGTTATGCGACGTAATAGATACTTCTACACCTTTGTTATTGGTTTTTCCTGCATTGATCATCATGTTTTTAAAACCGGATAATTGAGGAATAGGAGCGTCCAGTAGCAAACCTTTGGTTTCTACGTTGTAGATATCTACAGTCAGTTGCAGGCGTTGATCGAAGAATCCCATATCCAGTCCAAGGTTGGCAGTAATATTGGTTTCCCATTTCAGGTCGGGGTTGTATAGCTGTTTGCTTACAAAGCCACTTTGAGTGCCTGTCCCATAGGGGATCCATACCGAACCTATTTTTGAAAGTGAAAGGTAGTTGTCGATATGATTGTTACCGGCAGCACCGTAGCTGAGTCTTACCTTCAGATTAGAAAATACATTCCAGCGTTTAATAAATTCCTCTTCGGAAGCTCGCCATGCAAAAGAGGCAGAAGGGAAATAGCCCCATTTGTTGTTTGCTCCGAATTTAGATGAACCATCTGCGCGGATGGAAGCTGCGAAAAGATACCTTTGTTTTAGGTTATAGTTGGCACGAAAGAAATAAGACAGCATACGTTCTTCCTGGTTGATCGTCTGTACAATATCGGGTGAAGCCCCTAACGACATATCATTCAGACCGAAGTTCTTGTCGGGGAAATTAGTTGCTCCCGTCTTTAAGTATTTTGATTTGAAAGAGATGAACTCCTGTCCACCTACCAGATCGAGTTGATGATTGATGTTAAATGATTTATTATAGGTCAACACGTTATTATACATGAAACTCTCTTCGTCCGTTGATTTTTTCCATCCGAAAGGAGCACCGGCATTCTTTGCCTGTTTTGAACGTTCCGAATAAAATACATCTTCGTTGCGCATCCGCTTACGGATACCAACCGTTCCGCGATAGGACCATTCTTTATTGAATTTGATTTCAGCATCTCCATTGATATTCAGGATGCGGTTTCGTTTTTCTATAGATTCGCTTTCGATAGAAGCAATCGGGCTTTGCATGGGGCTTGCACCTTCGAGTAGCAATACCGGATCGTCATCATTGATAAGTAAGTCGTTGTCACTGCCGTTTTTACCGATAGTAGGGCGGTATTGTATCACATGTTGCATGCGGCTGAATGCTCCGCCTTCCTGGAGACTTCCCAATCCCTCTGTTGTTTCGTCGATATAACTTGCATTGGCCGATAGGTTAAGCCATTCGGATGCTACCTGGTTGATCTTCATACGGAAGTTATCGCGCTTTAGTCCACTACCATACCAAATACCTTTGTCGTCATTACGTGTATAAGAGAAGAGATACTTTGAGGTCTTACTACCTCCACTGATTGTGAATTTATGCTGTTGGCTGATAGCAGAGTGGTTTTCAAAAACCTCTTTCTGCCAGTCGATACCGGATCGGTTTCCATATAACTGGTTGTATTCATCGAAATTTCCATAAGTTGGAATGATCACATCGCGCATTTTATCCGGCTGATCGATGTAACGTTCGTAGTCTAATTTTACGAAATCCTCTACATCCAGGAGGTCGTACTTCTTATTTACTTTTTTGAATCCTATATACATGTCGTAACTGATACTCAATTTGTCCTGTTTACCGCCTTTCGTTGTTACCAGAACCACACCATTTGCTCCCCTTGCTCCATAAATGGCTGTCGACGAAGCATCTTTCAGGATGTCAATTGACTCAATATCATTAGCTTCTATACCTTTTAATCCGTCTTCCGAGGGGAAACCGTCAATAATATAAAGAGGTTCATTGCTTTGTGTGATCGATGTACCTCCACGTACTTTTATAGATACATCAGCATCAGGTGAACCTTGTGAACGGATTACCTGTACACCGGCCACTTTACCACTTAATGCCTGGGTTACATCTGAAATAGGTACAGCTGCCAGCTCACTGGCTTTTACTGAAGACACAGAACCTGTCAGATCTTTCCGCTTCACAGTAGCATATCCGATTTTTACGACTTCTTCCAGCTCGACAGCAGATGATTCAAGGGTGACATTAATTCTTCGTTGATTTTTCACGGCCACTTCTTTGGAGTCAAGGCCTATAAAAGAGAATACTAACACGGCTTGACCGGGATTAGTAACGGTAAGTTTGTAGTTACCCTCCACATCGGTCGTGGTTCCTACTGTTGTTCCTTTAATAAGGATATTTGCACCGGGTAAACCTTCCTGATCGGCATCGACCACCTGACCAGTAACTTCGAAACTTCCTTGTGCGTATACCTGTAGAGTGAAACAGGTACATAATACAAGAAAGATGTAGCGTAATACATTTTTCATACGTGTTTGAATATAAGATTAATACTTAGGTTTTAGTGTTTGCAATGTAATCTTTTATTTCTTTTTCCACTTTCTGGAGTAAGGATTCTGAAGTAGGGACCAGATCTACGGCAAATGCAGATAATGTAAACGCCCCAACCACAATAGCGATCCATAATGTTCTCTTTATATTTTTCATGCTCCTTGTCTTTTAAAGTTTTTTCTGTTTTATATAGAAGACAAGAAAAATATATGCCACAAAAAACAGCAATGGTCAGAGCGGATACAAAAGCCTAAAAATCAAATCATTATCCCAAACGATATATTTCAAAAAATGGGGAATCGATTCCCCAACAGTGTGGAAAAGTGTGGAACTATTCCATTAATTCTGCTTCTGCCCGCCACACCTGCTCCGGCTTCCATTCCGAACTATGGCGTTCAAATTTCTCCCGAATCTGCTGCAAACACAGATTGCCGATACTTCCTTCATGGGTATGATGTAAAGGCCGGGAAGTATCCCCCCTATATTCTCCGAGCTGCACTTTTTCAGCGACCATCCGGTAAGCTTCGCGAAAAGGAATCCCCGCAGCGACTCTGTCATTTACTTCTTCAACCGTAAAGAGATAACTGTATTTTTTATCCTGAAGAATCAGCGGATTCAATTCGATTTCTTTCAACACCATCTCTGTCATAAACAGACAATCGGTCAGTTCTTTAAATGCCGGCAAATATATCTCCTTACTCAACTGCATATCCCTGAAATACCCGGAAGTCAGGTTCGCACAAAGCATAGCCATCTGTGTAGGCAGAGACTGAATCCGGTTGGTCTTCGCCCGGATCAACTCGAAGATATCCGGGTTTTTCTTATGAGGCATAATACTGGAACCGGTGGTAAACCGATCGGGAAGTCTGAGAAAACCAAAATTTCCACAAGCAAACAAACACACGTCTGCAGCCAGTTTCCCCAGTGTCGTCGCAACAGTAGCCAAAGCAAAGAGTACATTTTTCTCCATTTTCCCTCTTTGCATCTGGGCGTAAACTGAATTATAAGCCAGATCGCCGAATCCCAATAACCGGGTCGTCATCGTCCGGTTTAAAGGTACAGAAGAACCATAACCGGCTCCCGATCCCAAGGGATTGGTATTGACCATATCGTAAGCAGCTTTCAACATCAACAGGTCGTCTGCCAAAGACTCCGCATAAGCGCTAAACCACATGCCGAATGAAGAAGGCATAGCGATTTGCAGATGGGTATACCCCGGCATCAGAATATCTTTGTTGGCTTCTGCCTTTTCCATAAGCAAATGAAACAAGGAGGTCACCTGTTGCAGCACATCGATCAAGGCAGTACGGGTAAACAGTTTCAGATCGGTCAGTACCTGATCATTACGGGAACGCCCTGTATGAATCTTTTTACCGGCTTCCCCACACTTTCGGGTGAGGAGGCATTCTATTTGCGAATGGATGTCCTCTATCCCCGCCTCTATATGAAATTTTCCCTGTTCTATTTCAGCGAAGATATCTTTCAACCCTTGCGCCAAATCTTTCAATTCACCATCGGAAATCAGCCCGATATGATGCAGCATTTTTAAATGAGCCATATTACCTAATACATCGGCTTTCGCCAACATTACATCCAACTCTCTATCTTTACCGATCGTAAATTCTTCGGTGAAACGATCGATGTCGTATCCTTTATCCCAAAGTTTCATATGAGTATCATTTTAATTTTAACGATCCCCTGTCAGCCTCCCTCCCAGATCATTTTCCGGAGGATACCAGTAGGGTAACCGACCGATTATACATAGGCTTAAAAACAAAAGCCATCCAACAATTTAACAAAGAGCATGATTCCTTCCTCTATTTCATCCAATCCGATATATTCATCGGCCGTATGGCTACGGGCACTGTCCCCCGGTCCGATCTTCAGCGACGGATAAGGGATAACGGCCTGATTGGAAGTTGTAGGCGATCCGTAGGTTTTCAAGCCTAAATCCTTACACCGCAATACGATCGGGTGATCGATAGGAATAGCCGAAGAGTTGAGAGAAAAAGAACGGGGCCGGACTTCACTTTTCACATTTCTGCGAATCGTCTCGTAAATATCGGAATTCGTATAATATTCATTTACCCGGATGTCTACCATAAACCGGCATTCAGCCGGTACAACATTGTGTAAGGTTCCGGCTTCGATTCCGGTCACAGTCATTTTTACTTTACCTAATAAAGGAGATTCCTTCCCGAAGCGGTAGGACCTGAACCATTCGATATCGGATATCGCTTCGTAAATAGCATTCAGTCCTTCATTTCTTGCCGCATGTCCGGATTTTCCTTTCGCGACACAATCGACGACCATCAAACCTTTTTCAGCAATAGCTGCCTGCATGCCTGTGGGCTCACCGATCAGGGCCAAATCGATTTTACCTAAGTTGCCGACAATACGCTGTATGCCATTTTTTCCGGTATTCTCCTCCTCTGCCGACTCGAGACAAACCAGATTATAGGCCTGTTTCTTTTCTGCCAATTGTAGAAAAGCGGCCATCATGGCAACTACACTACCACCGGTATCGTTACTCCCCAAGCCGTATAATTTTCCATCTTCCACTACGGCAGTAAACGGATCTTTCTCCCAGTTTCCATTCGGCCGAACGGTATCCAAATGAGCATCCAGCAGAATCGTCGGTTTTACCGGATCGAAATTCCGGGATTTTACCCATACGTTATTTCCACTTCGTTCTGCGGAATATCCATGTTCTACCCACGTAGCTACCATCAAATCGGCTACCCGTTCTTCATTCCCGCTGAACGAAGGAATAGAAATCATTTTCTTTAAAAGTTCTATGGTCTCCATATTTCGTCTTTTATCTTAAAACCGTTCCCCCGTCCAAATGGCAGGGATCCGTCAAACGCACCGATTTTACTCCGGCCTTTATAGTTTTAAAAGCATTATCGAGTTTAGGGATCATCCCTGCATGAATCGCTCCTTGTTCCAAATATCCGGCATACTTTTCTTTATCGAGCACCGGGATCACCGAATCCGCATCGTTTACATCCAGCAATACGCCGGGTTTATCGAAACAAAATATCAATTCGGTATCATCGATCCGACTCAGAGCAACCGCCACAGCTCCGGCAACACTATCGGCATTGGTATTTAAGAGTTGTCCCGCTCCATCGTATGTAATCGGAGAAATGACCGGCATCACCTGCCGATGCAACAGACCGGCCAAAACCCCGGTATCCACGCGATCGATATCTCCGACAAATCCCCAATCGATTTCTTTCACCTCCCGCTTATGTGCCAGAATCACTTTTTGGTCACATCCTGACAGGCCGCAGGCATTCACATTCCGTACCTGTAAAGCTGCGACCAGTTTTTTATTCGCCCATCCGGCATAGGCCATCACGGCAACCTCCAGGGTTTCCCGGTCGGTAATCCGCCGGCCATCGATCATACGGGTCCTGATCCCCAAACGCGCAGACAATTGTCCGGCCATACTTCCCCCTCCATGTACCAATACACTATCCCGGTAGCAGGCGGATAATTCATCACACAAACCGTTCAATACAGCATCGTTCTCGATCAGTTTACCACCGATTTTTATTATTCTGATCATAAAGAATTTATTAAGTTTATAAAGTGATCCGTACCCCGAAGACACCAGGCTGCCAGGTACCGATCAGCGACTACAGGTCTCGCCGACCTTCTCCTGTAACCGAGCCATCCCATTGTCCATCGTTTGCCGGAAAGCCTTCAAAAATTCATCCACTTCTTTCCGGGTAATGATCAAAGGCGGAAGTAAACGAAGGGTATAATTTCCACTATATCCTGTCATTATCCGGTGTTCGGAGATCAATCTCTTCCGGACCTCTTCCTGTGAAATTTTCACGTCTACTCCTATCATCAAGCCTTTTCCCCGTACTTCCTTCACCCCCGGCATATTCTTCAATTCCTGAATCAGATATTTCCCCAAGCCGGCAGCATTATTGACCAAATATTCTTGTTGTATAACCTCCAATACTGCCAGAGCAGCGGCACAAGCCAGATGATTTCCGCCGAAAGTAGTCCCGAGCATTCCTTTACGGGCTTTAATCTTAGGCGAAATCAACAAACCACCTATCGGAAAGCCGTTGCCCATCCCTTTAGCCATCGTGATGATATCCGGTAAAACACCGGCATGCTGATGAGCGAAGAATTTACCTGTACGCCCATATCCGGATTGTACTTCGTCTACAATCATCAGAGTACCTGTAGAGGTGCAAAGTTCGCGCATCGACTGCAAGAAACCGGTATCGGGCATTTGTATACCACCGACTCCCTGTATACCTTCGACAATCACAGCAGCATAAGCACCGGTCTCCAGCTCGCTTTCCAATGCCTTCCGATCGTTCAATCCAATAAAAGTCACCTCATGACATCGGTTCAAGGGTGCTTGAATGGCCGGATTATCCGTCACCGCCACCGCCACACTCGTCCTACCGTGAAACGCAGCTCTCATAGCCAGTATTTTGGACCGGTCTGTAATGAAAGAGGCCAGCTTCAACGCATTTTCGTTCGCTTCGGCTCCACTATTGCAAAGGAATAAGTTGTATTCCGGATAACCGGAAACTTTTCCCAATAGCAAAGCCAATTCATCCTGTAAAGGATTCCTCACCGCATTCGAATAAAAACCGATCCGATTCAGCTGGCGAGTCATTTTCTCCACATATACCGGATGGCTGTGACCGATGGAAATCACGGCATGTCCTCCATAAAAATCAAGATATTTATCCCCATTTTTATCCCAGAGGTAAGCTCCTTTGGCTTTTACCGGTTCCAAATCCAATAAACTATAAACTTCGAATAATCCCATAATAAAAAAGGTAAAGGTAAAAAGCTGAAAGAAACATCGCTTCCAGGCTTTCAGTCAAAAATAGTTGGCCTTCAGACGGAGACCGGTTGTTTCTTCCAGGCCAAAAAGCAAGTTCATATTTTGAACTGCCTGGCCGGAAGCCCCCTTCAGCAGGTTGTCGATCACTGAAGTGATCAGCATTTGTTCGCCTTGCTTAGAGATATGAATATAGCAGTAGTTCGTATTCACTACTTGTTTCAGATACAACGGTTCGTCAGAGACATATACAAAAGGATGTGTATTATAATAAGCTTTATAAAGGGCTGTAATGCTTTCGATCGTAATATCCGTACGAATCACCGTATTGACCAGTATCCCCCGGGTATGGCACCCCCTCACCGGTACAAAAGCCAAATCGGGGAAGCCTTTTGCTCCTGCTCTCACCAAAGTCTCCCGGATTTCATCCAAATGCCGGTGGGTGAAAACCTTATAATTGGAGAGATTATTACAACGATTACTGAAATGAGTATCTGCTGTCGGCTTTTGGCCGGCACCGGTCGATCCGGTAATCCCCACAACAGTAATCTCTTCCGGTAAGCGCCCGATCGAAGCCAACGGAATAAGTCCCAGCTCGATGGCTGTAGCGAAACATCCCGGGTTAGCTACATATCGCCCCTTTCTAATCTCTTCACGGGACAACTCAGGCAGGCCATAAATAAAACCGTTGGACTCCTTTTCCAAACGAAAATCATTCCCAAGGTCGATAATCTTCACATTTGCAGGGATCGGATGAACATTCAGAAATTTTCCCGACACCCCATGTCCCATACAGAGAAAGAGTACGTCAATATCTGAAAAATCGATATCCGAGAAAACAAGCCGGGAATACAACAAATCTTGATGTACTTTATATACCGGCAATCCCTGGTGGGATTCACTCTGAATATATCTGAGTTCTGCTCCGGGGTGACCGATCAGTATCCGGATCAATTCCCCCGCTGTATAACCGGCAGCTCCGGCAATTCCTACTCTCATTGCAATTTATTTTCAGGGTTATAATCCATTTACTACATTGTATATCCGCAAAGGCATCGACAATATTTTAGTAAAGCCTTTCACATCGTCTGCTGTCCAGGCCTTATTCATTTCACCATACTCGGCAAATCCCGAATTCATGAGATCATATTCCGACTCGATACCGATCAGATCGAAATGATAAGGCCGAAGGCGAATGAATACTTTGCCGCTTACTTTTTGCTGACTATTTTCTAAAAATCTTTCAATATCCCTCATCACAGGCTCTGAGTACATCGCTTCGTGGAGGAACATCCCGTACCAATTACCCAGTTGTTCTTTCCAATATTGTTGCCATTTCGTCAGTGTATGTTTTTCGAGCAATTCGTGTGCTTTAATGATCAGCATCGGAGCAGCAGCCTCAAACCCTACCCGTCCTTTAATCCCGACCAGGGTATCTCCCACATGGGTATCCCTACCGATCGCCCAGGCGGCACCGATCTCTTCTATTTTACGAATGGCAGCGATCCGGGAAATTTTCTCCCCGTTTACTCCTACGATCTCTCCCTGCCCGAATTCCAGCTCAAGTGATTCACAACCTTCTTTCACGAGAGGAGAAGGATAAGCCTTATCCGGTAAATTCGTATTGGAATGTAAAGTTTCTTTTCCCCCGACAGAAGTTCCCCATATACCTTTGTTTACCGAATATTCCATTTTCTTCCAATCGGAATGGACACCATGGGCTTTCAGGTACCCGATCTCCGTTTCCCGGGAAAGTCTCAGATCGCGTGTAGGAGTAATTACTTTCATCTCCGGGGCAAAAACAGCAAAACACAAATCGAAACGCACTTGATCGTTTCCTGCTCCTGTACTCCCGTGAGCGATATATTGTGCTCCCACTTTTTTTGCATAGTTCACGATAGCCAATGCCTGGAAAGTCCGTTCGGAGCTCACCGATACAGGGTAGGTTTTATTCCGCAAAACATTACCGAACACCATATAACGGATACACTTCTCATAATAATCCTCTGTCACATCCAGGTTAACATGTTCCTTCGCCCCCAATGCATAAGCTTTTTTTTCGACAGTTTTCAGCTCGGCTTCGGTAAATCCTCCGGTATTTGCCAAAGCGGTATATACTTCCAGGCCCAATTCTTCACTCAGGTATTTTACACAATAAGAGGTATCCAATCCTCCGCTATAGGCCAGTACTACTTTTTCTTTCATGGTTTTATCCTGACTATTAAATCACTTTTTTCAACAATTTTACAATTCCGTTGCTTTGTTTTTTCTCTTCCAGCTTTTTATCCGCTTCTCTTTTTGCAGCAACTTCGGGATCGTACACCATACCGGTACACAAGCATTTCGTCATATTCGTCCGGAGCAGGATATCATAATTGACACAGGATTTACATCCCGCCCAAAACTGTTCGTCGTCCGTCAGTTTAGCAAAGGTCACCGGTACATATCCCAATTCGGTATTGATACGCATCACTTGTTCACCGGTCGTCAAACCGAATAATTTTGCATGGGGGAACTTTTTTCTGGACAAATCGAAAGCAGCTTTTTTGATCCGCTTAGCGACTCCCATTCCCCGGTAAGACGGCTTTACAATCAATCCTGAATTAGCCACAAACTTTTCATGTCCCCAGGATTCGATATAACAAAATCCTACAAACTCTTCCCGGTTTAGAGCAATAATCGCTTTTCCCTGATTGATTTTATCGGCGATGTATTCGTCGGTTCTTCGTGCAATACCCGTCCCCCGGGCTTTTGCAGCCTCATCAATGGTATCGTTTATTACTTTTACATACTTCAAATGCCCGACCGAAGCAACCATAACATCTATTTTCATCTCACCTGAAAATTTTAATGATTTATATTGATATTTCTAAATTGTTAGTTTTTGTCGCTCTTCTTCTCGGCAAATGACGGGAAAAAAAAAGAAGGTATAAATCTGATTTGTGGATAATTATGCATTTATTTTAAATAATAATTCGATTATATT
>ENA-UEPL01003032-UEPL01003032.1-human-gut-metagenome-genome-assembly--contig:-NODE-3032-length-10284-cov-2.387087_pt1 | contig 10284 bp, 13 predicted proteins | sample MGYA00242896_ERZ507908 | MGnify/ENA primary metagenome ERZ507908 (study PRJEB26167, sample SAMN06115518) | human gut metagenome | host: Homo sapiens | place: China:Chongqing | collected 2015-08-20...
TGTCGTAGGTCCGGTCTGCCTGAAGGGCTGCGGTGGTGAAGCTGTTGTTCTTCCACCACGCGACCAGCGCGGCAACAGTTGTGATGCCGGCGGTGACCAGCTGCTCCACGGTCTGGCTCTCGATGGGCAGGACGGGCTTGCCCAGTGCAGACAGCACCTGATTGGTCAGGGCCAGCAGCAGGCAGGCGGTGCGGGCAATGGTGCCTGCGGAGATGGTGGGTGCGTTGTAGGTGTGTGCGTTCATAGTCAGTTCCTTTCTCTTTCGTGTTCGTCTGCTTCTAAATCAGCGATGCGGTGGTTGACCACCTTCATCTGCTCTTCCAAAATTGGGACGCGGCGGGCAAAATTGTTGTGCTCCCGCACCTCGCGGGTCAGCTCCTCCAGCTTCGTTTCGGTCACGGCCTGCTGCTTGTCCAGCTTTGCATCCATGCTCTGGGCGGTGCGGTTGTTGGAGTAAATGACCCCCAGCAGGCTCAGCCCGCCGGTGATCAGCGCCACGAGAATGCTCTCAATCGGTCACACCCCCTCTCCATCTTCAGCGTCATCTTCCCATGCCTGCTGGATGCGCTGGCCATTGGCACAGACCACATCCATGGTAGCGTCGGCCTGAATGTTCGTTGCGATCAGCGCCTTGTCCATCGTGTCCATACCGAAATAGCCGGTGAATACCTCGCCGGTCGGCAAAGGCGCAGCTACTGCAACTTTGCTGATTTTGTGCTCTTCGAGCGTGGCCAGAACGTCGGAGAGCCACGATGCATAGGGAGCATCAGAAATCAAACAGCTCGCCATTGGTCACACCTCCATCACGGGGATGCCGTAGTCCTCGGCGCACTGGTGCTCAATGCGGCAGCCGCGCGCATTCTGCCAGCCCGGTGCGAAAATTGCCACATCGGCCTTTGCAAGGAACTCGATGCTCCGGGCCAGATAGTCCAGCGGCTTTGCTGCCGGGCCGAAATCATCAAAGAAGGTTTCCAGCGGAGCCACATCTTCACCCAACAGGGCCTTTGCCTTGCTGATCGCGGCGGTGCGTTCCTGAAGTACCTGTTCATCGGACAAGCCACCCATGGGCTGGCTGATAAAAATAGTCTTGCTCATGTTATTCACCTCACAGTGTCCACCGGCTCCTGCTCGGGCGGGTGTCCACATGCACCCAGCCCTTTGCCCGGCCTGCCTTGACCGGGTAGCGGCCCACGCCGCCCCAGCCGGGCATCAGGCTTTCGGCGTAGGCGGCCACAGCCAGCGGGTCGGTGTCCTGTACCTGAATGTCAGCGGCCCGGCCCAGCAGGTGCTGGCTGGATTTAGAGCCGCCCACCCTCGTGTTGTGGCTGGCTGTGCGGTAGCCGCTGGTAATGGTCACAGGCTTGCCAAAGTGCTCCCGGATGCACTGCAGCAGCACCACAAGGCCCTCGTCAATGAGGATGGTGTCGGTGCCGTCGCGGCAGCGGAACTCCCGCACGCGGAACGCGGGGGAGAGCTGTTTTGCGCCGTCTGCTTTCAGGCTGTACTGCTTGATTGCCATATGTATCACGTCCTTTCACGGGGTCAGGCCCCGATTTTCACGTTCTCTTCCAGCTACTGATCTGCCTTGTCCTCAGCGTCCTTACTGTACGATTTCCTCAAAGCCGCTCTTGATAAGAATTGCTTTCACCTTCTCCTTCAGCAGGCGGGGGCAGCGCTCATACAGAGCCTTTGCCTCCTCCGCGGTCTCTGCGAACATGATCTCCTGTGCCCATAGTTTAGCCATCATAAGTGCAATCCTTTCTAATTTTTGTGTGATTCGTTTAAGCATACACAATCTCCGACATTTCCATCAGACATTGCTTAAGCATCTTGTTTTCTTCTTTCAGTGTCTTGTTATCTTCATGCAGTGCCGCCACCGTGTCCGGCAGCTGCTCCCGGGCTTTGGCCTTTTTGCATGCTTCTTCCCGCGCGGCCAGCCTTTCAACTTTAGCCTTAGAAGCGTTATATACTACGAAATCTGGCTCGAAGTTTTCCAGCTCTTCAGCAGTCGGCTCACGCACCACGACGTCTGCGGCCACGGTATAGCTGTCTGTTCCGTCCTCGATCACCCACAGCATATCGCCCACAGCGCAGGCGGCATTGTGGGCGTTTACTGCTTCCACCATAGTGGTGTATGCATCGCACTGCGTCTGTGTCTCCACAGGTTTTGCAAGGGCATATCCAATTTTGATTTCCATGCTGCACCTCCTTTACTTCCAGCGACCTATGACGACAATACTTCCGTTATAGGAACTGGATATACATAATCCAGTAGTAGCACGATCGAATACGTAACATTCTACGTTGGAGCTGTAAGATATGCTGGTGCCAAGAGTAAAACCGGCACCATAATTTGTGTCAGCAAATGGCACAGGAAACGGAAAATAGGGAGTGTAGCCCTTGCTAGACCAGCCGTTGAATTTGAGCCAGCAAATCTGTGTGCCATCGGAAAAACGGATATAGCCATTACCGGAAGCCGCAATGGATGTGGCGGAAGAAATCTTGCTGTCCACCTGCTATCGTAAAAGCTGCCCTTGTCCACCTTGTCGATCTCGTCCCGCAGCTTCTTGATGAGCGTTGCCGCCGGGATGCCATGCACGCCGTCCCGCATCACGCCGCAGACGGTCTCATCTGCACGCGTGTCGTAGATGTCGGCGACGGTAACAGCGGTGGAGCCTGCAGGACGCTTGATCTCGGCAAGGCAGAGGTCGTAGATCAGCTCGGTGCGTGTGATGGCCGGAGCAGCAGGGGAAGCGGAATCCGGCGTGCCGTCCAGCACCTGCAGGCGGGTCTTTTTGGCGGCAGCGTCGTAGCGCAGCACCACGCGGTCGATGCGGCTGCGCACGGCATCGGCGGCGGTCAGGGACAGTGTGGCGGGCTGCTCCATGATGATGCTGCGGCCCTTGAACCGCGCCGGGCGCACCCATGCCTGACCGGCGCTCACCTGCACGCTCAGGCCGCCCTGTGCCGTGACGGCAAAATCCTCCTCGGCGCTGTATACGCCGCTCAGGCGGGTGGCAAGGTAACCCGAAGCGTCGTCGGCATCGTAGGTGATGCCGTTTTCGGGGTAAGTAATGATATCGGCCATAAAGTCCTCCTAAGTCTTGTGCCAGCTGGGCGTTCCCAGCCGGATTGTGCGGGTGGTGCCGCTGTCCTCGCTCTGGGTGATGATGTCGGCCACGCGCACCATGGCAGTGTAGCCCAGCTGGGGCAGGCTGGCGCTCAGCACGTCGCCCACCTGCAGGGTGTCGTCGTCCACGTCAAACTCGATGGACCCGGTGCGCAGCTGGCTCAGCAGCTTTTCGCCGCCCCGGTCAGCCAGCTTTTCCAGATAGCTCTGGCTGGTGCTGGTCTCACCGTCCTCCGGCTGCACGTCCCGGGCATCGATGTACATTTCCCGCCGATCAGCGCCGGTGGCGTTCACATCGCCCGCCCAGACGGTGGCGCGCTCGTCACCTTCGCCAGCGCCCTGCACAAGGGCCACGTTGGCGTAATCGGTATCGGCAAAGCTCCACCCGGCATTCAGCAGATTGCCCCACTGGGGGCTGTAGCGGCGGTTCGGGTCGAAGGTGGGGCGGAAACACTCGAAGAGCAGCTTTTTCTTGCTGCCCTTGCCGTCCAGCACGATGCGGAACCCCAGATCACAGGCCTGCCCGATGGTCTTGCAGTAGTCGAACACCGTGCCGCCGGAGGTCTGCTTTGCAAAGACCGTGTCAAAGCCGTACGCGGTGCCCAGCTCGAGGCGCGGCCACGGCTTTGCGGCGCTCACAAGGCTGCGCATGGCGGCTTCCGCTGGCTGGTTCTTGATGCTCACCGCAGACACCCGCTTGGTCAAAAGCCATGTTGCCGGGTAGCCACTCACGACCAAATTCGCGTCCTCGTTCTGGTTGGTGCGGGAGCAGATGCGCATGGGGATGCGGGGGTTCTCGTCGCTGCGCACCAGCCACCGGCCTTCCCGCAGAAGTCGCAAATTTTCTTCGGTGGGCCGCACCTCCAGCGTGAAGCTTCCCTCGGAGTAGTAAGGACTGTCCCAGTAAAGGGAGTGCCATACTTTTACATAACCCACGCGGGCAAGGGTGTCCGCTTCCAAAACGTCCAGTCTCATAGCGGTTCGGGCAGGATGCCCGCCTCCATCGGGTAAAAGCTGACGGATGCCTGCAGGTAGCCGGAGCCGTTCTCCGCCTGCATACTCAGCACGTTATCGCCGGGCTGCAGCTCGGTGAGGGTGCTGTCCTCGTCCAGCTTTGCAAAAATGTTCTCGGTCACGCCTGCCCGGGTCAGGGTGCAGGCCAGCCGGTCAGAGGTGCTGCGGTAGATCTCCAGCGTCTCGTCCGGCTGCAGGGTCAGGTCAAAGCCGATGAAGGCCCCGGTCTGCAGATCCACCACCTTGGGGTGTGTCACCGGCATGTCGCACCGCAGGGTGGCCGTGAAGGGCACCGGCAGTGAACCGTCGTTGCGCAGCACCGCCGCCGTGCCGTCCCGCTTGATGCCGTAGATGTGGCTGTCGTAGCAGACAGGAAAGCGGAACGCCTTTTCGTACCCGCCCAGCACACTGCTGACGGCGTTGAGGTCGTACCAGAAGGGCTTTTCGCTGTAGAGCATGAGCGAACAGCGCGGCTGCGGCGTGTAGCTGGAAAAGTAGGGCGTTTTCTGCAGCACGAAACGGGCAAAGTACCGGTCACCGAAGTACAGGGTGCCCTTAGTGAAGTAGGGCAGCTTTTTGCTGAACGCCCGGGCATTGTCTAGCGCATACGCGCCCCAGAACACCACATCGAGGGTGCGGGACACGCCGGAGACGCTCTGCCCCTCCACGGTGGCTCCGACTTGATGGATGCCCTGCGCGGTCTGCAGGTCTACATCCACCCCGTTCAGCGGGTCGTGAAAGTAAGGGATGTCGTAGTCCCAGCCCAGATGCAGGACGGCACCGGCATCTGTCACGATCTTGAGATGATCCTTAAAAAGCACAGTGTCCTCCTTTCATCGTTTGCGGGCCTTGGCCTTGTCGGCTTCCCAGCGGGCTTCCCGCTGGAGGTCTGCCGCCGTCTGGGCCTTGCTGTAAATGTTCTGAGTGATGTTGGTATCGCCCTCCCGGTGGTAGCTGTTGGCAGCAGACACCACCTGTGCGGTGCCGGATGCAGCCACGGTGCTGCCCAGACGCATGTTGTCGGAAAGCACCAGTGCCCCCGCCTGCCGGATCATATCGGCAAGGGCAGAGTTTGTCTTTTCCAGCGCCTTGGTGTTGGCGTTGATGGCATCTTCCAGACTGCCGGTGCCGGTGGTGATGTCCACGCTGCCCATGCCGCCGGAGCCGGACGAACCGCCGCCAGAGGAGCCGCCGCCGGACGAACCTTTCTTACTGAAAGAGCCGCCGATCGCTACGCCCGCTGCGATCATCAGCAGAGCCTGCGGAGTACCAAAGCCGGTAGGGAACAGCGCCGCAGCGATGGCATCCAGCATTGCTACGAACGCGCCGCCGATAGACCCGATCAGACTGCCCAAAGACGCAAGAATCTCCGGGAATGCAGAGATCAGGCCGCCTTTCATGCCCTGACTGATGGCAAGGGCCGCATTGCTCAGCGGTGTTTTCAGCCCGCCGAAGATCTCCATCAGGGTGGAGCCAAGGCCCTGTGCCTGCTGCCAGACCTCAGAAAAGCCGCCGGTCAGGCCGTGCACGATCTGCCCGCCCAGATCAATGGCTCCCTGTACCAGCTGGTCCCGGGCACCGCCCAGCGCTTTGTTGAGCTTAGTCACGATGCCAAGGGCAAAATCATTGACCTGCTTTTTCTGGTCGGCAGTCAGACCGCCGTAGATGGTGCTTGCCACCCACTTGCCGATGCCCAGCCAGTCCTGATTCTTGACGGCGGTGTACAGATCGTCGAAGGTGCCAAGCACGCCGGTATCTGCCTCGGTCTGCAGCTCCTTCCACAGGCCGTCAAAGGTGTCCGCGCTGGACTTTTTGATCTGCTCGGCCACCTGCACGGTGCCGTCTGCGGCGATGGTCTTGGCCCGTTCGATGGTCACGAGGGCACCGTCCACCACGTCGTCGTAGACCTCGGTGATGACCTTTTTGGTGGTCTCGGTGCCGTCGGTCAGGGTCTCGGTGACGGTCTGGGTGGTGGTCTTGACCCCGTCTGCCAGCGTCTCAAAGGTGGAAGTGACCGTCTTGGCGGTTTCGCGGACGGTCTCCATGGTCTGCTTGACGGTCTCGGTGCCGTCGGCGGCCACCTCTGTGATGGTTTTCACATCCTTCAGCACACCATCCACCATCTGCCGGGAAGTCTCGGTGATGACCTGCTTTTGCTGTGTCTTGCCGTTGGAGAGCGTTTCGGTGATGTTTTCGGTGGTGCGGGTGATCTTGCCGTCGATTTCGGTCGTGGTGTCCGAGATGGACTTGACGACTTCTGCGGCGGCCTGCTTCGTGGCCTTGCTGGCCTTCTTGGCTCCGCTGGTGATGGCCGGGTAGGGGTTCATGGCTGTCTGGCTCCCGGCACGGCTGCTGCCGTTGCCGGAGCTGCTTGTGCCCTTCGGGACCCATCCGTTGTCATCGTCCCATTCGAGGTCTTTGTGGGAGTTGTCCCAGTTTTTCTGATTGCGCTTCTGCGTGTAATTTTGGCGCGAAGCCGCGTAAGCGCTATTATAAGCATCCACCGCAGCCGCTGCACCCTGCGGTAAAGCGGCAAGTGCGGCAGCAATACCGCGGATGGACGACATCAGCATGTTAAGCGTTGTCAACACGCTGTTCACAGCAAAATCAGCAGCAGAACGCAGGCCGTTCATGCAGGTGTTCCAACCGGAACGGAACGTTTCACTGCTCTTATATGCTGTGATGAGCCCCGCCGTCAGAGCGGCAAATGCAGCTACTGCCAGCCCTATCGGATTTGCTGCAACCACACTGTTCAGTGCAGCCATTGCAACTTTGAAAATGCCTGCGCCAGCGGCAGCCTGTAGATTTGCCGTGTTCAATGCGGTAACAGCCAATTTCTGTGCAGTGGTAACCACCGTTGTTGCCGCAATGGTTGCTTTATACCCGGCGAACGCTGCACCGGCAGCGGCCACAACAGCAGTCGCAATGCCGATGGTCTCCTTGAGCTGGGCCATCTTCTCGTCGCTGTCGAGGAAGGAGACCACCACCTCGTTCAGCTTGACAACCAGCTCACCCAGAGCTGCAAACAGGCCGCTGGTCAGCTCACCGGTCAGGGCGCTGACATTATCCTTCAGGGTGGACATGCGCCCGCTGAAGGTCTGGCTGGCTTCCAGCATACCGTTGTAGAACTGCCCGCCCTGACTGGTGGCGGCTTCCACAGCTGCTTCCAGCTCGCTGAAGCTGACCTTGCCATCCGAGATGCGCTTGTACAGGTCGGACATGCTCTCGCCGGTGGCGTCGCAGATCTGGTTCAGCGGGTTGAATCCCGCATCGATCATCATGTTGACGTTTTCCAGCGTGACCTTCTGCGCCGAGGACATCTTGCCGTAGGCGCGGGTCAGGGTCTGCAGCTTTTCGGCGTTGCCCAGCGAGATATCGCCCAGCCGCTGCAGCACGCCGGTGGTGTCGTCTGCCGCAATGCCGAACTGCAAAAGGGTCTGGGTGCCGCTGGTCAGGTCATCCAGCGAGAAAGGCGTGGATGCCGCCATTTTGCGAATTTCGGAAAGCTTCGTTGCGGCGGCTTCCTCGCTGCCCAGCATGACCTTGAAGTTGGTCAGGTAGCTTTCCATGGTGGCGTTGTAATCCACACCGCTCTTGACCACCTCGGCCAGCTTGGACGAAGCCTGTTTTGCAAAGTCCGCGATCATCTGCCCGGCGGCTATCGTCCACTTACTGGTGCTTTTTTCTGCCGGGTCGCTGTTCAGCCTTACTTCGCCGGTGATGCTGAAATCTGCCACTGTGTCCACCTCTCTCCATTCCAAAAGAGCGCGGGCACAAGGGCACAGGCTGTTATAACTTGATCTCTACCTCCCGCTTACAGGCGGGATTTTTGCATTTTACCCACAGGCCATGGGCGGATGCGGCATTTTCTGCCCACACCGGCAGCGCCCGGCCGCAGTAGGGGCAGGGCACCGGGGCGCGGCTAGTGCCGGAATCGCGCGAGGAACGCGGCATCGTGCTCTTCGACCGAAACGACACGGGCGGCACCCCCTCTCAGCTCAGCAGGCAGGGCAAAGCGCTCCTGCAGGTCGGCATAGTGGGCACGCATACTGCCCTCGTACTCGGAAAGATCCATGGTGCGCCAGCTCATGATCTTTGCCATGAGGGTTTCCTCCGGCAGGGCCGCGAACAGCGCACGGAACCGGAACCAGTGCATCTTTTCGCGGGTCAGGTCGATGCCGTAGGCCTGCTGGAACGCCGCCACGATGTAACCGGCATCACACTGGTAGTCGAAGGCGGGCGGCTTTTCCGGGCCGCTGGTGGCAGCGCTGGCCGTGGGTTCTGCGGCCTGCTCTCCGGCAATGCAAAACTCGATGAGATGCTGATACGCTTCCATGCACGCCTGAGCATTGCTCAGCAGCGGCTGCGGGTCCCGGTAAAACCGCCGGACGGCGCGGCACGCCAGTGCCAACGGGTCGTCTCCGGCCCCGCGCCGGTAGACATTGCTCAGCCACACCATGTGCCGAAAGTCCGGGTCAATGGCCCGGCCATGCCATACGGTGGGCAGTGCGTCCGTCAGCAGATCAGACATGGCGCTCCGCTGCGATCTTCAGGGCGTAGTCGGCCAGCTGCTGCATGGCCTCCGGGTCGTCCTTCAAAGCGTCCACCGCGACACGGGCATCTGCCAGACGCAGGGCCCTGTCTGCGGGGTCCTCGTGAATAGTTACCTTGGGCGGCATACGGATGATTTCGTTGGTTTCAACGATGCGCCCCGCCGTCCGGGTACGCTGCCGGGCTTTCTGCTCGGCACGGCGCTGCTGGCGGTTCATGGGCTGGGCGGCTCTGGCGGCATAGCGCTGTTTCTCGGCGGCAAAGGCATTGCCCAGTTCCTCGATCACGTCATAGATGGGTGCCATGTAGTTTTCGTTAAGCCCCAGACGGTCGGACGCGCCTGCACCGAGGATCTCGTCGATGCAGTCCATGGCAATGCGTGCCTGTGCACGTGCATGGTCGCCCAGACGGACACCGCCGCGCCGGAACTGCTCCGACTCCTCGGCGCTCCGGCGCTGCATCCGCTCGTTGGCATCCTCAAAACGGTCAAGATCGTTGGCGTTCAGCACCGAGAAATCGAAATTCTGTCCACAAATAACCATGTTCTGGCTCCTTTCTTGGGCCGTGTGCCGGATTTGCACCAGCTTCTTTTACTGTTTCACGGCATAAAAAATCCCCGTTCCGGTGCGGAGCGGGGACTGTGTTTGAAAAAATCAGCCCTTGACGGCCTTTGCAGGCTCAGCGGACTGGGTGGCGGGGTTGTAGTCAAACTCGTCCGGCGTGCCGACGGCCTTCACGTCGCAGGCAAAGGTGGCCTTGGAACCGGCCGCACCGCCCACGTCGCTGGTGACGATGATGGCAGCGCGGCCCTTTTCGCCCTTGCCGGTGCGCAGGCTGAAATAGATGTACGGCACGATGATATCGCTGCCGGTACCGTACACGATCTTGTGGCTCAGCACAAAATCCTGAAAATCATCGCCCACGCAGCGGTCGCCGTTGACGGCAAGGGTGCGCTGGGTGCCGGTCTTTTCGGTGACGTTGCCGGTGCGGATGTACTGGGCATCCTCGGTGGTGGCGTTCAGGGAGCCGGAATGCTCCTTCACATGGTCGGCGCAAACCACCCACTGGCTTTCCTTAGTCTGGGTGCTATCGATCTGGAACGCCAGCACAAAATCGTTCGCCGTCTCAATGCCGGTGTAGCTGGCGCTGGGCTTGATGCCGGACTTGGTAATGGCTTCAGATACAGTCATATCAAAACTCCTTTCATTTGGGCATGTAGTAGGTCAGGCGCATTTGCAGCTGCATCTTACAGCTGCCCGCGCTGTTTGTGACGATGTAGCCGCTGTTCGTCACGGCAATGCCGGTGGGGGTTTTATTCCCGCCACAGGCCGAGAGGTCGGGCAGGTTATGGCGGGCATCTTGCCGCATGACCCACTCGGTGAGCTGCTCGAAAAAGCCGCTGTTCTGGATGTTAACGGAATCCATCTCGCTGTACTCACCGCGAGACAGAAAGAGGTAATTCTTCGCCATTTCCCAGCCGGAGATGTACTCGGTGATGATGGGATCACCGGGGCTGTCCTCGATGGAAAAGGCGGTGGATTCTTCTTCCAGCCCGGCAATGCGGAATGCTGCACCGGTGGCTTCCTGCT
>ENA-UEPL01003035-UEPL01003035.1-human-gut-metagenome-genome-assembly--contig:-NODE-3035-length-10278-cov-3.435644_pt1 | contig 10278 bp, 10 predicted proteins | sample MGYA00242896_ERZ507908 | MGnify/ENA primary metagenome ERZ507908 (study PRJEB26167, sample SAMN06115518) | human gut metagenome | host: Homo sapiens | place: China:Chongqing | collected 2015-08-20...
TCCTCCCTCTTATTTAGTTTCTACTGATTTAGCATCGATCTGCAAGCCAGGGCTCATAGTCGTCGAGAGGAAAATACAGATCGGCCGCCTTGTCCTAACTCATGCTGTGCTCCGTGAAAAAACTCATGGGCTGTTGTTTCAATATTTGTAAAGTTTACTGCACTTCCAAACTTTCCAGCGAAAATAGTTCCTCCGCCATCCATATTTCTTCTGAATGCACCCGCAGCGCCATCAATGCTCGGATTTTGATTCATTACATTAAAAGTATTTTCGGATCCAATAAGCATGTCCAGCATTGTATTACCGCCATTGATATAAACAGCATTCAAATTTCCGACCATATTGGCAACAAACGAATTTGTTCCCTTATACTCCATATTGGCTGTGTAAAGCATTTTTTGTTCATTGCCATCGTCATCTTGATAGTAGATCCAGACCTCCATTCCGTTTGGATCAACATACTTTATAGGATTGCCATTGCAGTACGCATATGGCGACACGGGGTGGTATGCGTATGCCAAATCTACAGAAAATAATGACGCAATGCAAATAATCGCAATCAAACTAAGTAATCGTTTTGTTTTCATAATAGTAAAGTTTTGAGTGGTTTATATTCTGGTTAAAGTTTGATTCCTCCGGTTTCTTCGAGTATTTTCTTCGCTTCTTTGTTTTTCCGGTCGAGCCGCTTGAAATACTCCTCGCCGAGTTGTTCCCATCCCATAGCAAGCAACTGATCGTATAACTCTCTGGATTTCCTTTCGAGGGACAGAACGTATTGATCCACCTTATTCCCATTGTTATCTAAATACCGGCCTAATGCGATGTCCAAAGACTTGCCATCGTTATCAGGGTATTGTAGTGGCATGGATAATACTCAAACGATTTGGATGAACACACCCAGGTAAAGTCGTCATACACTCCATATTTGACGGTATAGGCGACCGCCAAATCGGAAAGTTGTGCGGCCACGGTTTCCCGGTCGGTCAGCGGATGGAGATAGACCTTGTTTTGCAGCGCCTTTGCGTTTATCTCGAAGGATTCGATGTAGTAGAATTCCGGTGTATATTGATGGGTGGTCAGCTCCACATTTACCCAATCTTCGGGGAAAAGGTTGTCTGCATCAGGGTAGCGTATAAATGTATGGATCGGCGCATAGGCAATATATGCCTCCGCGCCGATCGCTTCGGCCAGAATCTTATAATAGTAAGGCAGGGAGCGGCATTGACCCTTATGTGTTCGGATCAATTTGCTGACAAATTGCTGGGTGAAGTCCTGCTTGCTGTCGATGTCGTTATGGTCATAGGTAAACGGTTTATAGCCATTGCCCGACCAGGGATTGAAGAAATATTCGATAATGGCCATATTCTTGCCGGTCTTGTACTTGTCCAGTCCATTGGCTTTCATAAAACCATGTAAGAAAATGACGGCAGAATCTATTTTACTACAAAACCAGTCATAATCGAGATTTCCGTCGAGGTACGCCCATTCTGCAAGGAATACGGCGCGTTTTATGCTCAGGGAGGATTTCCCGTCGAGCATGTCCGCGATTTCGGTGTAGGCCGTTACGAAGCGGGAAGTGTCCGGAAGTTGAGCTTGCGCCGTCGATCGCAGGACAAGAAAGAGAAGCAGCAGGAGCAAAGTTCTGTTCATGTCGTAGTGTGGATTGTCCTTGTTATCAAAGATAACACATAATTCCACAGGCCCGACAAAAGCCATATCTTACAACAATCTTGTAATTGGTTGACAATCAGTGGTTGTTGTAGGAGGAAAATCTTATCGATTACTTACAGGGGTTTCAGTGTGTTTTCATATAGGGGCAAATCTCTGTTCAGGTGTGGACGGCGTGAAGAACTCGATAATCAAAAAAAGAGGATGTTTTCCTTCGTCAATTCGGCGCATTCCTGGTCAAGAAGCGAGCACGGGAAATCGCACGTAACGAGGCGCGGGGCATCCTTTTTTGCTGCTGCGCTTCCGGTTACTCGAATTCGGCCATCACGCGCTCCATTTTCCGGCGGATTTCGGCGGTGCAGAGATTGCCGATGCTGCCTTCGTGGGTGTGGCGCACCTCACGCGTCGGGCGGTACTGGCCGCGCTGTACGGCCATGCCGACCTGCCTGTAGGCTTCGCGGAAGGGAACGCCTTCGAGCACGAGCCGGTTCACGTCTTCGACCGTGAAGAGGTAGTCGTATTTCGGGTCGTCGAGGATGCCGGCGTTGACTTTCAGGTGCGCGAGCATGAAGTCGCACATCGAGAGGGTGCGTTTGATTTCGGTCGTCGCCGGGAAGAGGATATCCTTCAGCAGCTGCATGTCGCGGTGGTAGCCGATCGGAAGGTTGGCTGTGAGCAGGGCGATTTCGTTCGGCACCGACTGCAGGCGGTTGCAGCGGCCGCGCATGATCTCGAAGACATCGGGGTTTTTCTTGTGGGGCATGATGCTCGATCCCGTGGTGAGGTTGTCGGGCAGCGACACGAAGCCGAAATTCTGGCTCATGAAGAGACATACGTCCATCGCAAGGCGGCCTACGGTGGCGGCTATGGCCGCGATGGCGCTGGCCGCGGCGCGTTCGCTCTTGCCGCGGCTCATCTGCGCCGCCACGACGTTGTAGTGGAGCGTTTCGAAGCCCATCAGATGGGTGGTCATCGTGCGGTCGAGCGGGAACGACGAGCCGTATCCGGCGGCCGAGCCGAGCGGGTTCTGGTTGGCGATATGCCATGCGGCGGCAACGAGCCGCATGTCGTCGACGAGCGTTTCGGCGTAGGCGCCGAACCAGAGTCCGAACGACGAGGGCATGGCGATCTGCAAGTGGGTGTACCCCGGCATCAGCACCTCCTTGTATTGTTCGCTCAGGCCTTGCAGCCGGTCGAACAGCGTTTTTACGGCGTCGGCCGTCTGGCGCAGTTCGTCGCGCAGGAAAAGTTTGAGGTCCACCAGCACCTGATCGTTGCGCGAGCGGCCCGAATGGATCTTCTTGCCCGCGTCGCCAAGCCGCCGCGTGAGCATCAGCTCCACCTGCGAGTGGACGTCCTCGGTGTCAGGCTCGATCGCGAAGCGTCCGGCTTCGATCTCGGCGGCGATCTCTTTCAGTCCGGCGGTCAGCTCCTCCAGTTCGGCGGAGGTCAACAGCCCGATCTTTTCGAGCATGACGATGTGGGCCAGCGACCCTTCGACGTCGTATTTCGCCAGCCGCATGTCCAGTTCGCGGTCGTCGCCGACGGTATATTCCTCGATCATCTTGTCGGGCTCGAAGCCCTTGTCCCAAAGTTTGGTTGCCATAGCGTGTGTGTATTCGTTTCTCACTTCGTACCGGTTCCGTATTGCCGGCGGCCGGTGGTTTGCGGCGGTGCGCCGCGTTTGCAAATCTGTCTTCCGCACGGGGCGGGTGTCTTTCGCGGCGGGGATTCGGCCGCCTGCCGCGCGGGGCGGCGTCAGAGGATTCCGGCGAGTTGCCGGATGAATTCTTCGTAAATCCCGATTCCCTCCCCGATCTCCGAGAGGAGCACGTATTCGTCGGCCGTGTGGGAGCGCGACGACTCTCCCGGACCCATTTTGAGCGACGGAAAGGGCATCAGGGCCATGTCCGACGTGGTGGGGGAGACGTAGCTCCGGCGTCCGGCGGCTTGCGCAGCGCGTGCGAGCGGGTGTGCGGCGTCGAGCGCCGAGGCGCGGATGCGTGTCGAGCGGGGCACGGCTTGGGAGCGCAGTGCGCCGCGCAGGATTTCGACCGTCTCCTCGTTGGTGTAGGCGTCGGTCGTGCGCAGATCGACGACGAAGCGGCACGAGTCGGGCACGACGTTGTGCTGGGTGCCGGCCGTGATCTGCGTGACGGCGATGCCGATCGGCCCCTGCAGTTCGGATACGCGGTCGAAGCGGAAGCTGCGGAGCCGCGCGATGTCGTCGAGTGCGATATAGAGCGCATTTATGCCCTCGTTGCGCGCCGCATGGCCGCTTTTGCCGCGGGCTTCGCAGTCGAGGACCACCAGTCCCCGCTCGCCGACGGCGGCCTGCATGCCCGTCGGCTCGCCGACGAGCGCCATGTCGATCGCTCCCAGCTGCGGAAGCAGGGCGCGCATGCCGTGTTCGCCCATGCACTCCTCCTCGGCCGAAAGGGCCAGCAGGAGGTTGAAGGGCAGAGGCTGTTCGCGGAAGGTCAGGAACGTCCGGGCGAGCGACACGACCGAAGCTCCGGCGTCGTTGCTGCCCAGACCGTACAAACGGTCGCCTTCGACGGTCGGGGTGAACGGGTCGCGCGTATAGGAGGCCGCCGGGCGCACCGTGTCGTGGTGCGAGTTCAGCAGGAGGGTGGGGCGCGCCGGGTCGAAGTCCGCGGAGCGGGCGAAGACGTTGTTGTGCAGCCGTTCGGGCGCCGCGCCGCGCTCCTCAAGGAAAGCGAACAGCAGGTCGGCCGTGCGGCTTTCGTCGCGCGAGGTCGAAGGCGTTGCGATGAGCCTCCTGAGCAGTTCGACCGCTTCCGTCGTTTTTGCATCCATGCTCTTCCGTTTTTTCGGCTCCGGCGGTCCGGGCGGACTGCCGGAACCGGGGGTTATCTGATGACTGTTCCCGTGTCGTTTGACAGGTTGTCGGAATGTTTGATCGTGACGCTCCGAACGCCGTTTGTGACGGCCTTGAGGGCGTTCTCGATCTTGGGGATCATGCCTTTGCTGACGACGCCTTCGGCTTTGAGCGCGGCGTACGATCCGGCGGTGATTTCGCGGATCAGGGTCGTCTCGTCATCGGGGTCGCGCAGCACGCCGCTCTTCTCGAAACAGAAGACCAGCTCCGCGGGGGCTATCTGCGCCGCGCCGAGGGCTATGGCCGAAGCCACGCTGTCGGCGTTGCAGTTGAGCAGCGTGCCCTGTCCGTCGTGCATGATGGCGCAGAAGACCGGGGTGACGCCCGCTTTGAGCAGGCGTCCGAGCAGCCGGGAATCGACCTTCTCGATGTCGCCCACGAAGCCGTAGTCGATCGGCTGGGGGGCGCGGCGGCGGGCCGTGACGGCGTTGCCGTCGGCGCCCGACATGCCGAGCGCGTTGCACCCTTCGGCCTGCAGTGAGGCCACGAGCTGTTTGTTGACCAGACCCGCGTAGACCATCGTCACCACGTCCAAGGTGCCCTTGTCGGTGATGCGGCGGCCGTCGACCATCTGCACCTTCAGTTCGAGCCGTTCGGCGAGCCGCGTGGCGACCTTGCCGCCGCCGTGGACCAGTATTTTCGGGCCGGGCATCGCGGCGAAATCCGCGATGAAGCGTTTCAGGACGGCGGGGTCGTCGATGACGTTGCCGCCGATTTTTACTACCGTGATTTTCTCCATTATCCGAGTCCCTCCAGCAATCTTTTGAGTATGACCTGCGCCGAGATTTCGCGGTTGGCGGCTTCGGGGATCACCAGACTGCGCGGCGACTCGATCACCTCGTCGGTGACGATCATGTTGCGCCGCACGGGCAGGCAGTGCATGAAGAATGCGTTGTCCGTAAGCGCCATCTTTTCGGCGTCGACGGTCCATGCGCGGTCGCGGCAGAGGACCTTGCCGTAGTTGGGATCGGCGTAGGCCGCCCAGTTCTTGGCATAGACGAAGTCGGCTCCTTCGAGCGCCTTGCGCTGGTCGTATTCGACGCGCGCGCGGCCGACGAACTGCGGCGCAAGCTCGTATCCTTCGGGGTGGGTGATGACGAAGTCGTAATCCGCGGCGTTCATCCACTCGGCGAACGAGTTGGGCACGGCCTGCGGCAGGGCGTTGGGGTGCGGGGCCCACGTCATGACCACCTTGGGACGCTCCTTGGTCTTGTACTCTTCGATCGTGATCAGGTCGGCGAAGCTTTGCAGCGGGTGGCGCGTGGCGGCCTCCATCGAGAAGACGGGGCGGCCCGAATGGCGGATGAACTGTTCCAGCACCCGCTCCTCGTAGTCTTCGGCCTTGTCGTTGAACTTGGCGAACGACCGCACGCCGATCACGTCGCAGTAGGACCCCATGACGGGAATGGCTTCGAGCAGGTGTTCGGCCTTGTCGCCGTCCATCACCACGCCGCGTTCGGTTTCGAGTTTCCATGCTCCCTGATTGACGTCGAGCACCATGACGTTCATGCCGAGGTTCATCGCGGCCTTCTGCGTCGAGAGGCGCGTGCGGAGACTCGAATTGAAGAAGAGCATCAGCAGGGTCTTATTGCGGCCCAGTCCAGTGAACTGGTAACGGTCGCGCTTGATTTCGAGCGCTTCGGCGACGGCGGTGCGCAGGTCGCCGATATCTGCCGCACAGGTGAATTTATGCATATCGTTTTCGTTTTATCTTGTTTTGTCTGTCGCTTGCTTGCGGAGGGCTTTTGTCCGCGGCGGTGCGCCGCCTTGGAGTCTGCCCTCCCCTGACTTTCCTCCGCAGAGGGGACTTGTCGTATCGCGTCCGGGATTTTATTTCCCGCGGAGCGTTGCGTCGAATGCGTCGAGGAAGCGGTCGGCCTGTTCGCGCGTCAGGCAGAGCGCGGGCAGCAGCCGCACGGTCGAAGCGCCTGCGCCGCCCGTGAAGACATGTTTTCCGAAAAGGAGTTTTTTGCGGAATTCCGCGCCCGAACCGTCGATCTCGATGCCGATCATCAGGCCGCGGCCGCGGATCTCTTTCGGTCCGTCGGCCTTACGCAGTTCGCCGAGCAGGTATTCGCCCGTGTCGGCGGCGTTCTCGACCAGCTTCTCGCGCTCCATGACATCCAGCACGGCGATGGCCGCCGCGCAGGCGAGGTGGCTGCCGCCAAAGGTGGTGCCGAGCAGTCCGGGGCGCGCCTCGAAGTGGGGCGCGATCAGCACGCCGCCGATCGGGAAGCCGTTGCCCATGCCCTTGGCCATGGTGATCAGGTCGGGACGGATGCCGGCCCACTGGTGGGCGAAGAAGCGTCCCGTGCGGCCGTAGCCCGACTGGATTTCGTCCAGCACGAGCTGGGTGCCCGTTTCGGTAGCGGCTGCGCGCAGGCCGCGCAGGAATTCGTCCGTGGGGCAGTGGATGCCCGAAACGCCCTGAATGCCCTCGATGATGACGGCGGCGAATTCGCGCGTGGCGAGCTTGGCGCGGGCCGTTTCGAGGTCGTTCAGCGGGGCGAATTCCACGTTGGGCGTCCCGTTGAACGGCGACCGGATGGAGGGGTTGTCCGTCGCGGCGACGGCGCCTGACGTGCGGCCGTGGAAGGCTTTGGAGAAGGCGAGCACCTTGGCGCGGCCCGTCTGGAACGACGCCAGCTTGAGTGCGTTTTCATTGGCTTCGGCGCCCGAATTGCAGAGGAAAAGGCTGTAGTCGCCGTAACCCGATGCGCGGCCCAGCTTTTCGGCCAGCGCGGTCTGAAGCGAGTTTTCGACCGAATTGGAGTAGAATCCCAGCCGGGCGGCCTGCTCCGAGATCGCCTTCACGTAGTCGGGCTGGGCGTGGCCGATCGAGATGACGGCATGTCCGCCGTACATATCGAGATAACGGGTTCCCTTGTCGTCCCACACGTACGGGCCCTCGGCCCGGACGATATCGATATCCCACAACGGGTAAACTTTGAACAAATCCATAACTGACATTTTTTCGGGCGGTCTCGCGCCCGGTTCGACTCCTTTGCGGCCGCAAGCGCGGCCCCGGCCTTCCGCGAACGGGCCGGCCGTTTTTCCTTGATTCACATCCGTCCGCAGGAGAAAGCTCCGACGTGTCGGAAGCCCGTCGCAGGGATTCCCTGCCAAACCGGGCCCGCAGACCGGCCCCGGCTTTCGCCGCCCGGCCGCAAACGCAAGCCCTTCGCCGCTTCCGAATCGCTCTTACCCGCACGAAAGAAACGTCCCTCGCACGGAGATTCGCAAACCCGCGCAGCCCGGACTACTTGCGACTTCCGTCCGAGGCGATTCTCCGCTGCCGGCGGACGTCCAACCTTCCCGCCCCCGGGCAGGCATGCCTCAGAACGCCACCGGCTTCAGACGCAGTCCCGCGCGCTCGTCGAGGCCGAACATCAGGTTCATGTTCTGCACGGCCTGTCCCGAAGCGCCCTTGAGCAAGTTGTCGATCGCGCTGACGACAAGCAGCTTGTCCCCATGCTTCTCGACCGAGAGCACGCACTTGGACGTATTGACGACCTGCTTGAGGCAGACGGACCGGTCGCTGACGAAGGTCAGCGCGGCATCGGCATAGTAATCCTCGTACAGCTTGCGAGCCCGCTCCTCCGACAGATCGCAGTCGGTGTAGATCGACGCGATGATGCCGCGCGCGAAGTCGCCCCGATACGGTACGAAATCGATCTCGCCCGAGAACGAGGGCATCAGACTGCGGACGCTCTCGCCTATCTCGTTCAGATGCTGGTGCGTGAACGCCTTGTACACGGACAGATTGTTGACCCGCTGGCTGAAATGCGAGGTCGGAGCGAGTTTCTGCCCCGCTCCGGTCGAGCCGGTCAGGGCCGTCACATGCACGTCCGAACGGAGCAGCCCGGCCGCAGCCAGCGGCAGCATGCCCAATTGCAGGCAGGTCGCGAAACAGCCCGGATTGGCGATATTGCGCGCCGAGCGTATCCGCTCGCGGTTCATCTCGGGCAGGCCGTAAACGAACCGACGGCCGCCGATGGACGACGAGGCCGACAAGCGGAAATCCTGACTCAGATCGATCACGCGCACCGAATCGGGAAGCGGCGTCGCCTCCAGAAACTTACGCGCGTCCCCGTGCCCGACGCACAGCAGCAGCGCGTCCACGTCGGTACGCAGCTCGCCCGTGAAGCGCATATCCGTTTCGCCGAGCAGATCGACATGCACGTCGCACAGGCGATTGCCCGCGTTGCTGTTGCTGTGAACGAATACCAACTCGGCTTCAGGATGGTTCAGCAGGATACGGATGGCCTCGCCGCCCGTGTATCCCGCGCCTCCGATAATGCCAACTCTTACCATATCAATGATTTTCGACGGTTTTGGAGAATACGTTGATCACGATTACGCCGGCTATGATCAGCGCCAAGCCGACGATCGCCCCCCATATCGAGCCTCTGCCCGAACAGCAGCGCGGCGGCCAGCGACACGAGCACGATACCCATGCCGCACCAGATCGCATACGCAACGCCCACCGGCATCTCGCGGAGCGTCAGGCTCAGACAGTAGAACGCGACGAGGTAACCCGCGACGGTCAGCAGCGACGGCCCGAGCCGCGTGAACGAGTGCGACGCCTTGAGCGCGCCGGTCGCCACGACTTCCGTCAGGATCGCGATCAACAGATAGACCCACTTCATGCTACAGCTTCTCCTTGTTGACCTGATAGTAAATCTTATTCTGGTTGCCGAAAATCCGGCCGAAGCCCTTCACGTCCTCGCTCGTCCAGTCGCTCATCGTCTCGCCGTAGGCGCCGAAGCGGTTGCTCATCAGATCGTGCGGGCTGTCGATACCGACGACTACGAAGCGGTAGGGGTGCAGATCGACGTACACGTCGCCGCTGACGGTCCGCTGGCTGCTCTCGAGCATGGCCTCCATGTCGCGCATGACCGGATCGTAATACTGTCCTTCGTGCAGATGATTGCCGTAGAAGGCCGAAATCTGGTCCTTCCAGAAAAGCTGCCATTTCGTCAGCGTATGCTTTTCGAGCATATGGTGCGCCTTGATGATGACCATCGGGGCGGCCGCTTCGAAGCCGACGCGTCCCTTGATGCCGATGATCGTATCGCCTACGTGCATGTCGCGGCCGACCGCATAGCGCGAAGCAACGGCTTGCAACGCCTGAATCGCGGCGATCCGGTCGTCGTAACGCTTACCGTCCAGCGCGACGAATTCGCCCCGCTCGAAAGTCAGCGTCACACGACGGGGTTCGGTCTCTTTCAGTTGCGACGGATAGGCCTCACCCGGCAGCGTCACGCTGGAGGTAAGCGTCTCCTTGCCGCCTACGGACGTACCCCAGATACCCTGATTGATCGAGTATTCGGCCTTCTTGAAATCGAAATCGACTCCGTGACTGCGCAGGTACTCGATTTCCTCCTCGCGGCTCAGGCGCTTCTCGCGGATTAACGCGATCACTTCGATTTCGGGCGCTACGATATTGAATATCATGTCGAAGCGCACCTGATCGTTACCTGCCCCGGTGCTGCCGTGGCACAGGTAGTCGGCTCCGATCTCGCGGGCATAGCGGGCGATAGCCGTCGCCTGAGAGATCCGCTCGGAACTGACCGAAATCGGATAGGTCGAGTTCTTGAGCACATTGCCGAAGATCATGTACTTGATCGCGTGCTTGTAATAATCCTGCGTTACGTCGAGCGCGACGTAGCTCTTGACGCCCAAGGCGTATGCCCGCTTTTCGATCC
>ENA-UEPL01003051-UEPL01003051.1-human-gut-metagenome-genome-assembly--contig:-NODE-3051-length-10261-cov-6.124804_pt1 | contig 10261 bp, 7 predicted proteins | sample MGYA00242896_ERZ507908 | MGnify/ENA primary metagenome ERZ507908 (study PRJEB26167, sample SAMN06115518) | human gut metagenome | host: Homo sapiens | place: China:Chongqing | collected 2015-08-20...
GACTTGGCGTTATAAGAGTGCGGGGTATCCCATTGAACATCAATTCAGGGCTTATCCGGTAGGAGTTTCAGAGGATTACCCTGAGTATATTCTTGCGAATGTATGGAATTGGGATGAAAACTGGAAGGTAGAGTGGTATGAGAATGGGAAATGTATGGGTGAAATGGAGCATTTCACGGGCTTTGATCCGGAAGCAAAAGCCATTTGCTCGGATAAAAAGCGCGTAGAGTATGATTGGATTTCTCCGATAAAAAAAGAACACATGTTTAGTGCTTTACCTAAAAATGGTAGTGCTTCAATGGAGGTGTGTGTGACAGACCGTTTTGGTAATGTATATAAAGTTAAACTATAAACAATGATGAAGAAAAATGTAAATATCGGATATTTAGTATTTCTGTCCTTTGTTGCAGCCTTAGGAGGTTTTCTCTTTGGCTATGATACTGCTGTGATTTCTGGTACCATTGCCCAAGTGACTGTACTTTTTCATTTGGATACCTTGCAGCAGGGATGGTATGTGGGTTGTGCGCTGATAGGCTCTATTGTGGGTGTACTTTTTGCTGGTGTGTTGAGCGATAAGTTCGGTCGTAAACTGACGATGGTTCTTTCTGCTGTGTTGTTTTCCACTTCGGCCATAGGCTGTGCCATTTGTGCTAATTTCGATGAGTTGGTTGTATATCGTATTATTGGGGGGGTGGGTATTGGTGTTGTTTCTATTATATCTCCTTTGTATATCTCAGAAGTTTCTGTGGCCCAATACAGAGGACGTTTGGTCTCTTTGTACCAATTGGCCGTTACGGTAGGATTTTTGGGCGCTTATTTGGTAAATTTCCAGTTGCTTGGATATTCAGAAAGTCATGTCGTTTCTGGTATAGGTTTATTTGAAAAAATCTTTGTAGCTGAAGTATGGCGTGGCATGTTGGGGATGGAAACACTACCAGCTCTTTTGTTTTTTACCATTATCTTTTTTATTCCCGAAGAGGATTCGATCCTCGGACAAATAATTCATCCAAATTTTACGTGCCTCTGCATCTCCTTCCAGTCCGTCCTCTTTGCTCCCTTCAAAGACAGTAGCGTACAACCGGTTTTTATCCAGCCCCATTACTCCGGTCAGGAATTCCCAGGCAAAAGCAATCGCATCTTCTTTGAAATAATCACCGAACGACCAGTTCCCCAGCATCTCGAACATCGTATGATGATATGTATCGTGTCCTACCTCTTCCAGGTCGTTGTGTTTTCCGGAAACCCGGAGACATTTCTGCGAGTCCGCGACACGCCGGTGTTTGGGATTGATATTCCCAAGAATAATATCTTTGAACTGATTCATTCCTGCGTTTGTAAACATCAACGTAGGATCGTCCTTAATCACCATGGGTGCCGAAGGGACGATAGTATGTCCCTTACTTTCAAAAAAATCCAGAAACTTTTGTCTGATCTCTGCTGATTTCATATCTTTTTAATGAACAAGTTGTAACTATCGTTTTTTGTACTCAGAAGTACAATAAAAAAACGGGATTGTGTTTCCACGTCCTGAACCTGCCCAAGACTGTCTCTCCCGTATCGACGCAAAATAGAATTGCAAAATTAGATTATTTCTTTAACTTTGCATCGAAAGTTATCAATTTTATAATAAAAAATGGCGAAAACAGGTTATCGTTTTAATCCCGAAACACTGTCTTATGATAGAATACATGTCTCCGTAAAAAAGAGACTATGGTCGCTGGTCGTAAAATTCTTTTCCAGTTTATCCCTGGCCCTGGTCATCTTTTTGATTGTTTCCGCTATCGTCGATTCTCCGAAAGAAAAGGCGCTGAAAAGAGAAAAAGAAGAAATACTGGCTCAATATCATATTCTGAACAACGAATTGGAGCGTATGGACGAGGTATTGAAAAATCTGGAAACCCGGGATGACAATATCTATCGGGTGATATTCGAGTCCGAACCGATCGACGCTTCTATCCGCCGGGCAGGTTCGGGAGGAGTAAACCGGTATGAGTCCTTGAAAGACATGGACAATGCCGAATTGATCATCAATACCAGCAAAAAACTGGATGAATTATCGAAAGCGCTTTATATCCAAAGTAAATCGTACGATGAAATAGAAACATTGGCGAAAAATAAGATCGAAATGCTGGCATCGATACCGGCCATCTTACCCGTATCACTTAAAGATCCGAGTACCCGTTTTTCTTCCTCCTACGGCTATCGGATGCACCCGATTTATAAAACGGTAAAACTCCATGCCGGGATGGATTTTTCCGGAGCCGTCGGTACGCCGATCTATGCAACGGGAAACGGAAAAGTCGTATATGCAGAAATTCATCAAGGTTATGGAAAATGCGTATTGATCGACCACGGCTTCAATTATCAAACCCTTTACGCTCATATGAGCGCTTACAATGTTAAAGCAGGCCAAAAAGTCAAACGTGGCGATATCATCGGATATATGGGTAATACAGGGATGTCTACCGGGCCTCATATTCATTATGAAGTAAAGAAAAACGGCATTCCTGTCGATCCGATTAACTATTATTTCAACGATTTAACAGCCGATGAATATGATAAACTCGTAACAGAAGCAAACAATAACGGGCAAACCATGGATTAAGCGGCAACTTTATACCTCAGATTATGGAACAGGAGAAACAACCATTAAAAGTATACTACTCAATCGGTGAAGTCGCCGATATGTTCGGAGTGAATACCTCACTGATTCGTTTTTGGGAAAAAGAATTCGACGTCATCAAACCACATAAAAACAAAAAAGGCAACCGCCAGTTTACCAAGGCAGATATCGACAATTTTCACCTGATCTATCATCTGGTCAAAGAAAAAGGCATGACACTCAAAGGTGCTCAGATGAAATTACGGGAAAACAAAGCGGAAACCGAAACCAACTTCGAAGTGGTAAAACGCCTGAAAGCAATCAAGGAAGAATTACTTCAGATTAAAGACCAATTACAATAATCAGGACTTACAGTCCCAAGTACAGACATGCAAAACCAGCAACGGCCCCTATATGTCAGAGACATCCTCTCTATTTTAGAGGACTTCGCTCCTTTGAGTTTACAGGAAAGTTACGATAATGCCGGACTCATCTGTGGCAATCCGGAAGCCGAAATACATTCGGTTCTGTTAAGCACGGATATTACCGAAGAAGTAATCGACGAAGCCGTACAGGGAGGACATGATCTGCTCATCTCCCACCATCCGCTCACTTTACAGGGATTAAAAAATCTGCGTCCGGACAGCTATGTAAAACGTTGCCTCATCAAAGCCATTCGGCACAACCTCAATATCTACTCCGCACATACCAATCTGGATGCCGTATTACACGGTGTCAGCGGCAGAATGGCCGACAAACTGGGATTACAAAACCGGAAAATCCTGCAACCGGGCGGTAAATTATTCAGCCTGTGCTTCTACACGCCTGTCTCAAAGGCAGAAGAAGTAAGACAAGCCGTATTGGGAGTAGGCGGAGGCCACATCGGTAATTACAGTCACTGTTCATTCAACCAGAAAGGAGAAGGCACCTTTCACGCCGAGGCAGGTAGCCATCCCTATGTAGGAGTAATCGGGACCCTTCACCGGGAGGAAGAGATAAAAACCGAAATTACGGTCCCTGAATACCTCCTCTCCAAAAGCATAGAGACTTTACTGAAGGTACATCCTTATGAAGAACCGGTATGGAACATCGTTAACCTGGATAATACCAATCCTGTAACGGGTTTCGGAATCATCGGCGAACTCGCCGAGCCAGCCGATAGTCTGCCTTTCCTGCAACAGGTAAAAAAGACTTTCCGTTGTAAAGTCGTCCGTCACACTGCAATCTGTAAATCTCAGATCCGGAAAGTAGCCGTCTGCGGCGGTTCCGGTGCCTTCCTCACTTCGGCCGCAATAGCTCAGGGAGCCGATATATATATCACCGGAGACTACAAATACCACGATTTCTTCCAGGCAGAAAATCGGTTGATCCTGACAGACATCGGGCATTATGAAAGCGAACAGTTCACAAAAGAGATTTTTTATGAGTTAGTTACAAAAAAAATATCTAACTTTGCGATTCAGTTTTCGAAGGTCGAAACAAATCCCATACATTATTTATAATAGGGTGTTTCTTCCTCTGATGGTTCAAAAATAAATTAGAGTTACTTTATAAATATGGCAACAAACAACGAAAAACTGCAAGAACTTTCTGTCGAAGAAAAATTGCAGCATCTTTACGAGCTACAACGCATTGATACCGAGATCGATAAAATCAAGACATTAAGAGGGGAATTGCCTCTTGAAGTTCAGGACTTGGAAGACGAAATCGCCGGTCTGGAAACCCGTCTTGAAAATTTGAAAAATGAAATCAGTGAAGCTGACAAAAGTGTAACAAACAAAAAACAGGAAATCACCAAGTCGGAAGAGCTGATAAAAAAATATTCAGAGCAATTGGATAATGTCCGTAACAATCGGGAATACGATGCCCTGACCAAAGAAGTCGAATTTCAGAAACTGGAAATCGAATTACAGCAAAAAAGAATCCGGGAAGCTCAAAAACTGAAAGCCGAAAAAGAGGTAAATCTGGAAATTTCCAACAAACAATATACAGAAAAGAAAGCAGATTTAGAAGCGAAGAAAGCGGAACTGGACGACATCATCGCCGAAACCCACAAAGATGAAGAAGCATTGATCAAAAAATCCGAGGAATTATCTCAGAATATCGAAGAGCGTTTGTTGACAGCCTACCGGAAGATCCGCGACAATGCCCGCAACGGTCTGGCAGTCGTCACCGTCGACCGGGATGCTTGTGGAGGTTGTTTCAATAAAATTCCGCCACAGCGGCAATTGGATATCCGCTCCCGGAAAAAAATCATCGTGTGTGAGTATTGCGGACGAATCCTGATCGACAAATATATCTGTGACTATGACGGCAGCATGCAAAAAGCAGATCTCGAATCAGCGATGGAAGCTCAAAAGAAAAAAGGAAGACGAATCAAAAAATCAGAAGAATAAGAAAAGGCTGCAAATGCAGCCTTTTTATTATCATTTTAAATCTAAAATTTCAGGCATGATTGCTACAAATTACAATCCGAAAGCAAGCGAAGAGAAATGGTACAAGTACTGGATGGATCATAAACTATTCCATTCGGAAGTAGATAACAGCAGAGAACCTTACTGCATCGTCATCCCTCCTCCTAACGTCACCGGAGTTCTACACATGGGGCACATGCTGAACAATACAATACAGGATGCTTTGGTACGCCGGGCCCGTCTGTTAGGGAAAAATGCTTGCTGGGTGCCTGGCACGGACCACGCTTCGATAGCCACAGAAGCCAAAGTAGTAGGCAAGCTTCAAAGTGAAGGAATAAAAAAAACCGATCTGACCCGGGATGAATTTTTAAAACACGCCTGGGATTGGACGCATACACACGGCGGAATCATCCTCAAGCAATTGAAACGCCTGGGAGCTTCCTGTGACTGGGACCGTACTGCTTTTACCATGGATGAAGAACGAAGTGAAAGTGTACTGAAAGTTTTTGTCGACCTTTACAACAAGGGACTGATTTACCGGGGAGTACGTATGGTCAACTGGGATCCGAAAGCACTGACCGCTCTTTCCGACGAGGAAGTGGTTTACAAAGAAGAGCATAGTAAATTATACTATCTCCGTTATAAAATAGAAGGCGAAGACGGTTATGCCCTGGTAGCGACCACCCGTCCGGAGACCATCATGGGAGACACTGCTATGTGTATCAATCCCAAAGACCCTAAAAACCAGCATTTACGGGGAAAAAAGGTGATCGTTCCTTTGGTCGGGCGCACGATACCGGTTATCGAAGACGAATATGTCGATATTGAATTCGGTACAGGCTGTTTAAAAGTAACTCCAGCTCATGACGTCAACGACTATATGTTAGGTGAAAAATATCATTTGCCTTCTATCGATATTTTCAATGACAACGGTACGATCAGCGAGCAGGCCGGAATTTATGTCGGCATGGACCGTTTCGACGTACGGGAGCAGATAGAAAAAGATCTGCAAGCAGCAGGGTTATTGGAGAAAGTGGAACCTTACACCAATAATGTCGGTTTTTCGGAACGGACCAATGTGCCCATCGAGCCGAAACTATCTATGCAATGGTTCCTGAAAATGGAACATCTGGCAGAGATCGCTTTATCGCCGGTAATGAACGACGATATCCGTTTCTTCCCTTCTAAGTTCAAAAATACCTACAGACACTGGATGGAAAACATCAAAGACTGGTGTATCAGCCGTCAACTTTGGTGGGGCCACCGGATTCCGGCCTGGTATCTGCCTGAAGGCGGGTATGTCGTCGCTTATAACGAAGAGGAAGCTTTACGCTTAGCCCGGGAGAAAAGTCATAATTCGAATCTGACCATTGCAGATCTACGACAAGATGAAGATTGCCTCGACACTTGGTTTTCTTCCTGGTTATGGCCTATTTCCTTATTCGACGGAATCAACCATCCCGGAAATCCGGAAATCAATTATTACTATCCCACGAACGATCTGGTGACCGGCCCGGACATCATTTTCTTCTGGGTGGCTCGTATGATCATGGCCGGTTATGAATACGAAGGGAAAATGCCGTTCAAAAATGTATATTTCACCGGTATCGTACGGGATAAATTAGGCCGTAAGATGTCTAAATCCCTGGGAAATTCTCCTGATCCGTTGGATTTGATCGACAAATACGGAGCAGATGGGGTACGGGTAGGGATGTTATTATGTGCTCCGGCAGGAGGTGATTTACTGTTCGATGAAAGTCTGCCCGAACAAGGCCGTAATTTCACTACCAAGATGTGGAATGCGTTCAAGTTGGTAAAATCCTGGGAGGTAGCCTCCATCGACCAACCGGCCCATTCCCGTTTGGCGTTGGAATGGTTCAACCACTTGTTGGGAAAAGTAAACGAAACGTTGAATACCCAATTCGACCAATACCGGATCTCCGAAGCACTGATGACGGTATACACCACGTTCCGGGACGAATTTTCATCCTGGTTACTGGAAATGATCAAACCAGCGTACGGCCAGCCTATCGATCGGAAAACGTATGAGGAGACGCTGAATGTCTTCGAGCAACTGTTGCAATTACTGCATCCGTTTATGCCATTTATAACAGAAGAGATCTGGCAAACCTTACGCGAACGGCAAGACGGTGAAAGTATCATGATTTCACGACTCCCGAAGGCGACAAGTTATGACGAGAGTTATCTGTTACGCTTTGAAGCGGTAAAAAATATCATCGTAGGTATAAGAAATATCCGGAAACAAAATAATATCGCTTTCAAAGATGTCCTGGAGCTGAAGGTAAAAAAGAACGAACGTTATCCGGCTTCCTTCGATAGTATCATCCGTAAAATGGGAAATATCGGTCAGATCGGATTGGTTAACGAACCGGTCAAAGGAGCCTGGAGTTTTATCGTCGATACCGTCGAATATTTTATTCCGGCACAAGGTGAAGTAAACACAGCCGAAGTAAAAGCCAAACTGGAAGAAGAATTAAACTATACCCGTGGTTTTCTGACTTCAGTGATGAAAAAACTCAGTAATGAAAAATTCGTCAACGGTGCTCCCGAACAGGTAGTAGCCAATGAACGTAAAAAACAAGCCGATGCAGAGGTTAAAATTGCCGCAATCGAAGCACAGTTAAAAGGATTGTGACTTTTTACCGAAATAAACTATAGCGAAAGGGGCTATCCGACTTTTAGGACAGCCCCTTCATTTAGACAAACTTATTGTGCCAAAACCTTTTGTACACATTTTTCCAACTCTTCTCCTCTCAAACCTTCACCCACAATTCGGTTATTCTCATCCAATACAAACAACATTGGAATACCATGAATTTGATAAACATCCGTAACAATACTATTCCAACCTTTCAAATCAGACATATGCAACCAAGGCAAGCCATCTGCTTCAATTGCTTTACACCAAGCATCAACTTTTATATCTAATGAAACACCTATAACCTCCAAGCCTTTGGATTTATACCTCTCATAAATCTTTTTCACATTAGGATTCTCTGCCCGACACGGTCCACACCATGAAGCCCAGAAATCAATAATTTTCGCTTTGGCTTTCACTCCATAAATAGAAAGCGAGTCACCTTCCGGTGTTTGCATTCGTAAATCCGGTGCTGTTCCTCCAACCACTAGTGCTGCAATCTTCTCAGCAAATGGTTTCACATAGCATCCCGGGACAGTTGCTCGAGCATTCATACCCAATAATTCATACTTCTTTGACAAACTCTTTCTTTCCATCAAACGCTCCATTCTCCATGCCAACAACGCAGCACTCACGATATTGTCATTTGCCTTCAAAAATTCATCTTCTGCTTCATCATAAAGGTCTTCATATCGCAACAACAAACCTTTTATTTGCAACCTACTAAAATAATCATCTTTACCATACTCAGCTTCATATTCTTTACGTATGGAATCACATTCACGCTGCAATTCAAGTTCTTTTTTTCTAAATTCGTTACGAAGCTTTTGCATTTTACCTCCACCTGCAACTTCATACACTTTCAACTGCTTAACGTCTGCACTCACCTTATAATCACCCTTCTCCAAAAAAATAGGTATACGTAAACGTGTATTCACTGCACGAATTTCAGCTGCAATAGGTCGTCTTACTTTTCCGGTGAAATAAAACTTTCCATTAGCTGTCAGAGAATTAGCAAGAGTATCATATTTACCGGTAGCATCCTGAACAAGCAATAAAATACGTCCTCCATGATTCTTGATATGTCCACTAATTTTATACTGCCCGAACATTTGCAAACTCATAAATAATAAGCCTACTAACATTGCTATATTTTTCTTATGCCAATTCATCGTCTATTTTTTTCTTTCTTTGTAAACAATGTCCACAATTTTACCTAACTTCTTGTATTCTTTTTGCTTAACTAAATCCCCCATCAAATTCGGGACATCATACAAACGCATAATACCACATTCATTCTCAGGAACTCTTCTTTCACGTGTTCCTATAAGCAATTGGTAATTACGTGCACGCTCCCAATCTTCATACGCTTCCCACGCAACAAAAGGATTAAATCTAAGTACTTTTATACTCTCTCCGGGGAAATACAACACTTCTTTTGCCGGAATATCCGGATGCCCCATATCAAACTGATAAACCTTTTGTCCATCTGAGTAAAACAAATAAGGAAGTGAATGATGACAAGCAAACATTGTAGCATTTTCCAAATCTGCTCCAGTTACCTTCCCATAATATTCTTGAATATTATACTCCTCATAATCTCCTTGTTGCCACCAATATTGCGGTGCTTTATAACGCGCACGCAATTTCATACCACAGAAGAAAAATTCATGAGTTGTCGGATGTTTCAATATAGCATAGATTAATCCCGATTTTGTTGACTCCATGTGTACAAGGTCGCATCCTGTCTGTACAGGAAATATATGCTCTCCAGAAAAAGTCATCACGGAGGGATAGGTAGAGTTATTTCTTATCACTAGAAATTGTCTATGAGTGGCATCATATAAAACGGCAGGAGCACATCCGTAACCACCATTAATATAGTTATCATCAAAACTAACACCGACAAAGGGAGCGGCTCTAAAATCTATTTTGCCGTCAATCTTATTGATAGGATATTCAAATACACTACCATAAACAGACCTATCGATACTATACACCTCATGTCTATCATCGACGATTACCAAACGATTACTCACAGAAAACATCGATAAATTCGAAGCAAGTAAATGAACTGCATCCGGGGTAATACCGAATCGCCATTTCAAACTATTGTCTTCACCCACTCGCAAATATTCAGGATCCATTACATAAGTATCATCATCAGTCACTAACATTGGGAATACTTCATTAACGCTATAATTATATAACAAACGCCTCGGGAATCCCGGCTTAAAAGGTTCATTTCCCCAAATATTATGAGCTATCAAGTCATCATTCTCATTTGAATTAAATATAATATCCATGCGAGATTTCCCATTTTCTTCACACAACACCATCCAACCTTCACTTGTCATAGATTTCACTCGCAACTGAAAAGGTGTCGACCAACAAATGCCTGTTTCTTTATCTATTATATTAAAAAAGCATGAGTAATCACCAGGTTTCAACGTTAATAACATATCTATCCGGCGTTCTGTAGAAAGCACCAAACTATCTACATGCTCAATTTTATTAAAATCAACTCCTTTAGGAATTGCCTTCCATAAATATTCATAATCTGCTTCATTAAAATCTTTTAATGTC
>ENA-UEPL01003054-UEPL01003054.1-human-gut-metagenome-genome-assembly--contig:-NODE-3054-length-10257-cov-14.638409_pt1 | contig 10257 bp, 7 predicted proteins | sample MGYA00242896_ERZ507908 | MGnify/ENA primary metagenome ERZ507908 (study PRJEB26167, sample SAMN06115518) | human gut metagenome | host: Homo sapiens | place: China:Chongqing | collected 2015-08-20...
GCATCCGCCGCTCCATCTCTCTCCTGCGTCGGCGTTTTTCCTGCTCCGTCATGCTTCCCCCTCTCCAGAAACACTGAAATCCGAATCTTCAGATATCTTTTCACCATTTGCCGCCGACACCGTTAAATGATTTCCTGCCATCAAATATACACTCAAGAATATAACGCTCACTGCCCGCACAACCATCTTTGTTCCCACCGTCACCTGCTCTCACCATCTCTCCGCTTTTCTGCACTTACCACTTCCCTACGCCAAAAACTGCTTCACCGTCTCCAACAATGCCAGCAGAATCGGCATACTGACCGCCAGAATGGACAGCTTCGCAAATATCTCAATCTGTGTTCCCAGCGAACCGTACCCGGCATCCTTGCAAATCCCGGAGGCAAATTCGGCAATATAAGTGATTCCCGCCATTTTCAAAAGCGCCGACAAATACACTGGACTGATCCCGATGCAGGATTCCATCGTCCGAAGTGTTTTCAGAATCACTTCCAGCTTTCCCGCCGCATAGAAAAAGAGACACAGCCCCGCCGCCATCACAATGTACGTCCCATACTCGCTGCCTTTTCCCTTGAGCTGGACTGCCAGAAGAACTGCCGTGATCCCAAGAACCGATACGGTTAAAATTGACATTTTTTACCGTCCTTCCCTGCAATGTGCTCTCGGAGTCTTTCCCGCACTCGCTTTTGCGGCTGATTTTTCGCCAGCTGCATCCGAATTTCATCAACATACGCCTCAGAAATTTGGGCTCAACTGACAAAAAATCATCTCACAAAATCAAGCACAGAAGGATTCCGAGAGTACATTACAACGCAAACAATTCCTTCATCGTCTCAAACAACTGATAAATATACGGCACCATCCAGAACAGTACCAAAAGAAGACCCGCAAGACTTGTGAGAAATGCCTGTTCCTCCCGCCCGCTGTGTTTGAGGATCTGGCAGAGGACGGAAACCAGGATGCCGACTGCCGCAATCCGAAATATTAGATTAACTCCCATTTTCTTCCCCCACTTACATCAACACCACTGCCAGAAACAGCCCGCCTAGTATCCCAAGTCCCCAGCACAGCCGTTTCTTCTCCGGCTCTTCCCGCCGCAGCTGCTCAATCGCCCGTTCCAATTCTTCCAGATACAGTGCCAGCGTCTTTTGCTGCATTTCCAGATCGAGATACCCGATGCTGTTTCCAAACCGGCACATCAGCTCCCATTCCTCTGTTCCTAACATCGGACGAATCCCCTGCTCTTCCAGAACCGCTTCCCAGATACTCCCAAACGGACACTCTGGATTCGCTTCCAGCCGCTCTCCTGCCACCAAAAATAGCTTCCCCGCTTTTCCATCCCCGCGTGCCCCCGCCCGGCACAGTGCCAGAGGAAGAACTGCCTGTGTATACCCAATCTCTCCCTGCAGTCCCGCGGCAATCCGTTTTACTTCCTCCAAAAAACGCCTCCGGCCAATCAGGCGCAATGCCTCACCCCCGCCAATCCCCGCACACGATACACATACAAGGCAGATTCCAAGCAATTTTATCCACATATGAGCTCCTCGCCAGCTGCATCATATACCGCCTCCACCGTTCCCGGTCCGCGTCTATTTCCCAGCACCACATACCGCTCAAACCGTTTTTCTTGCAAAAAAGAGGACAAGCCCGGTTTTTCCCGGATGTCCTCCATCGAATTTCCATGTACGGTTGCCAGAATCCTGCAGCCACTCCTTCAAAGAGTTCTACCAAATCACTCTTGATGCGAAGCATCACGCTTTCTGTTTCAGGGTCGCCCATGCGGACATTATATTCAATCACCATCGGTTCACCTTTTACATTGATAAGACCGAAGAAGATGAAACCTTTGTATTCGATGCCTTCGGCAGCCAATCCTTCCACAGTGGGACGGATGATGCGGTCTTCTACCTTTTGCATCCATTCCTTATCGGCAAACGGAACAGGAGAAATGCTACCCATGCCACCGGTATTCAAACCTTTGTCACCTTCACCTATGCGTTTGTAGTCCTTTGCTTCGGGCAGAATCTTGTAGTTCTTTCCGTCTGTCAGAACGAATACGGAACATTCGATGCCACTCAGAAACTCTTCAATGACTACAGTGGCGGAAGCATCACCGAACATACCGCTCAGCATTTCTTTTAATTCTTTCTTGGCTTCTTCCAGTGTAGGCAGAATCAATACCCCCTTGCCTGCACACAGTCCGTCGGCTTTCAGTACATACGGAGCTTCCAGTGTTTCGAGAAATGCCAAACCTTCTTCCAGATTAGCGGCAGTAATGCTCTTATAACCGGCAGTCGGAATGTGATGACGCTGCATGAATCCTTTTGCAAATTCTTTGCTTCCTTCCAGTACGGCACCTGCCTTTGACGGACCGATAACAGGTACGTTTTTCAGTGCTTCGTCATTCTTGAAGTAATCGTATATTCCTTTGACCAGTGGGTCTTCGAGACCTACCACTACCATGTTTATATCGTTTTTTACTACAAACTCTTTGATGGCTGCAAAGTCGTCGGCTTTGATAGCTACATTTTCGCCTACCTCGCTTGTTCCGGCATTTCCCGGAGCTATATACAGTTTCTCAATCTTGGGGCTTTGGGCAATCTTCCATGCCAGGGCGTGTTCGCGTCCGCCTGAGCCTAATAGTAACAGTTTCATATTCTGATATTGAATTTATTATTTTAGATGGTCTTCAAAATAGCGGGTGATGTGTTCGTATAAGTGAACACGGTCACGGCCGAACATATTGTGTCCGTCTTCCGGGTAGATGAAGAAGTCGGGATGTGTACCTGCATCAATGCATGCACGCAAGAAGGTGTAGCTGTGTTGTGGTACACAGGTGGGGTCTTCACCACCATGAATCAGCATCAGCCGTCCCTTCAGGTCGCCGGCTCTCAATTTCAGATTTGCTTTATTATAGCCTTCCGGGTTGCTGAGCGGACTGTCCATATAGCGTTCGCCATACATTACTTCATAATACCCCCAATCGATAACCGGACCACCGGCTACACCTACCTTAAAGATATCATTATAGGTCAGCATGAGATTGGTGGTCATGAAGCCGCCGAAGCTCCAACCATGTACACCGATGCGGTTTTCGTCTACATAACCGAGTGATTTCAGAAATTCCACTCCTTTTACCTGATCTTTCATTTCTTCTGTACCCAATTGGCGGAAGGTGCAGTTCTCAAACTCCAGTCCGCGATTGTCACTGCCGCGGCTGTCGACAGTCAGCATTACATAACCCAGCTGGGCCATGTAAATATCCCATCCTCCTGCACCATAGTTGCGTACATTGTGTATCATCTGTGCATGAGGACCGCCATAAACATAGATGACTGCCGGATATTTCTTGTTGGGGTCATAGTTTACCGGTTTTATCAAACGATAATAAAGATCTGTCTTGCCGTCGGCCGCTTTAATGGTGCCAAGGGTGATTTCGGGCATATTGTAAGCATCCATCGGATTGGCAGCAGTCAGCAAATTGATATTTTTTCCTTTACCCGAAGTAGGAACAATGTCGATATTACGAGGGACTGTGGAAGAAGTATAGTTGTCTATCACATATTTACCGCTTGCCGACAGTTGTACATTGTGCATCCCATCCTTATTTCCGATGAGACGGCGCTTTCCGGTTTTTACATTCACGGCGTATGCGTTGCTCTGTAACGGAGAAACCTCGGTGCTCATGATGATGATTTCTTTGGCTTTAGGGTTAAAACCTAAAATGTTTTTCACTAACCATGTGCCTTGGGTGAGTTGCTTCACATGAGTATATTCATAGCAAGTTCCATCTGTTTCGGTACGGAATGAGGTCGGTTCTGCTTTCAATTGTGTATCCATCAGATACAGATGGTTATATCCGTCACGTTGGCTTTGGTAGAGAAATTTTGTTTCATCCCAGGGTAGGAACGTGAGTATATGTTGCGGCTCTACATATTTGGGATGTTTTTCCACATAGAGCACGGCATCTTTTTCTCCGTTTTCTGCATTGTACCGCACTAGTTCTGCATGATTTTGGTCACGGTTCAATTCTATCACATAAACGCTTTTTTCGTCCGGGCTCCAGCTGATGTTAGTGAAATAGCGGTCGGTCGGGTCACCGGCTTTCAGGTAAACAGTTTTTTCGGTTGCAGGATTGTAAACTCCCACGGTAACTTTATGGCTAGTCATTCCTGCCATCGGATACTTGTCCGGTTCGAGGGTGGCGATACGGGTAGTGGTATTCACTTGCGGGTAATCCGTTACCATTGTTTCATCCATGCGGTAAAAAGCGAGCAGGTTTCCTTTCGGACTCCAGAATGTACCTTTATAAATACCGAATTCCTGACGGTGTACACTTTGACCGCATACGATGCCTTTGGGTTCATCGGTTACTTGGTGGGTTTTACCGTCTGCTGTGGTTACAAACAAATTATTGGCAATGGTATAAGCCAGCGAACGGCTGTTTTTGTTCCAGTCTTGGTTGGCTGCTTTGGCAGCGATGGGCTGGCTCCATATTATTTCTTTTTTGTCACAGTCAATCAGCACTTTGTGGGTAGATGTGTTTACCAGCATCCACTTTTCGGCATATGGAAAAGATACATTGTATAAATGATTCATCTTTCCCAGTTCCTTGGCTGCCAGTAAGTCATTTGTGTCTTGTAAGGTGAAGAGAACAGTCTCTTTTCCGTTGGTCGGGTTCACCGCTTTTACCTCTTCTATGTCGGCGTTGACACATACGTCTCCCCACCATTTCAGTCCATGCAGATTCTTGGGTTGCAGATTGAAATAATTGTTTCCTCCCGGCATCAAATCTTCGAGAGTAAAACTTTTCTTATCTTGCGCTATAACATTCATAGTAGAGATACATGATGTCATTAATATAAGTAGACTTTTTAGTATAATATTCTTCATAGCTTCTTATTTTTCCCCAACCTGAATTTCTGAATCAGAATCTCAGGTTGGTTATTTTTTTACTATTTTTCCTCTCTTTTAAAGCGTGGTTTGAATTCTTTTCTTTCTTCGTTTCCTCTGTCTTTTCTGTCTCTGTTCTTGAAATCTCCACGTCCTTCGCGTTTGTCGTCAAAGTTGCGTCGTTCGCGCCGTTCTCCGTATTCCACTCTTTCACTGTTGCGACGGGGACGAGTATCTTCGCGTCGTGGTTTGAAATCTCTGTCTTTATTTTCAGTGCGGAACTCTTTATATTTGCCGTCAAACAATTGATATTTGCGGAATTCACATTCCAAAGCACCATTAAACAGCGGTACTTTGACTGATGGTTTCAATCCGATCTGATCGAAGCATTCTTCACGATAACTCAATATCCATGCATCATTTCCGGCAAATGCATGTTTCAGTCGTTCGCCAATCATTTGGTATAAACCTAATAAATCGTTTGTCGAAATACGTTCACCGTAAGGAGGGTTGGTGATGATAATACTCTTTTCTTTCGGTTGTTCGAATTGCTGGAACGGTTGTATTTTTAAGATTACCTCTTTGCTCAGTCCTGCTGCTTTCACATTATGTGTTGCAATTTCATTGGCTTTCGGGTTATTGTCATATCCGTATACTTTGTGTGTGAATTCACGTTCTTGTGAATCATCGTTATAAATCGTATCGAATAATTCTTGGTCGAAGTCATTCCATTTTTCGAAAGCAAATTCTTTGCGGAATACGCCCGGAGCGATATTACGTGCAATCAAGGCTGCTTCGATAGGAATAGTTCCCGAACCGCACATCGGGTCTATCAGGTCACATTCGCCTCTCCAGCCGGTCATTAAAATCATACCGGCTGCCAGTACTTCGTTCAACGGAGCTTCTACTGCCTCCTGGCGATAACCGCGGCGATGTAATGATTCGCCGGAACTATCGAGTGACAAAGTACATTTGTCTTCGGCAATGTGTATGTTCAGTGCTACATCAGGGTTATTGATGCGTATGGAAGGGCGTTCGCCGTTCTTCTCGCGGAAGTAGTCTACGATGGCGTCTTTCACCTTATAGGCTACGAACTTTGAATGGCGGAATTCATTCGAGAATACTACTGCATCTACTGCAAAGCTCTTGTTGGTGTCTAAATACTCTTCCCATGCGATGGATTTAATAGCTTCGTACACTTCATCAGCATTTTTGGCTTCAAAGTGTTTAATGGGTTTCAGGATACGGATGGCTGTACGCAGATAGAAGTTAGCCTTATACATCATCTCCTTGTCGCCGGTAAAAGATACCATGCGTCTTCCTATTTCTATATTGCTGGCTCCCAGCTCGGTGAGTTCTTTTGCCAGAACCTCTTCCAGTCCCTGGAAAGTCTTGGCGATTAGCTCGAATTCTTCCTTCATTTTAAAATGATAATTACGTAATTTCAATTGATGCGACAAATTTAGTGATTTTCTCTTTGCTATTCAATTATTTAGAAGATTATCTGTTTTTGAGTAGTTAAATAAGGCATAAAAGAGGGCAGAAAATAAGATTGGCAATGTTTGTTAAAGGTGTGGAATATTGAAAAAGACCGTCCCAACACAGTGGTTGAGGCGGTCTTTTGAGTTATCGGTAAATGTTACCTTTAATGTAGACATGCCTGTCAAACCGGTAACAGTAATACTGTTAGCAACCGTGTTCCGGAGTGAAATAGATTATATTGGCTATTGGTAAGCAAAGGGTTTAAAGTTCCTGAAATCGGCACTTATCCTATCATTCAGGTTTTTGACTAAGTAATTGGATTGATTCGGTAAATTCAGCTATAATCTCCGATAAATTTGGATTGTCATTACGAAGAATTATCGTTGCAAAGTTTACGACACCTTCTTCATCAACAATTGAAGATGAAATCATTGTAAAAAGAGCCTTCCGATTATAAGTGGAGAACCAATACTCAAACAATCGGCTACGCATACTTTGCTTGCTGTCACCGGTCTCACAAATATAGAGCAATGTTGAGTTGTTGTTCCTGAAAAATTCATCAACGATAGCAATAATCGTATCACGTACTTTATGGTCACGGGGAGATTTATGGTTATTGATATTGGCTATAATCAATTGATATGAGTTCTGTGACAGTAAAATATCATCTTCCATAAACCCTACAGAATAATGTACTCCCCCGTCTGTAAAGAACTGATAAAATCCATCTTCTCCGGTCGTTTCTACCGGATATGAAGAATTTTCGTTAATACGTTTCAATGAAAGAAGCTGTTTCATAATGCAAAAAAGGTTTCAGCCTCCTTACCTGTACGTTTTTTATAGGCTTCCTTCATTGACTTTTCCAAATTAGCCAGACAAGTACGTTTCTTTTCTCTTGCTGCTTTAAATTTGGCTAAAGTTTCTTCTTTTGTTGCTTTTGTTTTTACCATAATATCTATCCTTTCCTTTGGCAAAGATAATACTTTTTGTTGAGAATCAGATTCTTTTGTAGAACCTTATAATATTATAACTTTCTCTCTTCAAATCAGCAGAACAATGATTATAAAACGACACAAGCGCGTCGCTCTGTTGTTTGATGATGATTTTTTGGGGGGACACATTGACGAAGTCAGGGCGTAAAAGAGGACAGAAAATAAGATTGGCAATGTTTGTTAAAGGTGTGGAATATTGAAAAAGACCGTCCCAACACAGTGATTGAGGCGGTCTTTTGAGTTATTTATAAGTAGGGTTTATACTACTTCATTATTTGGCGGGCTGAATTTTTACAGTGGAAGTATAAATCAAACCTGTAGCATCAGTAAATGTTACCTTTAATGTAGACATACCTGTTAAACCGGTAACAACAATACCGTCAGCATCTAAAGTAACATTCGTACCGCTTTGTTCGATAGAGAACTCTGTCTTAACGGCATTTGCCGAAGCTATAGAAGTGCTTGGTAAGAATGTATATTTTGCCTGATTGGAGTTAGTCAGTCCGGCAGCTGGCGATGAAGCAGTAATATTAGTATTGTTTACAGCCATATTTGATTCATCCAATACCAGTTTAGTAGTTGCTTTACCATCAGCATCCAAAATAATGTCTTTACCATCAAATGCGATACCATAAAGCGGAGTGATAAGTTTAGAAGTATAAGCAGTGGATGTTACAGTAAATGCTTCTAATACAATATTAAGCTCGTCTTGAGTTAAGCCTGATTCAGTAGTTCCAACCTGATAGAACAACGGATAAGCAGCTACCATATTTGCAAAAGTTGTTTCCTTTAAAGCATCTCCTGCTGTATTGTAAACAACTGTTTTGTCCAAAGTTGCAATACCACCGTCACCTACTGTAGCAACACCTTCTTCTGTTGACAGTTCTGTATTACTTGCTGCTGCAATCGGAGATTTACTATCAATGTATTTAACAGCATACACTACTTGTGAATATTCTGCATCGGTATATTTTGCAGTTTTCTTAAAGGCTTCACCAAATCTCAATTGAGGTTCGTTGGTAGTGTTATCAATGTAAATTCTAGCGTTGAATTCTGTTTTAGCAGTATTCCATTCTGCAGCTTCTTGTTCAAACATATCAGCGAATGAAGGAACAGTCACATTGACCGGCATATTAATCTTAATGATTTCATTGCCTTTGATATTTTCGCTACCTGTTACATAATTCTCATCCATTACAACAAATGACAATTGATAGTCACCCGGTTGAGCATCAGCAGCTACTTTACCTGCTACTTCCAAATCAATATAACGCAAGTCAAGAATATCGTCTGTATCATCTGTCCATTGTGTTTCGTCAGCTTTCAGATATGAAACAGTATTGAACTTATTGTAAGTAGAGTTACTCAATGCAGTATTATCTCCTATCAAGAAGCCGGTCTGACTCTTTTCTTCTACTACATAGAACTGAGCTGTTTCACGTGCTGCTTCACGAGTTGCGGCAGGAATATTCTTGAATACATCACCTAAATCGATGCGTACTTTTTTCAGAACATCGGCAGCAATTGCGGCGGGTGCAATCTGATGGGTTGTAGCAGCGATACTCTGAGCAGTTACTGTGCTACCGATGATATTGAATGTAACTTCGTTGTCGGTAATTGCAGATTCGTAACCGTTGATAGCCATTGTATGTACAATACCCTTGATAGTTACACCTGTAGCAGAAGCAGGAACATTGATAGTCATACCGTCAACAGTGATTCCGTATTGTTCTGCCAAAGATTTGTTTGTACCTTCAAAAGTGATGTATGAATCATACAAATCATTCTCTTCGATAAACAGTTCTGTGCTTCCGGTGGGGAATTTACCAGATGATAAATTTGCTACTCGTCCGTCTGCTGCTACATATTTTATATCAGCATCGGTTAGACCTGTAATGGCTGCGGAAACAGAAGACTTATTATCGTTGGGTTTAACAGCCAATTCATGAGTAGTATAAGGAATACCGTTTACACATAATGTGTATGCCATATGTCCGGTACCGGCAACAGGATCGTAATCGAATATCTTTGCAATGTTGGTTGCAGTAACATCGTCTGTCATTTCGATAGACAAATCCCAGCTGCCGTTAGCCGATGCAGCACGAGACATTAATCTGTTGTTTGCAACAGCAGTTATATTTGCCGGAGCTACATTGCCTCTTGAATCGACCAAAGTCAGTGTCTGTGCTCCTAAGTCATAGCCGGCAGGAGTAACCTGAACCTTTACGACGTTAGTCTGACCTACCATCAACTGATTTCTGGTGATAGCACCTTTTTTACCTCCCCAGTTAGGGAATGCGATACGGGCAGTACCCCATTGAAATGCAGTGGCAGTTCCTTCAATATCAACGAATTCAGGATTCTCTTTTTGGAACTGTACAGAAGTCAATGCAGCAGATGCTTTCATCAACTCAACAGTTTGCAATTTGCCGTCTGCATCGGGCAGAGTGATGGTTACGGTACCTGCGCTTTGATTGTCCAAAATAGCATATTGACCAACCTTGATGCCGGTAGCTGTACCATTGATTGTCAACTCACCGTTTTTCACTGCGACTGTGTCACCTACCTGACCTATCACTTTTCCGTCTACTTTAAGGTCTTTGCCTTCAATAGTAATGGTTAGTTCGTCTACATCAGGAGCTGTTGTTTTAATGGTATACGTTTTTGTACCCGTACCGTCAACTACAGTCAATACACCTGTCTTTTCGTCGAAAGTCACACTGGTCACACCCTTGTCGCCAATCTTTGACTCCAATTCAGACAGTGTGGTTTCAATCTTGTCAATCTTGCCGTTGATTTCGTCGATATCATCGTCGTAATCCTTACAAGACACAAATGTTCCTGTCGAGGTAACCATCAAGGCTCCGAACAGGATTGCACTTAAAAACTT
>ENA-UEPL01003055-UEPL01003055.1-human-gut-metagenome-genome-assembly--contig:-NODE-3055-length-10256-cov-4.760782_pt1 | contig 10256 bp, 8 predicted proteins | sample MGYA00242896_ERZ507908 | MGnify/ENA primary metagenome ERZ507908 (study PRJEB26167, sample SAMN06115518) | human gut metagenome | host: Homo sapiens | place: China:Chongqing | collected 2015-08-20...
ACGCTCTGCGAGGATGCACACTCGGCGGAGAGGTAGATGGTTGCTAAAGCAACCGCGCCTCGGCGCGAGAATGTGCCAAGGCACATTCTTTTTCATGGAGGTAATATGAAATCAGATACCATTGCAGCGATCGCAACGGCGTTGTCTGATGCGGGAATCGGCATTATCCGCATCAGCGGCCCGGAGGCGATTGCGGTTGCGAACCGGGTTGTGGTCAATAAGAAGAAAGAACACACACTGAAAAACTGGCAGACGCATACGATTCATTATGGTTTTGTCGAAGAAAACGGAACGATTCTGGATGAGGTTATGGTTTCTGTCATGAAAGCACCCAGAAGCTATACGACAGAGGACACGGTAGAGATCAACTGCCACGGCGGTGTGCTTTTAACCAAACGTGTGCTGGAGGCTGTCCTGCATGCCGGTGCGAGGATGGCGGAGCCGGGCGAATTTACGAAACGAGCGTTTTTGAGCGGCAGAATCGACTTATCCGAAGCTGAGGCGGTTATGGATCTGATTCAGGCGAAAAACCAGTTTTCGATGAAGGCGTCGATTAAACAGCTGCGCGGCTCGGTCGCAGAGAAAGTGAAGAGCCTGCGTGCGGCGCTTTTATATGAAATTGCATTTATCGAATCCGCGTTAGACGATCCCGAGCATATCAGTACAGAAGGCTATCCGGAAAAGCTCGGCAAAATCACGCAGGAGCTTTTGGAAGAGCTCGGAAAGCTGATCGCGTCCGCAGAGGACGGACTTTTACGCAAAGAAGGCATCCGCACCGTCATTGTCGGAAAGCCGAATGCTGGAAAATCTTCTCTGTTAAATCTGTTGGTCGGAGAAGAGCGCGCGATTGTAACGGATATCGCAGGCACGACGCGCGATGCTCTGGAGGAATCCATCCGGTTAAAGGGAATCAGTTTGAATATCATTGATACGGCGGGAATCCGCAGCACGGATGATGTCGTGGAAAAAATCGGTGTAGCGCGTGCGATGCAGTATGCAAAAGAGGCAGATTTAATTCTGTATGTGGTTGATTCGTCGCGCCCGTTGGACGAAAATGACAGGCAGATTATTGAGATGATCCGGGATCAGAAGGTCATCGTACTGCTTAACAAATCAGATCTGGAAGCGGCTGTCAGCGAAACGGATTTGCAGGAAGCCTTTGGCGGCAGGGAGGTTTCCATGATCCGCACTTCTGCAAAGAAAAATGCCGGAATCGAGGAATTTGAGCAGCTTCTGGAGCAGATGTTTTTCCATGGAGAAATCCGTTCGGAGGACGAGGTGGTTATCACGAGCATGCGCCACAAAGAAGCCCTCTGCGAGGCGTATGACAGCCTGAAAATGGTTCAGAAAAGCCTGGAAGACGATATGCCGGAGGATTTCTATTCCATTGACCTGATGAGCGCGTACGCGTCCCTGGGTCGGATTATCGGGGAAGAGGTCGGTGATGATCTGGTAAACGAGATTTTTTCCAAATTTTGCATGGGAAAATGATCTGACCAGGTGTCGAAAAGTCTTGAAGAGATATTTTTTTGAAGTTGGAAAAAGCCAGGCAGCGAAAAGTCTCTGGGAAAAGGTTTCGTAAATGGTTTTGAACAGCGGCAGTGAGCAGGATTGTAGAGCATTGCCCACAGAAATAGTTGCCGGAAACGCAGGATTCGTGTATGATTGGTGCAGAAAGTATGCGATTATTCAGGACAATGGAATGTTCGTATGGTGCGCATTCCATTGCAGAAAAGCACAGAAAATAAGGCGGAAAAGATGGCTCAGATAACAGAAAAAGTTGATGTATGTGTAATTGGGGCAGGTCATGCCGGATGTGAAGCGGCGCTGGCGTGCGCGAGAATGGGACTGGAAACGGTTATTTTTACGGTAAGCGTGGAAAGTATTGCGCTGATGCCGTGCAACCCGAATATCGGCGGTTCTTCGAAAGGACATCTCGTCCGGGAGCTGGATGCCCTCGGCGGCGAGATGGGAAAAAATATCGATCATACCTTTATTCAGTCAAAGATGCTCAACGCATCGAAGGGTCCTGCGGTGCATTCGCTGCGGGCACAGGCTGATAAAGCGGAATACAGCAGACGGATGCGGCAGATTCTGGAAAATCAGGAGCATCTGGTTATCAAGCAGGCAGAAGTCTGCGATCTTTTATGGGACGATGTGAATGCAGACGCGGTTTCCGGAAAATCCGGTGCCACGAAAAAAATCCGTGGTGTGCGGACATTTACGGGAACGGTATACGAAGCCAAAGCAGTTATTTTGTGTACTGGAACCTACTTAAAGGCACGCTGCCTGTGCGGAGAATCCATCACCTATACCGGACCGAATGGACTGCAGGCGGCAAATCACCTGACAGACAGCCTGAAAGAAATGGGCGTTGCAATGCGCCGTTTCAAGACGGGAACGCCTGCGAGAATGGATAAAAGGAGTATTGATTTTTCCAAAATGGAAGAACAGTTTGGAGATCCCAGGGTTGTGCCGTTTTCTTTTTCTACTGACCCGGAAAGCGTACAGATTGATCAGGATTCCTGTTGGCTGACCTATACGAACAAAAAAACCCATGAGATCATCCGGGCAAACCTGGATCGTTCTCCGATTTATGCGGGAATTATTGAAGGGACGGGACCGAGATATTGTCCGTCTATTGAGGATAAGGTTGTAAAATTTGCGGATAAGGAGCGCCATCAGGTTTTTCTTGAGCCGGAGGGACGTTATACAAATGAAATGTATGTCGGAGGTATGTCGTCCTCTTTGCCGGAGGATGTGCAGCTTGCCATGTATCGGACGGTTCCGGGACTGGAAAATTGCCGGATTGTGCGTAATGCATATGCGATTGAATATGATTGCATCGACGCAAGACAACTGTACCCGACGTTGGAATTTAAGGATGTTGAGGGGCTTTTTTCGGCAGGACAGTTCAATGGAAGCAGCGGCTATGAGGAAGCGGCTTCCCAGGGCATTCTTGCAGGAATCAATGCGGGTCTGAAATGTCAGGGCAGGGAGCCGATGATTATCGACCGCTCGGAAGGCTATTTGGGCGTTCTGGTAGATGACCTTGTGACGAAGGAAAATACAGAACCGTACCGGATGATGACCTCGCGGTCAGAATACAGATTACTGCTTCGCCAGGATAATGCGGATCTGCGTCTGCGCAGAAAGGGCTATGAGGCTGGTCTGATTTCGGAAGAGCAGATGCAGTGGCTGGAACAGAAAGAACAGATGATTGCACAGGAGATGGAACGTCTGAAAAAGACTGTGATCGGCGCATCGGCAGAGCATCAGAAGTTTTTGGAGAAAAAGGGCAGTACGCCCTTGAAGACGGCAGCGTCTTTGGCGGAGCTGATGTGCAGGCCGGAGCTTTCCTATGAAATGCTCGCAAAAATCGATCCGAATCGGGAGCTTTTACCGGCAGAGGTCATTGAGCAGGTAGAAATTGAAATCAAATATGAAGGTTATATTGAGCGCCAGAAGCGACAGGTAGAACAGTATAAGAAGATGGAAAAGCATAAAATCCCGGACTGGATGGATTATGATGAGGTTCCGAGCCTGCGTCTGGAGGCAAGACAGAAGTTAAAAGCGTTCCGTCCGGTATCGGTTGGACAGGCTTCCAGAATTTCCGGCGTTTCCCCAGCAGATATTTCCGTGCTTTTGGTATATTTGGAGCATGAAAGTCATATGCGCGATTTGAAGAAAGAATAGGAGAACATATGTTCTATGTACGGAATGGATCAATTTGAAAATGAATTAAAAGAATTGCGGATCGTTCTTTCGGATGTCCAGAAGCAGCAGTTCGAGGAATATTATAAGCTTCTGGTGGAATGGAACGAAGTAATGAATCTGACGGCGATCACAGATTACAAAGATGTAATGAAAAAGCATTTTTTCGACAGTTTAACGGTTGTTCGTGCCTATCCGGAAATCCTGACGGGGGCGGTTTCCGTTATCGATATCGGAACCGGCGCAGGGTTTCCGGGAATTCCGCTGAAAATTGCATTTCCGCAGATTCGACTGACTTTACTGGATTCTTTACAAAAACGATTGAAGTTTTTACAGGAGGTTTCTGATAAACTGGAATTAGGTGAGATTCAGATGCTTCATGGTAGAGCGGAGGATTATGCAAAACAGCCGGAGTTCAGAGAGCATTTCGATTTATGTGTTTCAAGAGCAGTAGCAAATTTATCAACGCTTTCTGAGCTGTGTCTTCCTTATGTAAAAGAAAACGGTAAATTCATTCCTTATAAGGCAGAAAAAGCGGAGACGGAAATTGAAGCGGCACAGAAAGCGGTCGATCTTCTTGGTGGAGAAATATCTGATAAGATCGAGTTCCAGCTTCCGGGTGGAGATATGGGAAGAACGCTGGTTGTGATTGATAAGATTAAAAAGACGCCGAAAAAATATCCGAGAAAAGCAGGCACACCGGCAAAGATGCCGATTGTCTGAGTTGGTCAACCTGAGTGGGAGATGTTTCACGTGAAACATCTCCTTTTTTATAATCCTCAAATGTTTCACGTGAAACATTGACCGGACAAGTCGGAACGAAAAATAGAGACATACAGCGAAAGAGAGGAGCAGTAGTGCGTGAAATAGGAATATGGTGTAACATTGAAAAATTTCCTTTCTACATCAGATTTACATCAAAAAACGGATCTGCTGAAAAAAAGAGCATTCCTTTGCACAAATTTATAACTATTAGCAATGGCATTCTTGAAATGTTGATGTTATAATAAATGATGTGAATTTGAAACGGTAAGAGAAGAAGTCGTGAAACGACACGAGGTGTATGAATTTCAATGGGGAGAGCAATAGCAATTGCGAACCAGAAGGGCGGCGTTGGTAAAACAACGACAGCGATCAATCTGTCAGCCTGTCTGGCGGCGAAAAGAAAAAAAGTATTAGTTATTGACATGGATCCGCAGGGAAATACGACCAGTGGATTCGGCGTCGAAAAAAATGAACTGGAAAACACAGTTTATGAATTGATTCTTGGTGAGTGTTCGGTAGAAGAGTGTCTGATCAAGAATGTTGTTAAGAATGTCTCAATTATTCCGTCAAATGTCAATCTTGCCGCAGCGGAGATTGAACTGATTGGAGTAGATAAAAAAGAGTACATTTTGAAAAATGAAATCGACTGGATTCGAGATCAGTACGATTTTATCATCATCGATTGCCCGCCGTCGCTCAGCATGCTGACGATCAATGCGATGACGACAGCGGATACAGTTCTTGTTCCGATTCAGTGCGAATACTATGCGCTGGAGGGATTGAGTCAGCTGATCCATACCGTAAATCTGGTAAGAGAACGTCTGAATCCGACTCTGGATATCGAAGGTATCGTATTTACCATGTATGATGCGAGAACAAATCTTTCGATGCAGGTCGTTGAAAATGTCAAGGATCATCTGAATCAAAAGGTTTACAAGACGATGATTCCCAGAAATATTCGACTTGCAGAGGCACCGAGTTATGGAATGCCGATCAATCTTTATGATGCAAAGTCAGCAGGAGCAGAGAGCTATATGGCACTTGCGGATGAAGTCATAAAGAGAAAGGGTATATAATGGCGTTGAAAAGAGGATTAGGAAAAGGACTGGATTCTCTGATTCCGACAAATGTGATGATGGAGTCAGAGGTAAAGCATGCTACAGTTTCAACCGCCTCATCAGCTGAGGAGGGAAAAGACGGCACTCTAATGGTAAAGCTGTCAAAGGTAGAGCCGAATCGAGAACAGCCCCGTAAAAATTTTGATGAAGATTCTTTACAGGAATTGGCAGAATCTTTAAAACAATTCGGAATGCTGCAGCCGATTCTTGTACAGAACCGTGGTGATTATTATGAAATCATCGCAGGAGAGCGCAGATGGAGAGCTGCCAAAATCGCCGGATTAAAAGAAGTTCCGGTCATTGTCAGAGAACTGACAGATCAGGAAATTGTTGAAATTTCTCTGATTGAAAATATTCAGAGAGAGGATTTAAATCCGATCGAAGAAGCACAGGCTTATAAGAGACTGCTGACAGAGTTTCATTTAAAGCAGGATGAAGTAGCGGAGCGGGTTTCCAAGAGCAGAACTGCCGTTACAAACTCCATGCGTCTGCTCAAGTTGTGCGATGAAGTACAGAAGATGGTAGTGGACGACATGATCAGCACTGGACATGCAAGAGCGCTGATCAGCATTGAAGATCCGGAAGAACAGTATCTGATCGCACAGAAAATCTTTGATGAAAAGCTGAGTGTCCGCGAGGTGGAAAAGCTGGTAAAAGATCTGCACAAGCCGCCGAAGCCGCCGAAGGAAGAAAATAAGACGCTGCAGGCAATTTATCAGGAGATCTCCGAACGGTTGAAGCAGAGTCTGAGTACAAAGGTATCTGTGAGCGCAAAACAGAACGGCGCGGGTAAGATAGAAATTGAATTTTATAATCATGAAGATCTGGAACGCCTGCTGGAGCGGATCACGGGTTAAAGTTGTGAGACGGTAAGATAAATTACCGAAATACCGTAAGAAAGGAAAGAAAAACAATGACAAGCCCGTTGATGGAATATCTCGGAATAGCAGGATTGGATATTGCGTGGCTGTTTATCGGAATTTTTGTTGTATTGCTGATTCTTCTGATTTTAATCATTGTACAGTTTGCAAAGTACAAAAAGCTGAAGAAAAAGTACGACAAATTTATGAAAGGCAAAGACGGAAAGAGTCTGGAAAAGGATATTATCGCGCTGTTTGAGGATAATAAATTTATCAAAAGTGAGAGCGAGAAGAATCGAAAGGATATCCGCAATATCCTGAAAAAACTGGAATTCTGTTATCAGAAGGCTGGACTGGTAAAATACGATGCCTATAACCAGATGGGCGGTAATCTGAGCTTTTGCCTGTGCATGCTGAATGAGAGAAACAGCGGATTTATTTTAAATTCCGTACACAGCAGTGACGGCTGCTATACCTACACGAAGGAAATCAAAAACGGCGAATGTGAAATCGCCCTTGGTGAAGAAGAAAGAAAAGCGCTGAATATGGCGATTGGATTTTAAGGAGGAAGAGTCATGATCGATATCAAATTTTTAAGAGAAAATCCGGAAGTGGTAAAAGAAAATATCCGGAAAAAATTCCAGGATGAAAAGCTTCCGCTGGTAGATGAAGTAATCGAGCTGGATGCACAGAGCAGAACTGCACAGAAAGAAGCAGATGATCTGCGCGCCAACAGAAATAAGATTTCCAAAGAAATCGGTAAACTGATGGGGCAGGGTAAGAAAGAAGAAGCCATGGCGATGAAGGAACAGGTCAATGCAGATGCAAAGAGACTTTCTGAGCTGGAAGCACAGGAAGAAGAGCTGCAGGAAAGAATCCTGAAAATCATGATGACCATCCCCAACATTATCGATCCTTCTGTTCCGATCGGTAAAAACGATACCGAGAACGTAGAGGTTCAGAGATATGGCGAGCCGGTTGTTCCGGATTTCGAAATTCCTTATCATACTGAGATCATGGAGAGCTTTGACGGTATTGACTTAGACAGCGCAAGAAAGGTTGCGGGAAACGGTTTCTACTATCTGATGGGCGATATCGCAAGACTGCATTCCGCGGTTATCGCATATGCAAGAGATTTCATGATTAACAGAGGCTTTACCTACTGTGTACCTCCTTTCATGATCAGAAGCAATGTTGTAACAGGCGTTATGAGCTTTGCGGAAATGGACGCTATGATGTACAAGATCGAAGGCGAAGATCTTTACCTGATCGGTACTTCCGAGCATTCCATGATCGGTAAATTTATCGACACAATTATTCCGGAAGAAGAGCTGCCTAAGACTCTGACCAGCTATTCTCCTTGCTTCCGTAAGGAAAAAGGCGCACACGGTCTGGAAGAGAGAGGCGTATACAGAATCCATCAGTTCGAAAAGCAGGAAATGATCGTTGTGTGCAAGCCTGAAGATTCCAAGATGTGGTTTGACAAGCTGTGGCAGAACACTGTAGATCTGTTCAGAAGCATGGATATTCCGGTAAGAACCCTGGAATGCTGCTCCGGTGACCTGGCTGACCTGAAAGTGAAATCTGTAGACGTAGAAGCATGGTCCCCGAGACAGAAGAAGTATTTCGAAGTCGGCAGCTGCTCCAACCTGGGCGATGCGCAGGCAAGAAGACTGAAGATCCGTGTAAATGGTGAAAACGGAAAATACTTTGCACATACACTGAATAATACAGTAGTAGCGCCTCCGAGAATGCTGATTGCTTTCCTGGAGAATAACCTGCAGGCAGACGGCTCTGTCAGAATCCCTGAAGTGCTGCAGCCTTATATGGGCGGAATGAAAGAAATTCGCAAAAAATAATTATGTAAACTAAAATAAACAAAAAGTGAGGTGAGATTCTTGCACAAATTTTTGAGAGCAGTGGGATTCAGTCAGTATACAGAAAAGAAACAGGTTCAAAAGCTGATCCGGGATATCATTATTCATGCGGATGAGCGCAGCTATACAACCGTTGGAAAAAAGACGCTGGTTGCAGAATTTGACAGGAATTTCGCCGAAGACATCGGAATAGCAGTGTGCGGAGAATTTGATGAGGACGATACGTACAGTTTCGATTATTATCTTCCGTACCTGCGCTCCGATCTTGTCAGTACAGCAGAGGATATCTCAATCGAGCGCCACGCAGCGAAGGAGTCCTATGCGGGAATTTGCGACGATCCGAAGGTTGGTGTTTCCCTGATTTTTTACCTGCAAAATATGATTTCTTATCTGAAATTGCAGGGAGAGGGCAAGATCCCGGCAAAGGGCACTTCTCTGAACCTTTCCGCACTTTCCTGTCAGGGAACGATCATGATGCCGATTCAGAAGACGGAATGGCAGAAAAAGAAGATCGCCAAGGACGCGGTGCAGAGAAACCGTCTGATTCAGGCTGCGCGTGGCGGCGATGAAGAAGCGATGGAAAGCCTGACGTTAGAAGATATGGACACCTACACGTCCATTTCCAGAAAGATTCAAAAAGCCGATATTTTCAGTTTTGTAGATACGTATTTCATGCCGTATGGCGTGGAATGTGACCAGTATTCTGTTCTGGGTGAAATCACGGATATGAAGCTTGTAACCAACGGACTGACGGGCGAAAAGGTACATATTCTGACCCTGTGTTGCAATGACCTGAATTTAAAGGTTGCAATCAACAGCATTGATCTGCTGGGCGAACCTGCTGTCGGACGCCGCTTCAAGGGCAGCGTGTGGTTGCAGGGACAGGTGAATTTCCCGGAAGAGTCGTAGAAGAGTTCACGGACAGCGTAAAGTATTTGACTTGTACAGATAATTTCTGTATAATAGATTTGTTTATGGAACTGTTTTTGGGTGACGAATCGAATAGGTGTTACTTCTAAGAAGCAACCATGATTAAAGCCGTGAAACCTAAAAAAGCGGAAGCCATGGTTATACCCGATAAAAGCAAAATGGGGATAAGTCAGAGTTCGATTCCAGCTGGACTGCTGAAAATGTCAAAGTAAAAAGAAACGAAAAATCGTCATTCAAAAGAATGAATTGAAAGAAATGGAAACCGTATCCAAAGTGGCTGAAAAGCCCATAAATACGGCATTTGTTCTCATAGTTAAATGGATATAACAAGTGCCTCCTAAGCACTAGTTGTGGGTTCAATTCCCGCTGGGAACATACGAAAAAACGGTAATGATAGCATAAGTCATTACCGCTTTTTCTTTTTTAAAAGCAAATCCGGGTGACAAGTTGCCACCCGGAATGGTAAACGCACCATAGCAAGTACCTTGACAATCTTAAGCCGCTTTTGCGGCCTGATATAAATTTTATTTTCGAATGCTTTCCGGAAGCGCTGGTGACCAGGGGAGCAGTTCTTCCAAAAAGCTTCAGGCTGTGTCTTCCATGTGCTCCGAGATCACGGTCAGCAAATACTTAAAGTATTCGTATGGCTTCAGGTTGTTGGACTTTACTGTTTCTGCAATACTGTAGATCACAGCGAAGGTCTTTGCCCCGTTTATAGTATCAATGACCTGCCAGTTCTTCTTTTTATGTGCTTAAGAACATAAAAAGAAGAACTGGATGTTCCATAACACTGCAAGAGGAGCCGAAGCAAGTGCCCTTGTCTACAGCATTCCAGAGACAGCCAAACTGAATAACCTGCGCCCGTACTATTACTTCAGACATATCCTGACAGGCTGCCGAAGCTGTGCGATAAAAAAGGAAATATAGATCCGCCAAAACTGAACTTTCTGATGCCCTGGTCAGCAGAACTTCCGGAGGAATGCCGAAAACCA
>ENA-UEPL01003062-UEPL01003062.1-human-gut-metagenome-genome-assembly--contig:-NODE-3062-length-10237-cov-6.229331_pt1 | contig 10237 bp, 3 predicted proteins | sample MGYA00242896_ERZ507908 | MGnify/ENA primary metagenome ERZ507908 (study PRJEB26167, sample SAMN06115518) | human gut metagenome | host: Homo sapiens | place: China:Chongqing | collected 2015-08-20...
CTCGAACGGGAATATTTCTCCCTGTACTCTGTAGGGGTACTCCCCCTACGCCGTTTGAATACCCGGTTGAAATTCGATAGATTATTAAAACCGCACCTGTAACATATTTCAGAAATACTGTCACTTGTATCGGTCAAACGGCATACCGCCTCGGCTACCCGGATCTCGTTCAAGTTATCGATAAATGTCTTTCCCGTCCACTTCTTCAAGAAACGCATCAATGAGGCATCGCTCATATTTGTTAACTTAGCCACTTCCGACAAGGTGATACGTTTTTGATAATTTTCGTGTAAATATAACATGATACTATCTAAACGATCGGTATCGTTATTATTATAGTTCTTTACCGTGTTCACGGCATTCAACCGACGGGCTGCTTTATCCAAAGATAGAATCTTAAGAATCTCGACCAAACGCAACAGGTTCTTGAAAGAATCCGGCTTGTTATCGTTCGACAACATTCTTAATTTATCTTGAATGCCAAGTATCATTTCCCGGCTGAAAACAAGACCACTGGAAGCGTTATCAAACATATCCTTCATGGTCTTGAAATGCCGTCTATTGATTAAGCTATCAAATAACGATTTATGAAATTGTATCGTTATCTCAAAGATCCCATTACACGGACACTTATGGTTCGAGTAAGCATGCTTCGTTCCTCCCGCGATCAACACCAAATCCAGATCATCGATTTCCTCGACCGAATCGCCAACTATCCGGATAGCACCAGCGGCATTCTCCAGATAGTTCAACTCAAACTCCATGTGTACATGTAACGGAAAATTAAACCCCGATTTCGGGCGTTGCATGACCAAGAAGCAATCTTCTGATGAAAGCGGGGTAGTTTCCTTCAATACGTCTACTTTCCCCATACACACAAAGCTTTTTTATTCGAGTATCAACGTACTGATTACCGGGCAATGGTCGGATGGGAACAGGTTATTCAACGTTTCAGTCAATACACCATGACGCAATACCTTGATATTCCCTTTCACGAAGATATAATCAATCCATTCACGCTTGTCGTAAGGGATCTTTCCAAAATCATGGAATGTCCATTCCGGGCCGTAAGTAAACCCTGCGATCGTGCGGGAATGAGTCAAATGACGAGGATCACTCGGATTAGTCAATACTTGTATCGGCTCATCAGAAGGCACGGCATTGAAATCGCCAGTCACGATTATAGGCAAATTCTCGGATAATTTCTTCGCTTGCTCCAGCACCAAAGAAGCTCCTTCATGACGAGCCACTTTCCCCATATGATCCAAGTGCGTATTCAAGAAAAAGAATTTCTTTCCCGTATTCTTATCTTTCAAGATCGCCCAAGTAGCAACACGCTCGCATGCGGCGTCCCAACCTTTCTTACCAACGGCATTTATATCTTCGGCTAACCAGAAGTTACCGCTTTTCTCAACGGAGAAACGATCCTTACGATAGAAAATCGGAGCGTACTCCCCTTTCGTCTTGCCATCCTCACGACCAACACCCACATAAGCGTATTCCGGTAAACGATCAAGCAAATCATTCAGCTGATTATTCAAGACCTCTTGCGCACCGAACACATCCGCCTCATGGAATTTCACTAAATCAGCAGCGAAATCTCTTCTGAATTTCCATTGATTATCCTTATCACCCGAATTATCGTAACGGATGTTATAAGACATTACATTCATTTTCTCATCGTTGTTTTTAGCGAATAAGCAGCCAGTGGCAAATAAAGCCACCATTAAACAAAGTAAAATTCTCTTCATGATATTGATTATTATATGTTTCTTATATGTCTCAGTATTTATCTATGGTCTTTGTTACCTCGCAAAAATAAAGTTTATCCATTTATTAAGCAAATAAGGAAGAACAAAAAAGGCCGACAGATTGCTCTGCCGGCCTTTCTTTATAGTTTATTAAACGTTCCTATTCTTCATCATCTTTGTCCATGGCATTGAAATCAACCACGTTCTTGCGATTAGCGAAGATACGATCGAACTCATCCTTTGCGCCTACGATCAGCTTATCAAACTCACGCTGACCGGTACCAGCAGGAATCAAGTGACCACAGATAACGTTCTCTTTCAAACCTTCCAAACGGTCTACCTTTCCGTTGATAGCAGCCTCGTTCAATACTTTCGTCGTCTCTTGGAAAGATGCGGCGGACATAAAGCTGTTCGTCTGCAAAGCGGCACGTGTGATACCTTGAAGGATCTGGTTGGCTGTAGCCGGAATAGCGTCACGTACCTCGACCAACTTAAGGTCACGGCGTTTCAACATACTATTCTCATCTCTCAACTTACGTGCAGTCACGATCTGTCCGGCCTGCAATGTCTGAGAATCTCCCGGATCGGTAACAACTTTCTTGCCCCAGATACGATCGTTCTCGTCCATTACCTCCAACTTATCAACAATCTGCTGCTCCAAGAAGCGAGTATCTCCCGGATCAACCACCTCTACCTTACGCATCATCTGACGAACGATAACCTCGAAGTGCTTATCGTTGATCTTCACACCCTGCAGACGGTATACATCCTGAACCTCATTCACGATATATTCCTGCACAGCCGTCGGACCTTTGATCGCCAAGATATCCGAAGGAGTGGTAGCACCGTCTGATAGCGGCATACCCGCACGGATATAGTCGTTTTCCTGAACCAATAATTGTTTAGACAGAGGAACCATATATTTCTTAACCTCACCCAACTTAGACGTTACAGTGATCTCACGGTTACCACGTTTGATCTTACCGAATCCTACCTCTCCGTCGATCTCAGATACGACAGCAGGGTTAGACGGGTTACGAGCCTCGAACAACTCGGTTACACGAGGAAGACCACCGGTGATATCACCGGCCTTACCTACGGCACGAGGGATCTTAACCAAAACCTCACCAGCTTTCACTACATCACCATTGTCTTTCACGACGTGAGCGCCCAACGGCAAAGAGTAGTTCTTCAAGTAATTACCATTCTCATCCACGATATGAGCGGCCGGAGCCTTCGTCTTATCCTTAGACTCGATGATGATCTTCTCCTTCAAACCGGTAGTCTCATCACTCTCAACCTTGTAAGTTACGTTCTCTACCAAACTCTCGAACTCGATCTTACCGGAAACCTCTGATACGATTACGGCATTGAACGGGTCCCACTCGATGATCACGTCACCCTTCTTAATTGAGTCACCGTTGTTGAAGAACAACTTAGAACCATAAGGTATATTATGAGTCAACAACACGATCTTCGTGTTCGGATCAACAATGCGCATTTCAGCCAAACGGCTTACTACTACCAAATGTTTCTTTCCGCTCACCTCGTCTACCGCCTCAACAGCACGAAGCTCGTCGATCTCTAAAATACCATCATATTTAGATGTAATACTATTCTCTGTTGCGATGTTGGATGCGATACCACCGACGTGGAATGTACGCAACGTCAACTGTGTACCCGGCTCACCGATAGACTGCGCGGCGATTACACCGACAACCTCACCCTTCTGAACCATGCGGTTCGTAGCCAAGTTACGTCCATAGCACTTAGCGCAGACACCCTTCTTAGACTCACAAGTCAATACGGAACGAATCTCGACGCTCTCGATCGGAGAGTCTTGGATTGCCTTAGCGGCATCCTCACGGATTTCCTCACCGGAACGAACGATAACCTCGCCCGTAATCGGATGGATCACATCGTGAACAGATACACGACCTAAGATTCTCTCATACAAGGAAGCGATCACCTCCTCGTTATTCTTCAATTCCGTACAAACCAAGCCACGCAATGTACCACAGTCTTCCTCGTTTACGATCACGTCGTGAGAGACGTCAACCAAACGACGAGTCAAGTAACCGGCATCGGCAGTCTTCAAAGCGGTATCGGCCAAACCTTTACGAGCACCGTGAGTAGAGATAAAGTACTCCAACACGGACAAACCTTCCTTAAAGTTAGAAAGGATCGGGTTCTCGATAATCTGACCACCTTCTGCACCACTCTTCTGCGGTTTCGCCATCAAACCACGCATACCGGACAACTGACGAATCTGCTCCTTAGAACCACGGGCACCGGAATCCATCATCATGTAGATTGAGTTGAATCCATCGTTATCCGCCGTCAATTGCTTAATCAAGATATTAGACAAGTTACTATTAACGTGTGTCCAAGTATCGATAATCTGGTTATAACGCTCGTTGTTGGTAATGAAACCCATATTATAGTTAGCCATGATCTGCTCAACCTCCTCATATCCCTTCTGAACCAACGCGTCTTTTTCAGCAGGAATAAGCACATCAGCCAAGTTGAAAGACAGACCACCCTTAAATGCCATATAGTAACCCAAGTTCTTGATATCATCCAAGAACTGAGCGGTACGAGCTACGCCACAAGCCTTGATTACCCGACCGATGATGTCGCGAAGAGACTTCTTACCCAACACCTCGTTTACATAACCAATCTCTTTCGGCACGAACTCGTTGACCATCAAACGTCCAACAGAAGTCTCAACCATCGTCTTCACCAAGTTACCGTTCTCATCCAAATCCTCCACGTAAACATGGATCGGAGCATGGATATCCAACTTCTTCTCATTGTAAGCGATCGTAGCCTCTTCCGGACCATAGAAAGTCAAACCTTCGCCTTGTGTACCCTTGCGCAACTTGGTAATATAATACAAACCAAGCACCATATCCTGAGAAGGTACGGTAATAGGAGCACCATTCGCAGGGTTCAAGATATTGTGTGAAGCCAACATCAACATTTGAGCTTCCAAAACAGCCTCATTACCTAACGGCAAGTGAACAGCCATCTGGTCACCGTCGAAGTCGGCGTTGAATGCCGTACATGCCAACGGGTGCAACTGGATAGCCTTACCCTCGATCAATTTCGGCTGGAACGCTTGGATACCCAAACGGTGCAATGTCGGGGCACGGTTCAATAATACCGGGTGACCTTTCATTACGTACTCCAAAATATCCCAAACAACCGGTTCCTTACGGTCAACGATCTTCTTGGCAGATTTCACCGTCTTCACGATACCGCGTTCGATCAATTTACGGATAACGAAAGGCTTATAAAGCTCGGCAGCCATATTCTTCGGCAAACCGCACTCGTGCATCTTTAATTCCGGACCTACGACAATAACCGAACGAGCGGAGTAGTCTACACGCTTACCCAACAAGTTCTGACGGAAACGACCTTGTTTACCTTTCAAACTGTCGGACAAGGACTTCAACGGACGATTGGCGTCTGTCTTAACCGCGCTCGATTTACGAGAGTTGTCAAACAAAGAGTCCACGGCCTCCTGAAGCATACGTTTCTCATTACGTAAGATCACTTCCGGAGCCTTAATATCGATCAATCGTTTCAAACGGTTATTACGAATAATAACACGACGATACAAATCATTCAAGTCAGAAGTAGCGAAACGGCCACCGTCCAGCGGAACCAACGGACGCAGTTCAGGAGGGATCACCGGGATCACCTTCATGATCATCCATTCCGGTTTGTTACGACCTCTGGACGCACGAAAAGACTCAACCACCTGAAGGCGTTTCAAGGCCTCGTTCTTTCTCTGTTGAGATGTGTCCGTGTTCGCACGGTGACGCAACTCATAAGAAAGAGAATCCAAGTCCAAGCGAGCCAACAGATCATAAACAGCCTCAGCGCCGATCTTAGCGATGAACTTATTCGGATCCGTATCCTCTAGCAATTGATTTTCTCTTGGAAGGCTATCCAAAATATCCAGATATTCCTCCTCAGATAATAGGTCTAACTCACCGACCGTGTCTACGCAACCCGGCTGGATCACGACGTAGCGTTCGTAATAGATGATGGAATCCAGTTTCTTGGTAGGAAGACCTAGCAAGTAACCGATTTTATTAGGCAAAGAACGGAAATACCAAATATGGGCAACAGGAACCACCAAATGGATGTGTCCCATACGTTCACGACGAACTTTCTTTTCCGTAACTTCCACTCCACAACGATCGCAGACAATACCTTTGTAACGGATACGCTTGTACTTACCGCAATGGCACTCATAGTCCTTGATCGGACCAAAGATACGCTCACAGAACAAACCGTCACGCTCAGGCTTATACGTACGATAGTTAATTGTTTCCGGTTTCAAAACCTCACCGCTGGAGTTCTCTAGGATCTCCTCAGGGGATGCCAGACCGATGGTTATTTTTGAAAAGTTACTCTTTATCTTGTTTTCTTTTCTAAAGGCCATATTATTTATTTATAAAGAGTTATCAATAGATAAAGTAGACGGGCCGTAGCCCACCTACTTCTTTATTGTTATTGAATTAATCCAGAGTGAAACTCAAACCAAGTCCTCTCAACTCGTGCAATAATACATTCAGAGATTCAGGAATACCCGGCTGTGGCATCGGATCACCCTTCACGATCGCCTCATAAGCCTTCGAACGTCCTACAACGTCATCAGACTTAATCGTAAGAATTTCCTGAAGAACATGAGCGGCACCGAAGGCTTCCAGTGCCCAAACCTCCATCTCTCCGAAACGCTGACCACCGAACTGTGCCTTACCACCTAACGGCTGTTGCGTAATCAAAGAGTACGGACCGATTGAACGGGCATGCATCTTATCGTCAACCATGTGGCCCAACTTCAAGAAGTAAGTCACACCCACCGTAGCAGGTTGGTCGAAACGCTCACCAGTACCACCATCATACAAGTAAGACTTACCGTAGCGAGGAATACCAGCTTTGTCTGTCCATTCGTTCAAATCATCCAAAGTCGCGCCATCGAAGATCGGAGTAGCGAACTTAACGTCCAGCTCACGTCCGGCCCAACCCAACACGGCCTCAAAAATCTGTCCCAAGTTCATACGAGAAGGCACACCCAGCGGGTTCAAGCAGATATCCACCGGAGTACCGTCTTCCAAGAACGGCATATCCTCCTGACGAACGATCTTTGATACGATACCCTTGTTACCGTGGCGACCGGCCATCTTATCACCTACCTGAATCTTACGTTTCTTGGCGATATAAACCTTAGCCATCTGTACGATACCTGTCGGCAGCTCATCACCGATCGTCAAGTCGAACTTCTTACGTCTCAACTCAGCGTCAAGCTCCTTGTACTTCTTCAAATAATTCAAGATAACCTGTTTGATCAACTCATTCTTCTGAGCGTCTGCCGTCCACTTGCTTACTTGGATGGAGTTATAATCCAATTCTTCCAGAGATTTGCGGGTAAACTTAGCACCCTTAGCGATAATCTCCGTATTCATATAGTCTTTAACACCTTGAGAAACCTTGCCGTTTGTAAGCACTAACAACTTATCAACTAACAAAGTCTTCAAGCTAGCCATCTTTTCTTCGTATTCCTCGTCCAACTTCGGCAAGATCGCCTTATCAGTCAATCTGGATTTACGTTTCTTGACAGCCTTCGAGAACAAAGCGGTCTCGATAACCACACCGCGCAAAGACGGAGTAGCCTTCAAGGAAGCATCCTTCACATCACCCGCCTTATCACCGAAGATAGCACGCAACAACTTTTCCTCCGGAGATGGATCAGACTCACCTTTCGGAGTGATCTTACCAATCAAGATATCACCCGGCTCGATGCGAGCACCTACACGAACGATACCTCTCTCATCCAAATCCTTGGTAGCCTCTTCGCTGACGTTAGGGATATCGGAAGTCAATTCCTCCATACCACGCTTTGTCTCACGTACCTCAAGGATGTATTCGTCAACGTGGACAGACGTAAAGAAGTCCTCACGAACCATACGCTCGTTCAACACGATAGCATCCTCATAGTTATAACCCTTCCAAGGCATGTAAGCCACCTTCACGTTACGTCCCAAAGCAAGCTCGCCTTTCTGGGTTGAGTAACCCTCGGTAAGGATATCGCCGGCTTTCACACGTTGTCCGCGATGACAGGTCGGTTTCAAATCGACTGTCGTACTTTGGTTGGTCTTACGCCATTTCGGGATATTATATGTCTTAACCGCATCCTCGAAGCTAACGAATTCCTCGTCCTCCGTGCGGTCATATTTAATCTTGATACAAGTAGCATCAACGAACACAACCTCGCCCTCACGCTCAGCCATAATCTGAGTACGGGAGTCACGGGCAACCTGCGCCTCAATACCGGTACCAACAATCGGAGCGTCCGTACGCAACAAAGGAACTGCCTGACGCATCATGTTAGATCCCATCAACGCACGGTTAGCGTCATCGTGTTCCAAGAATGGGATCAAAGAAGCTGCGATAGAAGCGATCTGCTGCGGAGCCACGTCCATCAAGTCAAGCTCAGAAGGAGGAACAACCGGAAAGTCAGCCTCGAAACGAGCCTTCACCTTATCACGAATAAACTTACCGTTATCATCCAATGGAGCGTTACCTTGAGCGATTGTCAACTCTTCCTCTTCCTCCGCCGTGTAGTATTGCAAGCCTTCCTCAGAGAAGTCGACCTTTCCATCTGCCACCTTACGGTACGGAGTCGAGATGAAACCAAGATCGTTGATCTTAGCGTATACACATAAAGAAGAGATCAAACCGATGTTCGGACCTTCCGGGGTCTCAATCGGACAAAGACGACCATAGTGCGTATAGTGAACATCACGAACCTCGAATCCGGCACGCTCTCTAGACAAACCTCCCGGACCTAGGGCTGATAAACGACGCTTGTGCGTGATCTCCGCCAACGGGTTCGTCTGGTACATGAACTGAGACAAGGCATTCGTTCCGAAGAAAGAGTTAACCACGGAAGAAATCGTCTTCGCATTGATCAAATCAATCGGAGTAAACACCTCATTATCGCGAACGTTCATACGTTCACGAACTGTACGTGACATACGAGCCAAACCAATACCGAACTGGTTATACAATTGCTCGCCAACCGTACGTACACGACGGTTGCTCAAGTGGTCGATATCATCCACGATAGCCTTCGAGTTGATCAACTCGATCAGGTACTTGATGATCTCGATAATATCTTCTTTAGTCAAAACCTTAACATCAGCGCTTGTAGTAAGGCCTAACTTCTTGTTGATCCTGTAACGTCCCACCTCACCCAGATCATAACGTTTCTCTGAGAAGAACAGGTTCGTGATAACCTCGCGTGCGCTAGCCTCATCAGCCGGTTCCGCATTTCTCAACTGTCTGTAGATATACAACACAGCTTCCTTCTCGGAGTTACTCGGGTCTTTCTGGAGCGTATTATATATGATAGCATAGTCAGACAGATTCTGGTCCTCACGATGCAACAAGATATTTTGCGTGCCTGAATCCAAGATAGCCTCGATATTGTCGCTATCCAGTACAGACTCACGGTCGATGATAACATCGTTACGTTCAATAGAAACCACCTCACCGGTATCCTCATCTACGAAATCCTCCACCCAAGTCTTCAAAACACGAGCGGCCAGCTTACGTCCGATAAACTTCTTCAGGTTTGCTTTCGTTACCTTAACCTCTTCCGCAAGGTTGAAGATTTCAAGAATATCTCTATCGCTTTCAAAACCAATAGCTCTCAAAAGAGTAGTTACAGGCAATTTCTTTTTACGGTCGATGTAAGCGTACATCACATTGTTGATGTCCGTAGCGAACTCGATCCATGACCCCTTGAACGGGATAATACGTGCGGAGTACAACTTCGTTCCGTTTGCGTGCGTGCTTTGTCCGAAGAATACGCCCGGAGAACGGTGCAGCTGAGACACGACAACACGCTCGGCGCCGTTGATCACGAAAGTACCTCTGTCCGTCATATACGGAATCGGACCCAAGTATACATCTTGGATCACCGTATCGAAGTCCTCATGATCCGGGTCCGTACAGTACAGTTTTAACTTCGCTTTTAAAGGCACGCTATAGGTTAACCCGCGAGCGATACACTCATCGATACAGTAACGAGGCGGATCTATATAGTAATCTAAGAACTCCAACACAAAATTGTTACGGGTATCCGCAATCGGGAAATTCTCGGCAAATACCTTATACAATCCCTCCTTCTTTCTCTTTTCAGGAGGAGTGTCAAGTTGAAGAAAGTCTTGGAACGACTTCAATTGAACTTCGAGAAAGTCCGGATACGGGAACTGATTCTTTATCGAAGCAAAATTAACTCTTTGGTTTTCAGCTGTTGAAGACATCTAGTAAGGAATTTATTGAACTTATTGAAATTATAGACACAAAAAGGTTAAGAATCTCCTTTAAGGGAGACTCTTAACCAAATCACCTGATTACCAGGTTATAAATACTATTTAAGCTCAACTTCAGCTCCAGATTCTTCC
>ENA-UEPL01003087-UEPL01003087.1-human-gut-metagenome-genome-assembly--contig:-NODE-3087-length-10160-cov-37.014083_pt1 | contig 10160 bp, 7 predicted proteins | sample MGYA00242896_ERZ507908 | MGnify/ENA primary metagenome ERZ507908 (study PRJEB26167, sample SAMN06115518) | human gut metagenome | host: Homo sapiens | place: China:Chongqing | collected 2015-08-20...
AAAGGAGCTATGGGATTTCATGTACCGTGTATTCGGCGATTGGATGGATCAAGGACATACCCGCTTTCCCGAAAACTTCCAGACAGAGGCTTCAAGAGCCAAGCAACTGGAGTTTTACAGACGTCCTTACGGTTTAAGCCTTTGCCACGGTGCCAACGGAGTGCCTGCGGTAGTAGGAGCCTTAAACGGGCTTATTGGTTTCAGCCAATCGACAGAAAAGCCCAATGAATACACCATTAAGCCTGAACTTTTACACCTCAAATGGATAACCTCAAGGATTCCCGTCAAAGAAGGCTTTATCAGTGTAAAACTGAATGCAACCAGCGAAAGTACAATCGAAATTCCCAATGGTTGTATAGTTAAGGTTATCACCAAAGGAGAAGGTAAGCCATTAACATTAAGGAAGCCAGGTACATACAAATTCAAATTAATTGATTAACTTTCGGACATAAAAGTAAAAATACTTATGAAAAGACATTTTATGACAGGAGCGCTTCTTGCTCTTATACTTGCTGCAAGCTCCTGCACATCAACAAATGAAAAGATCACGCAGGAATCCTTCTCACCACCCCTGATGGGTTGGAGTTCCTGGAACACCTATCATGTGAATATCAACGAGGAATTGATAAAGAAACAAGCGGATGCGTTAGTTACTCATGGGTTGAAAGACGCCGGTTATCTATATATAAACGTGGATGACGGATTTTTCGGCTGGCGTGATGAAACAGGAAAAATGCATGCACATCCCGAACGTTTTCCTAACAGCATGAGACCTATATCCGACTATATCCATTCATTAGGTCTGAAAGCAGGTATCTATTCGGATGCAGGCGACAATACCTGCGGTTCCATCTATGATGATGATGCCAACGGAATAGGATCCGGTCTCTACGGGCACGAGCAACAGGACATGGACCTTTATCTGAAAGAATGGAACTATGACTTCATCAAGATAGATTATTGCGGTGGCAGAGAATTAGGGCTTGATGAAGAAAAGCGTTACGCAACCATTTGCGAAGCAATCAAGAATACCGGACGCACCGATGTTTCCATTAATATTTGCCGATGGGCTTTCCCCGGTACTTGGGCAAAAAGCATGGCGCGTTCCTGGCGCATCAGTCCGGATATACGTCCTCGCTGGGAGTCCGTGAAGAATATTATCCGAAAGAATCTCTATTTATCAGCTTATGCCGGTGAAGGGCATTATAATGACATGGATATGCTGGAAGTCGGTCGCGGATTGAAGCAGGAAGAGGAAGAAGTACATTTTGGAATGTGGTGTATCATGAGCTCGCCCCTGCTTATCGGTTGCGATATGACAACCATTCCCGAAGCTTCATTGGCTTTGCTGAAGAATAAGGAGTTGATAGCACTGAATCAGGATCCGTTAGGACTGCAAGCATACGTGGTACAGCATGAGGCTGAAGAGTATGTACTGGTGAAAGACCTTGAACAAAAACGGGGACTTGTGCGTGCTGTTGCTTTATATAATCCATCGGATACGGTATGCAACTTCAATGTACCTTTCGAAAAATTGGAAATGGGTGGAACGGTAAAAGTTCGCGATGTGATACAATGCAAGGATTTGGGAGATATGACAGACACCATCCGGTTATCAGTTTCCCCACATAGCGTTGCAATATGGAGATTGGAAGCAGAGAAGCGTCTGGAACCGACTTTCTATGAGGCAGAATGGGCCTATTTACCTTGTTATGATGACTTGGGCAAGAACCCTAAACAAATATTCTATGCTGCATCTCCGGCTTGTTCCGGTAAGATGAAAGTATCAAATATCGGAGGCAGTGAAGAAAATATTGCGGAATGGAAAGAAGTGTACAGTGAGAAAGGGGGCGAATATGATATGACTATTTATTATAGCTGCGACAAAAACAGGAAACTGGAAGTATCTGTAAATGAAACCAAGACAGAAATAAAAGACCTGAATAGCGGCAACAAAGAAAAAGTAACATCCGTAACCATTCCTGTAACTTTAGTAGCCGGTAACAACGTAATCCGTATGGGAAACAACTTCGGATGGGCACCGGATATTGATTGCTTTAAGTTAAGTAAACGACAGTAACAAAGAATTTGTATGATAAGAGTAGCAATAACAGCAATAGCTTTATGCATAGCAGGAGTAACAAAAGCCCAGACTTACGTTCCTCCCGTTTTTGGCGCAGACAGTCTGAACATCCATACGGATGAAATGACACGCCTATATGTACCTCCTCAAAAGGTCATGTGGATTAGCAATGACTCTTTAGTCAGCAATGCGGAAGTACTGCTTCTTTCCGGTACGGGACAAGCGGAACTTGGCAGAAAGAGCATGTGCTCCATGCATACTACAAAAAGTGATACAGCTTCCATCCTACTGGATTATGGACGGGAGTTGCACGGAGGCTTAAAACTTGTATTAGGTTCGGCAAAACCTTGGAGAACAGCTTCTGTACGCATTCGTTTCGGAGAATCCGTAAGTGAGGCCTGTAGCCAGAATGATGGCGGCAAACGGAGAAAGGGATATTCCACAAACGACCATGCCATGCGTGATATGGTTATGCAGGTTCCAAGTGACGGACAAATTGAAATAGGAAGCACCGGATTCCGCTTCATCCGTATCGACTGTCTATCTCCCGATATGACTATCTATCTGAAAGAAGCTCCCGCCATTTTCCGCTACCGGAATATCCCTTATCTGGGTTCATTCCGTTGCAACGATCAGCGTCTGAATGATATATGGATGACCGGAGCATACACCGTCCACCTGAATATGCAGGAATATTTATGGGATGGCATAAAGCGCGACCGCCTGATATGGCTGGGCGACATGCACCCCGAAGTAGCAACCATTATGAGCGTATTCGGGCATAACGAAGTAGTAAACAAGAGCATAGACCTAGCTTGCGAACAGTTCCCCCTGCCCCAATGGCTGAATGGCATCAGTACTTATTCAATGTGGTACCTGATTATCCAGCACGAATGGTATGTGCATAATGGAAACATTGATTTTTTACGTCACCATCGCGCCTACATCACCGGAGTTATCGACCGCATAGATGAATGTGTAGACGAGGAAGGCAATGAAAATCTGGCAAAACAACGTTTTCTGGATTGGCCGTCAAGTCCTAATCAGCCGGGGGTTGAAGCAGGATGCAGAGCATTGCTTAGCTGGGCTTTGAAAGATGCAGAGGTATTATGCAATCTACTGGAAGAACAAGAACATGCAAAAAAATGCCGTGCCATATCCAAGCGACTGAAAAAACAAATAAAACAACCTAACGGTTTGAAACAAGCAGCCGCACTAATGTCCATCGCAGGATTAATGAAGCCCGAGCAAGCATGCAGCGAAGTTATCTCAGTAGATGGTGCCAAGGACTTTTCCACTTTTTATGGCTACTACATGTTGCAGGCCCTTGCACAAGCAGGCGAATACCAGCAAGCTCTTGACATTATCCGTCAGTACTGGGGAGGAATGTTAGATTTAGGAGCAACCACTTTTTGGGAAGATTTCAATCTGGACTGGATCCATAATGCCGCCAGACTGGATGATTTCGTTCCCGAGGGCAAAGATGATATTCATGGAGATTTCGGCGATTATTGTTATCCCAGTTTCCGACATAGCTTCTGTCACGGCTGGGCTTCCGGCCCTACCCCTTGGATGACACAGCATATTTTAGGTGTTGAGATAGTGGATGCAGGCTGTAAAACTCTTCGCATAACTCCCCATCTTGGTGATTTGGAATGGGCGGAAGGCACCTTCCCTACTCCATTGGGGATAGTCTACATCAAGCATGTCAAAGGAGCTGATGGGAAAATAGTTTCTACGGTCAAAGCTCCTGATGGAATCAAAGTAATATAAAATAAGGGGCTCTCTAACGAGCCCCTCATATTATATCAAAATTCCTCTTTCAACTGTTCACACCAGTCCGTTATACGTTTATCCGTCAGCTTCGACTGGTTCTCTATATCAATCACCAGTCCACACCATTTACCATCCCTCAAAGCTCTTGACCGGTTAAATGAATAACCTTCGGCAGACGTAAATCCGACAAGGATAGCCCCTGCCTTTTCAAAAGCATCAGCCAGTATTCCCAGACCATCCACAAAATTATCGGGATAACCGATTTGATCACCAAGCCCGAAGAGGGCTACTTTCTTGTCTTTCAGATCGAGGCTTTCTATTTCCGGTATCATCTCATCCCAATAGGTGGGCAATTCACCGTCAAACCAAGTAGAAGCACCTACTATCAGTTTATCATAAGCCTGGAAATCATTCTGCCAAGCTTTTTCTATCATGATCATTTCTACTTCTTTGTGTCCGAGCTTCTCACGTATCTTCTCTGCGATATGAGAAGTCTTGGCAGCATTCATTGCATAAAATAATCCTATCTCTTTCATAATAACTTATTATTAAATTAATATTCCAACAGCTTCTTGGCTGCTTCAAAAATTCTATCTGCACCCGGCAGAATAGCACTTTCCAGTATCGGATTAAAACCTACAGGAGTAAAGGTAGAGCCTACACGCTGTACCGGTGCATCCAGGTAACGGAACAAGTCTGTACCAATACTGGCTGCAATCTCACCACCGAAGCCACCAAAGACTTTATCTTCATGAACAATCAAGGCTTTGCTGGTCTTCTTCACAGACTCATAAATGGTTTCTTTATCCAACGGTATCAAAGAACGGATATCAATCACTTCCACACTCCAACCACCTTCTTTTTCCAAACGTTCGGCAACATTCAAGCAGAAATGCGTTGTATTACCATAGGTGATAATACTCAGGTCACTGCCCTCACGGCGAATACGCGCTTTCCCAAAAGGGACTTCAAAATCATTAGGAACGATGGTGGCTGCTTCTACAGAATTATACAATGCTTTCGGTTCAATAAACAGCGTAAAACCACGGGAACGTATACTTGTACGGAGCAGTCCGGCAGCATCATCAGCAAAGGATGGACAAACAATCCGCGCTCCGGGCAGAGTAGCCAAAGCACCCTCCAGATTTTGTGAGTGATAGAGTCCGCCACCGATATAACCACCGGAAGCCAAACGCAAAGTTACATTAGGAACAAACTGTCCGTTGCTGCGCCAATACTCATGGGTACATTCCACATATTGTTCTACGGCAGGCCAGAAATAGTCGGCAAACTCCGCCCCCTCTATCACTACCCGGATTTTAGGATCAAAACGGCTCATTCCATTTGCTGTGCCGACAATATAATCTTCAGCAATAGGTGCACTGAATACACGAGCTTCGCCGAATTCCTGCTGCATACCTTTGGTTACATTGAACACTCCTCCTTTATCCCGATTGGCAACATCCTGCCCCCAGATGAAGGTATTAGGATTATGGCGGAACTCTGCTTTCAGCGTTTCATTGATGGCAGTTACAAAGAATTTCTTCTCTCCTTCTGTCTCACGATGTGTTCCATCTTTATATTTTTCCGGTTCGTAAGGTTCCGGCAATACATAGTTGAAAATGGTTTTAGGGTCAGGATCGGGAGCTGTCAGCGCCTTACGATTAGCTGCAGCCAGATCTTTCTTTGCTTTCTCCTCTATCTCTTTCAGATCTTCTTCGGTGAGACGCTTGTAACGCAACAGCATCCGGCGGAACTTCAGCAACGGATCAGCTTCTTTCACATAAGCCAGTTCATTTTCATCCCTGTACAAAGTATCTTTGTCAGAGTTGGAATGGGAACCGATACGGACACAATTGGCATGTACGATTACCGGATTCCGGTTCAACAATGCATACTCACGGGCCTCAGTCATGGCATTCATGGAGTCGAACACATCTTTTCCATTACAATGGATAATCTTCAGATTCTTGAATCCGGAGAAGTTATCCGCCACTTTACGGGCTGCCGTCTGGTCTTTCTTCGGAACAGATATACCATATCCATTATCTTGCCATACAAAAATAACGGGCAGGCGTTCAAGGCTGGCACCATTGACAGCTTCGTAGACAAAACCTTCAGAGGAAGCAGATTCGCCGTGTGAAGTAATAACAACTCCTTTATGGTCATAATATACCATTGCACGTGCCACACCGGCTGCATGAAGATCATGCGTACCTGTAGCCGAGGATATGTTCTCGATATGCCATTCGGGTTTGGCAAAGTGATTGGACATGTGGCGTCCGCCACTTCCCGGATCAGTGGCTTTGGAGATGCCATTCAGTATAAGTTCTTCCGCCGTCATTCCGGCAGAAAGGGCAGTCAGCATATCACGGTAGTAAGGGAAAAGGAAGTCTTCTCCCTTGGTAAATACCTGTCCGATGGCCAACTGTATCCCGTCATGTCCGGCATACGGAGCATGAAAGGACCAGCCAAGGGACTGCAACAGGTAAGCGGGCGCCTTTTCATCGAGCGCACGCCCCAGCGTCATCAGGTAATACCATTTCTTCAGTAATTCCACATCTGTGGTTTTTATATTGTACTTTTTCATACTTATCAAGGTATTAAGTTATTCTTTCCAATTTTCCAGATAATCTTTAATAAAATAGAGGAAATTGCCACCTAATGAACCATCCACGACTCTATGGTCATAAGAGAGGGACAGATACATCTTACGACGGATGGCAATCACATCCCCTTCCGGGGGCTCTATTACGGCGGGCTTTTTCTCGATGTATCCTACTCCCAGGATAGCTACCTGAGGCTGATTGATGACAGGTGTACCGAACAAAGACTTGAATGTACCAAAGTTCGTAATCGTAAAAGTGCCGCCGGAAATGTCATCGGGCATCAGCTTGTTATCACGAGCCTTGAGTGCCAGTGAATCAATGGCTACGGCAAGTCCGTTCAGGTTCAGACGATCGGCATCACGAACCACCGGAACAATCAGATTGCCATCATTCAGAGAAACGGCAATGCCGATATTGATATGCTTCTTGAACAGTATATTATATCCCTCTACCGATACATTCACTTGTGGGTAAGCAGCCAGCGCCTTCGCCACAGCTTCTGTGATGGCAGGCATATAAGTTAGTTTCACTCCCTCACGACGGAAGAAAGCATCTTTATTTTTATCACGCCACTTCACAAGTTTCGTTACATCCACTTCCACAACATTGGTTACGTGCGGGGAAGTATGTTTCGACATTACCATGTGGTCGGCTATCACCTTGCGTACACGATCCATCTCTTTTACTTCAACACCTTCTGCTGAGAATGTGCCGGAAGCTGGTGTAATACGTTGTACTTCAGGAGTTGCAGCAGGTTTAGCAATCATTATACCGCCACTTTGTTTCCGGACAATGTAACTCTTGATGTCCTTTTTGCTCACCCGTCCCTGATATCCGGTGCCCGGAATAGTATCCAGTTCCTTAGGCTGAATGCCGGCCTCACGAGCCAACTGAAGAACTACAGGCGAATACCAACGCTCTTCTTCCGATTTTACAGCCTTGACTTGAGGAGTTTCCTCAGAGGCAGCCTTAGAAACAACCGCAACACTCTCATCAGTAGCAGAACTTTGGAGAGCCTCTACGCTATCCTCATCCTCGGAGTTCTCACCTCCTATATCGACAATAGCCACCACCGTACCCACAGCTACGGTATCTCCCTCCTTAAATAAAATTTCCACGACTTTACCTTCTACCGGAGATGGTATTTCGGCACTAACCTTAGCGGTATTTACTTCAAACAACACATCATCTTCTTTAATGATGTCTCCTACTTGTACCGACCATGAGATGATGGTACCTTCGGTTATACTTTCACCCAATTTGGGCATCTTTATTTCAAATCTTGACATATAGTTAAGTTTTAGGTTCTCGGTTTATTATTATACAACAAACAACTGAGTAGTAAGTTTTTAACTTAAGTAAAAGTTAATGCGGATTTATGATATATCCACTCTTTGCAGGCATACTTTTCCGCTTTCAACCGTTCGATGGCTTCCATATCTCCGGCAGAGAAGCGGTAAATCCGGTTATCGTCATCATCCACAAAGGAGTGAAAGAGCAAATGCATGAAACGTTTGATGTCCATAGGCTCAGACAAAAACTCTTTTATATTAGCAACTTCACTCCGTACGGAAGGTACTGCACGCACAGTACGAGAGCCCGGTATACGGCTTTCCGCATCTGGATCGCCATTCAATGCCGCATTTAACGTATCCAGATCAGTGGAAAACAACAAAGTACAATGATACATCACACGATCTTTGTGTATGCACTGCGCACTACCCGATATTTTCCGTTCATCCACATAAATACCCAGACGCTGGTCAGCATAAGCTGAGATGCCTACCTTTTCGAGGAAATCGACGACCTGTTGCAGGTAATATCCAAAGTCCGGCTGTTTTACGGTTTCAATAAAACTCAGGTTAATATTTCCCCGGTCATGATATACAGCACCTCCACCGGAGAAACGGCGTGCCAGGGTTATTCCTTTTTCATCCAGAAACCTCTCGTCCGCTTCCGCCGCCACACTCTGATGTTTCCCAATCACTACAGATGGCTCCGACTGCCAAAGCATAAAGAAGTTACCTCGCTTCTGCTTCAACAAATACTCTTCTGCTGCCAGATTAAAATAAATATCCGTACAGCGATTATCAATACAAAACATTACGCAAACAAAGTTTCATGGAAGATTTCACCGACCGTCGGATGCGGAAAAACAGTCTTTTGAAACTCTTCCACCGTATATCCGTGCTGCACGGCAAGTCCGGCAAGAACAATCAATTCGGAAACAGGGTTTCCCAGCATATGGCAACCTATCACCCGATCATCATCGTCCAATATCAACTTACAAAGCCCGTTCACCAATTCATTCTCGGCTACAAAACGACCGGAATAGGCCATCGGTAACTTCTGTACATGATAACTGATACCGGATGCTTTCAGTTCTTCCTCAGTCTTACCTACTCCCGCTACTTCGGGATTGGTATACACCACACCGGGTACACAATCGTAATTCATACGGTCTTCCACTCCCAAGATATGATTGACAGCAACTTCACTTTCACGAATGGCAGTATGTGCCAGCATAGAGTGTCCGGTAATATCACCACAGGCATAAACACGAGGATGGGAAGTCTGCATATGTTCATCTACTTTCACACCGTTGCGCAGCAGTTCAATGTTCAGTTTATCCAAACCGACCTGGGACAAATTAGCTTTCCTACCCACACTGACGAGTACCTTTTCGGCTTCGATAAGTGCAGTCTTACCTTCCTTTTCAATAGTGACACCCTCTTTGCCGACTTCAATTACTTTGGCATTCAAATGGAAATTAACCCCACGCTTCTGATATTCCGAACGCAGCATACCACTGGTTTCCTTATCCATAGCACCCAATACTTCGGGCATCATTTCAACAACATGCACCTGCACACCCATGCTATTGAAAAAAGAAGCGAATTCCATTCCGATAACGCCACCACCGATAATGACAAGTGAATAGGGCAAAGTTGTGATCTCCAATGCTTCCTTTGATGTCCAATAATCAATTTCAGATAACCCTTTAATGGGAGGGATCAATGTATCGGAACCTGTACATACCAACAGATAAGTCACTTCATATACTTCACCGGCAGCCGAAAGCTGAAAGCGTCCGTCCGCCTCACCCACAATAACGGCTTCTTGTGGCACAATAACAGCACCATACGAATTGACCGTCATCTTCACACCACCGGTCAGCTTTTTCACAATCTGATCTTTACGGTCGATAATCTTTTTCATATCGAACGCCGAACCGTCGGGCACTAAGATGCCATATTTGGACGCGCCTTTCATATTGTCCCACAACTTGGCGGAATAGAGCAGAGTTTTGGTAGGAATACACCCCTCATTGAGACAAACACCGCCAATAGCTTTCTTTTCAAACAAAACTGTTTGCAGCCCGTTTGCAGCCGCTCTTTCGGCTGCCGTATATCCGGCAGGACCACCGCCGATGATAGCTATATCATATTTCATAAATCAGTAGTATTAAGTAAATTATATACTTAACAACAAAAGAGAAAAGCACAAAGTTCTATGGAAACCTATTAAGGAAAGTTACTGTTTTTCAGCTACAATAGCCAACATCCTAAAATTTATCTGTACTTTTGCAGAAATTCAAGAAATACTATGGTAGCTCCCGAAATAGCAATTGTCGACTCCAACACCTTATCATGTATGGGATTACAAAGCCTTCTAGAAGAAATTATCCCGAT
>ENA-UEPL01003091-UEPL01003091.1-human-gut-metagenome-genome-assembly--contig:-NODE-3091-length-10155-cov-36.546636_pt1 | contig 10155 bp, 8 predicted proteins | sample MGYA00242896_ERZ507908 | MGnify/ENA primary metagenome ERZ507908 (study PRJEB26167, sample SAMN06115518) | human gut metagenome | host: Homo sapiens | place: China:Chongqing | collected 2015-08-20...
TTGCAATGGAGCCGGGTTCCTGCTTTGGAAAATACCAGTAAATATAAATCGATTCTTAATATCGGTACGAACTTTCGGAACGACCTGGTTATTTCCGGTGCCTTTGTCAGCCGTTTTCATGCTACGTTCAAGGTGGCAAAAGACGGAAAGTGTTATCTGACGGATTTGGGAAGTAAAAATGGCACTAAAGTGAATGGTGTAAAGATACAACCGGGTAAAGAAATTCGGGTGAAAAAGGGAGATATTGTACTTTGTGGGGATGTGGATGTAACCGAGCAATTGCCTTTCCCTACACCTTATCCATGGATTAAATGGGTAGCCGCTGTCGGTGTGGCTGCTGCGGTTCTTTTGGGGGCAGTGTGGATATTGGGGCGTAAGACTGTCGATCCTACCAAATTCAGACCGGCTGTTGTTTGGGTAATGGCTAACTATTATTACACTGTTACATTTGATGATGTTCTGTTGGGCAGTCGGCCTTACACAGTTCTTTGTTCAACGGACGGCAAGCATGCCCGGGTTGTCGGTTCCGATAATATTCCTAAAGGATATAATAAGTTCAGTTATACGGCAACGGCATTTTTTATTGACCGCGAAGGACGTATGGGAACTAACAGACATGTTGCCTATCCTTGGGACAAGGCTTATATGAATCCTGAAACAGAAGATATGTTGAGACAAGCTATAGAGGAGTTTTTGGAAGAGCTGATCCCGACAAAAGAAGTAAGGACAGACAGCGATTTGACACTTCTGGCGTCGAGTCCTGTCGGTAATGTTTTGATAGAAAAAGCGTTGGGAGAAAGTCCCAGACAAAGGGTGAAATCACTCAATGCTTTGATTAACAGAGTAAGACAAACGAAGTATACCATATCCGGTGCGTCCGATTATATATCGGTTGGCTATCCCGGACAAAACTATACCCATTATGATGACTTTGAGAGATGCTATGTTGTAAAGGCTTCTGAAACGGATGAAAAGGACATTGCTATCTTGCAGTTGAACAAAAAGAAAACTCCATCCGACATCGAATATATTTTCGATGTAAAACAATTTAATACAGAAAAGCTGAAACCGCTGGAAGAAAAATTGTATACCATCGGTTATCCGGCAGGTGCGTATCGTGCAGTGGAGAAGACAAATCATTCACTCGAACCGGATATTCGGGAAACAATGTGCAGCAAAGTGCCTGGAAGATATGATTTTGAATTCCAGGGAGAAGCAGTCGGCGGAGCCAGCGGGTCACCTATTTTCAATAAGCATGGCGAATTGGTAGGTGTTCTTTGGGGAGGCTGGAAGATGGGCTCTACTTTGGGCTTGGCATGTCAGGCCAGATATCTGAAAGAAATGTATGAAGAGGAGGTGGGCCTATGAATAAAGTAATGGTGTATGCCTGCCGGCTGTTAATGATTTGGGCATTCATTCCGTTTGGGATGAATGCTCAAACGGCTAAGTGGGCGATAGCTCCTCAGTATTCATCTATCACTCCGTATGGCGAAGACATGTACAAGGTGAAAATAGGGAAACAAGTGGGAGTTGTGGACAAAGACGGTAAAATAATAGTCGGTGTGTATGCCGATTCCATTACCAATATGGTTGAAGACTGCTCATTGGTATTACGTTTTGTAGATGGTAAGAACAAGTTGGTGAGTATTTTGCATAAGGATAAGACTACCTCGCAAATATCCGAGGACTGGTATGTGGGAAACTATACTTTCTTTTCTGAAGGCAAATTGCCGGTCTGCAATAAAAAGGGAAGATTTGGATATATTGGGCCTAATGGCCGGGTGATACTGGATTTTGCATACAGTGTGGCACACCCGTTTTCTGAAGGTTGGGCTTCTGTTTGCAAAGGAAAAAATCTTTTTTCTGTAGGGCTTAATGCTGTCAGCGGGTTACTGAATGCAAAAAACAAGGATAAAGTTTTTTATGTAAACGAAAACGGACAAAATCTGGTGCTGCAATCCGATATAGGTGATATATATACAGGGACGACATTTAAGAATGGAGAAGCGTTGGTGATAACAAAAGACAATCGTTATTGTGTTATCAATACTTCAGGGCAATTGCTTAAGATAGACAATAATATTGTCTTGTCGTTTGATGAGTATTATGCCATTGGACAGCATGCGGATAAATCGGCAAAGGGAACTAAATCCAGGATAGTATATGATGGTCCGACTGTTTATTCGGAAGATGATTTGTATGGTTATAAACAGGGAAGCGCCATCGTATTGCCGGCACAATTTGACGATGCGCAACCCTTCAGCAGAGGATATGCCATTGCTTCTAAGGATAATAAATATGGTTTGCTGAAACTTTATCCGGGATATTTCCAATGCCGTTCTTCCGTAGGCTCGTTAAAGTCGGTGGATGCCGGAATGGAATCTGTGGATTATGTGGTGACAGTGCCCCAGGCCTGGCAGGAAGCGGAACTGGAACTTTTTTGCTCCAACGACCGTGGTGAGAAAGTGAATCTCAGCCAGCCCGGGAATGCGAAAAGCACTCGCATCTTTTCGCTGGTTTTGCCTAAAAAAGAGACTCGTAATCTTTTGCTTGAAGGAGAAAACTTGCAGCTTTGGAATAGCAGCATGATAAAAAATGTTTCAAATGTTGCAGGCAATGATACCGGAATCGGTATTGCCATTGCTCCTTCAAAGGTGAAGGCGAATGCAGATGATGTTGCTTCGGTTGTAGTCACCCTGACAAATCAAACGGGGGAAGCGGTAGAATTTGAGGCTGTTATAACGGGCAATCAACTAATAACGAAGAAAGAAAAGGTGAGTCTGGATGCCGGACAGAGCAAAAAGATTTATGCTACCTTTACTAAAATTATAAAAGAAGAGAAACGCGTTGTGACGGTTACTGTTCCTGATATGAATAAAGTGAGCAAAAGTATAACTGTAGAACCTTTCTTTGTCAATTTTTAAAGGATAAAATGATGAAAACTAAGAGATTTTGTTGGATACTATTATTAAACCTGCTGGTTTTAACTGCCGGTGCCGAACCTTATGAGACGGTTGTGCTGAAAAACGGCTCTGTGCTCGAAGGTTATATTTCTGTTCAGCATCCGGGAAAAGATATTATCTTTTTTGCAGAAAAGGCAACGGTTTATATTCCGGTGAAACAGGTGAAGTCTGTGTTGGAGTATGATATCGAGATAGAAACACTGTCCGACCCGTGGAAAGCTTGGGTAGGAGATAACCCATTGCTGGTAAAGACTGTCAGAGGTAGTAAGTTTCTGCAAATGACTGACATCATTTTGGTAGAAACAGCAGAGAATGATACAGTAGTCCTCGATTCTGCCGTCGTCCGGGAAACGAATACCCCGCTTTATTCAAACTGGAACGTTGTTCCCCGCAAAGTGCGTATACTGGAAAAAGGAGAAGTCATCAAATATCTTGATTTTACTCCTAATTCCTATTATCTGGATTGGAAAGATATACAGGCTCTCGAACTTATACTTTCACAGAATCTCATAAAACCGCAAACAACTGATAATCAAGTGCAAATTACAACATAGAGTAAAACTAAATGTTTCTAAATGTCTTTTGCTATCTCAATAATTGGGTGTATATTTGGGTGTAGAATTTCAAACGCACCCAATTATGAATATCAAGCGCAACATCATTTTTGCATTGGAGAGCCGGAAAAAGAACGGTGTGCCAATCGTAGAGAACGTACCCATCCGTATGCGTGTCATCTTTGCCAGCCAACGCATCGAGTTTACAACGGGCTACCGGATTGACGTAGCCAAATGGGATGCAGACAAGCAGCGGGTAAAGAACGGATGTACCAACAAGCTAAAGCAGAGTGCAGCCGAAATCAATACGGACTTGCTGAAATACTATGCCGAAATCCAGAATATTTTCAAGGAATTTGAGGTGCAGGAGGTCATGCCAACGACCCAACAGTTGAAGGAAGCTTTCAACATGAGAATGAAAGACACCAGCGAAGAACAGCCGGAAGAAGCCCCTGTCAGCTTTTGGGAGGTATTCGATGAGTTTGTAAAAGAGTGCGGTAACCAGAATAACTGGACGGCATCCACCTATGAAAAATTTGCAGCAGTGAGGAACCACCTCAAAGAGTTCAAGGAGGATGCAACGTTCAACTATTTCGACGAGTTTGGATTGAACGAATACGTCAACTTCCTGCGTGATACCAAGGATATGAGAAACAGCACCATCGGCAAGCAAATGGGATTCCTCAAATGGTTCCTGCGCTGGAGCTTCAAGAAAGGACATCATCAGAACATTGCATACGATACATTCAAACCGAAACTGAAAACCACCTCGAAAAAAGTAATCTTCCTGACTTGGGATGAACTGAACAAGCTGAAAGACTACCAGATACCCAAGGATAAGCAATACCTGGAACGTGTGCGTGATGTTTTCCTGTTCTGCTGCTTTACGAGTTTGCGGTATTCGGATGTTCGCAATCTGAAAAGAAGCGATGTGAAGTCCGACCACATCGAAATAACCACAGTCAAGACTGCCGACAGCCTGACGATTGAACTGAACAAATACAGCAAAGCCATACTGGACAAATACAAGGACATCCATTTCGAGAATTACATGGCTCTGCCCGTCATCAGCAACCAGAAGATGAACGATTACCTGAAAGAGCTGGGCGAACTGGCAGAAATCAACGAGCCTGTACGGGAAACCTACTACAAGGGAAATGAACGTATTGATGAAGTCACACCCAAATACGCTTTGCTCAGTACCCATGCAGGAAGAAGGACATTCATCTGCAATGCGCTGGCTCTCGGAATCCCGGCACAGGTGGTCATGAAATGGACGGGACACAGCGACTACAAAGCTATGAAACCCTACATTGACATAGCGGATGATATTAAGGCAAATGCCATGAACAAGTTTAATCAACTATAAAAGTATCAAACAGTTTCATAGATAGTTATCAATGACTATATTTGTAGAAATTATCATCACAATATGAGCAACAAGGAATCCAACATAGAGAAAACGAATTTTGATGCATTCATACAAGCGGTCGGTTCGGAAATAGAACAGGCACAAGTAAGGCTGATTGTTGCAGCCAATGCACAAATGCTGTTCCATTACTGGAAGATAGGCAATTACATCCTTTATCACCAGCAGCTGCACGGATGGGGAAGCAAAATCATCAAGCAGTTGGCAAAGGCTATCCGACTGCATTACCCTGAAAAGAAAGGCTATTCGGAACGTAACCTTACCTATATGTGCCAGTTTGCAAAAGCATATCCTTTAAGAGCGTTGCAAAGTTTCATAGAAACAGATGCAAGCCTGTCTGTCCCAACCATACAGAGTGTGACCAATGAAGTATTAAAACTGAATGACAAGCAATTTACGCAGGAACTTACTGCGCAAATACAATCGATTGATTGTCAATCATTAGCAATTACGCAGGAAGTTCCTGCGCAATTTGAAGATGTGGGAAAAACCGTGTCTGCCATTTACAGGATGGGAATCAGGGAAATAGAAGAAGTTTTCTTGACCTCTCCTATAGCCAAAATAAACTGGACAAGCCAAATGACTATACTTGACAGTTCGCTACCTTTAGGTCTAAGCTACTGGTACATGAAGCAGTCTGTGGAAATGGGATGGAGCAGCAATGTATTGAAAATGCAAATTGACAGTGATTTGTATAGCCGACAAATCAGCAACAACAAGGTAAACAATTTCACGACCACACTTCCGGCTCCACAAAGCGACCTTGCCAATTACCTACTCAAAGACCCGTACATCTTTGATTTGGCAGGAGCCAAAGAAAAAGCAGACGAAAGGGATATTGAAGAACAGCTGGTGAAACACGTTACCCGCTACCTGTTGGAAATGGGCAACGGTTTTGCCTTCGTTGCCCGGCAGAAGCACTTCCAAGTCGGAAACAGCGATTTCTTTGCCGACCTGATTCTATATTCCATTCCGTTGCACGCATATATCGTGGTAGAATTAAAGGCTACCCCATTCAAACCGGAGTATGCAGGACAACTGAACTTCTACATCAATGTGGTGGATGATAAACTGAGGGGAGAGAATGACAACAAGACTATCGGGTTGTTGCTATGCAAGGGAAAAGACGAAGTTGTGGCACAATACGCATTGACAGGCTATGACCAGCCCATCGGCATCAGCGATTACCAATTGAGCAAAGCGATTCCCGAGAAACTGAAATCAGCGTTGCCCAGCGTGGAAGAAGTGGAAGAAGAACTGGCCTCTTTCCTTGACAAAGACAATAACACTCAAAAATAGTTGCGTCCATGAAAGATGTAATTACAACGCTGATTCCCCGATACGGAGAATTGAACAGAATATATAAAGACTGGTTTGATAATAAAGGTTTCTCTTTTGAAAAGCAGAAATTCATTACCAAGTTCTATCTGGACTACAATGATGTAACGGTTCTTGAAACAGCCATTCTTGAACTGGTGTTTCATCTTCCACAGGAGCAATACACACTGATTCTGAATAGCCTGAAAAAGGAAGTATGCGAAAACATAAGTTATTACAAGAAAGGATGTATGCCGGATGAACAGACCGTTTACAATATCTGCTTCCGAGTTTCAGAAATCTATAAAGAAGCCATAGAAGAACAGCAATACAAGACGACCAAGCTCCATGCTCCGCTAAACGAAGCATACCACCGATACGATTCCATAGGTTATCGGGAACACACTGCAGAGGATGAAAAGCGTGCGGAAATGGAATATGAACGGTGCAAAGATGAATACGAGGAGAAAAAAAACAAGCTGACCGAACTCTACGATCTGCAAAAACAGACCAGAGAGAAAGCCCTGCAATATGCAAAAAGCCGTTTCAATGAAATCTATCGGCTGGGCTGCCACCTCAAAGAGACATTGGCGAAATATGTATTTGATGAAACAAACGAGCCGGAAGAGCCAGCCGAACAAGAACCAAATGCCCCCAACATACAGGAAGAAGTGCTGGGAACGAAACAGACTGAGTATTTCAATATGGAACTGCTTTCGCTCATTTATGTAACCTGCGTGGGAGAACAGTTCGAGAATATTTCCGAACATGATTTCTATACCTGCATGAACCTGCTACCAAGCGACACCAAACCCCAAATCAGACCGAGAGAAAAAATACGTACCTGCTATCTGATATTCCTGATGAGCGAAAAACTGCCCAAACAGGACAGGGAGAATTGGAAGAGGAATATCCTGAAAATATTGGATATTGAGGAAAGCTACTACAAGTCAAAGTACAAAGAGCCTGTTTCCGATTTCCCCAGTGACAGCAACCGGAAATTTGCCAAAGAAATGGATGGTATATTCCGATAATCTGTGATATGCCCTGACATTTTACGAAACAACCACTTTTACCACTCAAATTAAATTTTTGAGTGGTATTTTTATTATCTGATATTCAGATAAATAACAAGATATTCCATTTATATCAACCACATCCTTACCACTTACAACCCTACCTAATTTTGCATCGTTCGAGAACAGAGATAACAGCCAGTGCGCAGGGCTGATTGTTAAACGACTAAATAGATTGAACGATGAAAAATCTTCAAGAATTATTATCAAAACCCGTCTGGCAGATGACAGGTGAAGAGTTCATATTCCTAAGTAAGCACGCTTCCCGTCAAACGGAAACGCAGCCACAGCCCATTACAGACACAGAAAGAAAATATGTGTACGGAATACTGGGCATAGCCAAACTGTTCGGGTGCAGCCTGCCAACCGCCAACCGCATCAAGAAAAGCGGAAAGATTGACAAGGCAATCACTCAGATAGGACGTAAGATTATCGTGGATGTTGAGCTTGCCCTTGAACTGGCTGGAAAGAAAACAGGAGGACGGAAATAACGGGAGGCATGGCTATGGACTATATGAAAGAGACTAAGGAAATATCGGCTGAAGAAGCCATAATCCTTTGGCAAGCCTCACGTTTGAGCCTGTCGAAAAGTTATGAGAAAGCACCTGAAATCCTTAAAGTACATGATTCTGTCATTGGGACATTGGGTAATTTCAGCGCATCCATCGGCAAAGCCAAAAGTAAAAAAACGTTCAATGTATCGGCTATCGTAGCCGCTGCATTGAAGAACGGCACAGTGCTGCGGTATGTGGCTGAACTGCCTGAAGATAAGCGGAAAGTGCTTTATGTTGATACAGAGCAAAGCCCTTACCATTGTCTGAAAGTCATGACGCGCATTTTGCGAATGGCTGGTTTGCCAGATGATAGGGACAATGAGAATCTTGAATTTCTTGCCTTAAGAAAATACACGCCTGAGCAGCGTATCAGGATTGTGGAACAGGCTATTTACAATACACCCGAAATCGGTCTTGTAATTATAGACGGCATACGGGATATGGTGTATGACATCAACAGCCCCAGTGAATCAACACGCATCATATCCAAGCTGATGCAGTGGACGGACGACAGGCAGATACATATCCATACGATACTGCATCAGAACAAAGGGGATGAGAACGCAAGAGGGCACATTGGTACGGAGTTGAACAACAAGGCGGAAACCGTATTGCAGGTAGAAAAGGACAAGGGCAACGGTGACATCAGCCATGTTTCAGCCATTCACATCCGGGCAATGGACTTTGAGCCTTTCGCATTCCGTATCAACGACAAAGCCCTTCCCGAACTCATTGAGGGATACAAACCTGAAACAAAGAAGCCGGGAAGACCCGAAGAAGAGAAGTTCGACCCTTACAGGCATATCACCGAGCAGCAGCACCGTATCGCATTGGAAGCCGTTTTCGGGCTGAAAGAGGAATACGGCTACAAGGAACTGGAAGATGCCTTAATCAAGACCTATATGTCAGTGGGTGTAAAGCTGAACCATAAAAAGGCGGTATCGCTCATCACCATGCTCCGCAACAAACGGATGATAGTGCAGGAGACAGGCAGAAAATACACATTCATGCCTGACTTCCACTATTAGCCCATTTCCCTGCAATCACTTCACTTTATTCTCGGGGTGTATATATTAGGAATATAGTGAAGTGCTTGGGGAATGGGACTAAATCACTTCACTTTATTACCGTATCCTATATATACGAGAATTTAGTGAAGTGATTATAGACCGTACTTCCTAAAAAGGTACGGGCAAAAAGAAAAATAAACCAATTCACCAACTACTAAAACAATCATTTTATGGATATACAGACAGCCAAGCAAATCAGAATAGCGGATTATCTGCATAGTTTAGGATATTCTCCCGTCAAGCAACAAGGTGTCAATCTGTGGTATAAATCACCGTTAAGGGAAGAAGCCGAAGCCTCGTTCAAGGTAAATACCGAACGTGAACAATGGTATGACTTCGGTTTGGGTAAAGGTGGTGGTATCATAGAACTGGCTGCACACCTGTACGCTACCGACCATGTACCTTACATCTTGAAACGGATAGCAGAGCAGACACCGCACGTGCGCCCGGTATCTTTCTCTTTTGGAAAGCAAAACTCTTCCGAGCCGAGCTTCCAACAGTTGGAGATTGTTCCGCTGTCATCTCCTGCCCTGCTTGCCTACTTACAAAGCAGAGGAATTAACATAGAACTGGCGAAAAGAGAATGTAGTGAAGCCCGTTTCACCCACAACGGCAAGCGGTACTTTGCCATCGCCTTTCCCAATGGTTCGGGTGGGTTTGAGGTTCGCAACCGCTATTTTAAGGGCTGCATCGCCCCAAAGGAAATCTCCCACATCAGACAGTCGGGAAAAGTGAGGAATACCTGTTATATATTCGAGGGATTTATGGACTACCTCTCCTTTCTGACATTGAGACAGGAAAGCTGCCCGAATTATCCGGAGCTGGACGAACAGGACTACATCGTATTGAACTCCGTATCGAATGTAAACAAGGCTCTCTATCCGTTGGGCAATTACGAACGCATCCACTGCTTTTTTGACAACGACCATGCAGGCATGGAAGCCCTCCAACAAATCCGCAAGGAATACGGCAGAGACCGATACATCCGTGACGCTTCTCAGACTTACAGCGGATGCAAGGACTTGAACGAACACTTACAGAAACAGGTTGAAAGAAAAAGGCAAGTCCAATCCGTCAAAGGGGTGAGTAGCCAGTCACCGAAAAAGAAAAACGGCTTTCGGTTATAGCCCACTATAACTACACGCTCCGCTTTCGTAGTTGTGGGCTCTCCCGAGGGGATTAGGGCTTTGCC
>ENA-UEPL01003103-UEPL01003103.1-human-gut-metagenome-genome-assembly--contig:-NODE-3103-length-10122-cov-4.009258_pt1 | contig 10122 bp, 5 predicted proteins | sample MGYA00242896_ERZ507908 | MGnify/ENA primary metagenome ERZ507908 (study PRJEB26167, sample SAMN06115518) | human gut metagenome | host: Homo sapiens | place: China:Chongqing | collected 2015-08-20...
ATGGTGGCGGCGTCGATATGGAGCCTGCTGATTCCGGCCATCGAGCAGTCGGAGGGCATGGGCAAGCTGTCCTTCCTCCCGGCCTTTATCGGCTTCTGGGTCGGCGTGCTGTTTTTGCTCCTGCTTGACCGGCTGATTCCCCATCTCCATGTGGGCAGCGACCAGGCAGAGGGGCCGAAAAGCAGGCTTGACCGCACCACCATGATGGTGTTGGCAGTGACACTGCATAACATCCCGGAGGGCATGGCGGTTGGTGTGATGTACGCAGGCTTCCTCGCGGGGAACGCGCAGATCACGGCGGCAAGCGCACTTGTCCTGTCCCTTGGCATCGCCATTCAGAATTTTCCCGAGGGAGCGATCATCTCCATGCCGCTCCGGGCGGAGGGCGAGAGCAAGGGTAAGGCATTTCTCGGCGGCGTGCTCTCCGGCGTGGTGGAGCCTATCGGCGCGGTGCTGACGATTCTTGCGGCGCAGCTGGTGATCCCGGCGCTGCCGTATTTTCTGAGCTTCGCGGCGGGCGCCATGCTCTATGTGGTGGTGGAGGAGCTGATTCCCGAAATGTCACAGGGGAAGCACTCCAACCTCGGCACGGTTTTCTTTGCCGCTGGCTTTAGCGTCATGATGACGCTGGATGTGGCGCTGGGATAGGCGCGGAGGTGCCGTTGCTTTTGCGACAGCGACGACATCAGCTACACCGGTCTGCATCCGAAGCTCATTTGGCATCGAATGAAAACGCCGGGACGTGGTGACGACCGCTGAGATTTTCGCATGAAGACCGTTAGAAAAGAAAGGAGTCCCAAGAATGAAGCCTGACTACAAAAACTGGATCCCCAAGGGAATGCTGTTTTCGCTCATCGCGGGAACGATGCTGTCGCTTGCGCTGCTGCTCGTTTTCGGCGTATTCGGCATCGGTGTGAGCGGAAAGCTGCGCATCGTGCTAAGCGTGGTATTCGGCATCGCCTTTGTCGTCTGTGCAAAGTACACCGTGTGGTGTGTGTATGCCTATCGGAGCTTTTCCTATGACGGCGAACGCAAGCTCTCAAAGCAGCTCATTGACGGCACGGCGGAGCAGATCACACTACCGGAGGGCGGCGTGGGACTGGATATCGGCTGCGGCAGCGGTGCGCTGACCATTGCCTGCGTAAAGCGCAATCCGCAGGGGAAAATGGTCGGCATTGACCGCTGGGGCAAGGAATATGCCTCCTTCAGTCTGCCGCTGTGCGAAAAAAACGCCGCTGCGGCGGGCGTGAAAAACGCTTCGTTCCGGCGCGGAAACGCCGTGAAGCTGGATTTCCCCGACGAGAGCTTCGACGCAGTGACCAGCAACTATGTCTATCACAATATTACAGGGGCAGACAAGCAGGCACTTCTGCTGGAAACACTGCGGGTTCTGAAAAAGGGTGGAACATATGCCATCCATGACCTGATGTCGCCCGGTAGATACGGCGATATGCAGGCATTTGTCCAAAAGCTCAGGGATATGGGCTATGAGCGCGTGGAGCTGATCGACACGACCGACGGCAGCTTCATGACACCAAAGGAGGCCAAACGCCTGATGCTTCGCGGCTCGACATTGCTGCTGGGAAGAAAGTAAGGCGGCGATGACGTCAGCAATTCTGGTCTGCATCCGAGGCTTACTTGGTAGAGAACCATGGCATTGGGGCGCGGCGGCAGGCGGTGATCTTTGAAGAGCCGCCTACGGGCGGCTTCTCAAGGGCTATATGGTTAGAGTATGCTAACCGGCAAACATTCAAAGGAGACGAGAGCGGAGAGTTTCCGCACGAGGTGGGGCTGTTTCTCAGCTACCCGCCGGAGGATGTGAAGGGCTTCATCGACCACCGCGCGAACAATTTCAAGTGCACGGGGCCCTGGAAGGTCTACGGCGACGAGGGAAAGGCGCGCTCACTGTTCGCAAAATACAAAAAATGCACGGAGATCTACTGCGCACTCTGGCAAAGCGGCTCGAAGCTGGAGCAGCTTGCCGTCGCGGTTTGATCATATAAACTCATCAAAAGAAAGGAATTGACAAACATGAAAACTGCTGTTATTTACTGGAGCGGTACGGGCAATACGGAGGCGATGGCGCATGCCGTTGCCGAGGGCATGACCGCCGCGGGCGTGGAGGCTGTGCTTCTCACGCCCGCCGAGGTACAGCCCGGCGATCTGAACACCTACGACGCCATCGCTTTCGGCTGCCCCGCCATGGGCAGCGAGGTGCTGGAGGAAATGGAGTTCCAGCCCATGTTCGATGCCTGCAAGCACAGCCTCGGCGGCAAGCGCGCGGCGCTGTTCGGCTCCTACGGCTGGGGCGACGGCGAGTGGATGCGCACCTGGGAGAGTGACTGCGACAGCGCAGGGGTGAACCTCGTTTGCGAGAGCGTGATCTGCACGGAGACGCCCGACGACGCGGCGCTTGAAGCCTGCCGCGCCTTGGGTAAGGCGTTGGTGGAATGAAAAGTGATGCCCGCCGCTGACGGTAACTTTAGCGGCAGATTGCGTGGTTTGCGTTTGCCAAACAGCCTATCCGAAAAGGCAGGGACACCTCTTGCGGTGTTCCCGCCTTGCGCTGTATAGCGATGCTTTGAAAAAGAATATGCTCAAGCACCCAAGACAGGTGAACAGAGAGTCTCTATGTTGAGTAGCTGTAAAACCGAATAAGAAAACGTGTTTGAATCGATTGAATATTTCGCTGAAAGTACTGAGGCCTTCCCTCTCGGCACACGGATGACATTGGGCAAACGGAGAATTCGCAGAAAAAGCAGGAATGCCTGGTGTTCTTCATTGAAATCCCTGCGCGCTTATGGTAAAACATTTTTTATAGGTACTGTGCCGTCGGATTTGAGGTAAACTGCGTACAGGCAGGCTGCCTTTTCTTTCATCCACTGGTTAGAGTAGGCTAACCAGTGTGCAGAACTAGAAAGGTGGAATAGGCCAATTTGCATAAAAGTGTCTAATCATGTGTCGGAGGAGGGAGCCTGGTATGCAAGAAGCACAATATGATTTTCTTCATGGGCAAACGGATCGCAGCGACTTTTTCTCACCCCGCAATGCAGCAGCTTTGTGGTATTATGAAAGACAATCAGGTTGCTTTGCCAAGCGATATTGGAGAAGGATATTTCCGCTATATTTCACCGTGCCCCAATATCGAGATGTACATCTGCGATGTAATGTTTTACAGGGACACAGTATTGCGGAGCAAGTGTATAAGGATTCTTTTTCCGTCGTTTTCTCTCTTTCCGACGCATTGGAGTGGAAGTCTTCGGGCAGAAACCAAAAAACGTTGTTGGAAAAGGGAGATTGCTGCGTATACGGCAGCGGTCTGTTTGATGCGGAAAATATCTATGAGGCAGGGCGGAGATATATAGGCGTCGGGCTGAACCTGCATCCCTGTCGGTTTCGGTCTGTGATGGATGAATTTGGTATTGACTTATGTTTAGGGGCAGAAGCTGATAAGGAGATAAATAAACGTCAGCAGATGTTCTCTCCTTTTTATATGAAATATTATGCTTCGAATGCTTATATAGTAGATGCTGGAGGTACTCGTCGTCCTTTGATTCTTGATGAAACTAAAATTGTGGATGTTGAACCAGAGGAAGTTCAACCGGGTTTTATTTTATCACCGTTGATGTGTGGAGCTTTGTTTTTAGCATTATGTGTGGTGATGGCATGGGGGCAATGGAAAACTCAACGAATCTGGTGGGGATGGGATATTGTGCTTTATGGACTTCAAGGATTGGCTGGATGTATCATTGCATTCTTGTTTTTCTTTTCAGTTCACCCAACTGTAGGTTCTAACTGGCTGCTTATTTTATTCAATCCGATTCCCTTGTTGTATCTTCCTTTTATGGTTTATAAGGCTGTAAAACGCAAGAAAGACTATTATCATGTCGGAAATATGGTGTATTTAACACTTTTTATAACCATTCTTCCATTTTGTGGGCAAGAATTTAATTTAACAGTATTACCTTTGGCACTCGGTTTGCTAGTGACTTCTGCAAGCCATGTATTAGTTTGGAATAAAAAGTAATGAAAGAACGTATATTAACATCGCTGATAGCGGCATTTGTGATAACAAGTCTTCAGGCACAAACGACTCCTGCTGTGCCGAGGTTGGTTGTTGGCTTAACCATAGATCAACTTCGTTCTGACTATATTGAAGCTTTCTCGGCTTTATATGGTGAAAGGGGTTTTAAGCGTTTGATGAGAGAGGGGAGAGTTTATTGCAATGCAGAATATGATTTTATAAATATAGATCGTTCTTCGGCTGTAGCTTCTATATATACAGGTACTACTCCTTATTATAATGGAGTTGTCGGTAACCGTTGGATGGACCGTGCTTCTTTACGTATTATAAAAAGTGTGGATGATCCTGCTTATATGGGAGTATATACTTCTGAAAGCACTTCACCTCAGCATTTGTTGGTTTCAACTTTATCAGATGAGCTGATGGTAGCTACTTGTGGAAATGCAGAGGTATACTCTATTGCTCCTACCCGAGAAATGGCTGTGTTGGCAGCCGGGCATGCTGCTAAAGGGGCTTTTTGGTTGAATGATGAAACAGGAAAGTGGAGTGGCTCTACTTATTACGGCTCGTTTCCGGAGTGGGTGACTACATATAATGACCGCGACGGTTTGGATTTTCGCATCGGGAATCTTGTATGGGGACCTTATCTGCCTGTTACGTCTTATAAATATGTCACTTCTGATGCAAAGCAGCTTACTTTCAAGCATGATTTTTCTGATGAGCGAACTGAAAAATATAAAAAGTTCAAAACCAGTCCTTATGCAAATGACGAGGTAAACAAACTGGTTGATGCTTGTCTGACATATACTAATGTCGGGAAAGATAATGTTCCTGACTTGCTTACATTGTCATATTACGCAGGAAATTATGCTCATATGTCCAACGCAGAGTATGCTATGGAAATTCAGGACATGTATGTTCGTTTGGATAACAGCATAGGTGACTTGTTGGATTTAATAGACCGTAAAGTAGGGCTGAACAATACGTTGTTTTTTATAACATCTACTGGTTATACTGACGTTGACCCTAAAGACCCTGAACAATATAAGATACCTGGCGGAGAGTTTCATATTAAGCACTGTGGGGCTTTGTTGAATATGTATCTCATGGCTATTTATGGGTCGGGGCAGTATGTCGAGACTTACTATGATCGTCAGATTTATTTGAATCATAAACTTATTGAAGATAAAAAGCTGAATCTTACAGAGATATTAAACCGCTCTTCCGACTTTATTGTACAGATGAGTGGAGTTCGTTCTGCTTATTCTTCACAACGTTTGTTGCTTGGTGCATGGACCCCTCGTATTGATAAGATCAGAAATACTTTCAATCCGCATCTTTCTGGTGATATTTATATAGAAGTAATGCCAGGATGGTCTGTTGTGGATGAGTATTCTCAAGTTACGAAGGTGGTGCGCGACAACTACTCGTCTGCTCCTTTGATTTTTATCGGTAATAACATAAAGCCGGAAATCCTTTACACTCCGGTGAAAATGGCGACTATTGCTCCTACAATAGCTCATTTTATGCGCATTCGGGCTCCCAATGCTGCAACAGCTGCCCCTCTGACGGGCATCCGTAAATAAATTATATACTCAGACAACAAAGAAAATCAGTAAATTAGTTATCTTTGTGCGTCGGAATACCGAATAAATAAATCAATTAGAAATAATAAAAATAACAATATACAATGGGATTTAATGAATTTATAAGCAAACTTTTTGGTAATAAGGCTACTCGCGATATGAAAGAAATTCAGCCGTGGGTGAATAAAGTAAAAGAAGTCTATCCGGAGATTGCTAAGTTGAGTCACGATGAACTACGTGCGAAAACAGAGGAGCTGAAAAAGTATATCAAAGAATCAGCTGTTGAAGAAAACAAGAAGATAGAAGAGCTGAAAGCTACTATCGAAACTACAGATATTGAAAAGCGTGAGCCTATCTTCTCACAGATAGACAAGCTGGAAAAAGAAGTTCTTGAAAAATATGAAAAAGCTTTGAATGATGTGCTTCCTACTGCTTTTGCAATAGTGAAAGATACAGCACGTCGTTTGAGTGAGAACGAAGAAATAGAAGTAACTGCTACTGAAATGGACCGTAATCTGGCTGCTCAGGGCAAAGACTTCGTTCGTATAGAAGGTGATAAGGCTATTTGGAAGAATCATTGGGTTGCAGGTGGTAATGAAATGACCTGGAACATGGTTCATTACGATGTACAGCTGTTTGGTGGTGTAGTTTTGCACCAGGGAAAAATTGCTGAAATGGCAACCGGTGAAGGTAAGACATTGGTAGCTACTCTTCCGGTATTCTTAAATGCATTGACAGGAAATGGTGTACATGTAGTCACAGTGAACGATTATTTGGCTAAGCGTGACTCTGAATGGATGGGACCGCTTTATATGTTCCATGGTTTAAGCGTAGACTGCATTGATAAGCACCAGCCTAATTCTGAGGCTCGTCGTCGTGCTTACATGGCAGATATTACATTTGGTACAAATAATGAATTTGGTTTCGACTACTTGCGTGATAATATGGCTGTCAGCCCTAGAGATCTTGTACAGCGTAAGCACAATTATGCAATTGTCGATGAGGTGGACTCTGTATTGATTGATGATGCACGTACTCCGTTGATTATCTCAGGTCCTGTTCCTAAGGGCGATGAACAGTTGTTCGAAGTACTTCGTCCGCTGGTAGAACGTCTGGTAGAGGCACAGCGTAAATTGGCTACTCAATATCTTGCTGATGCAAAACGTCTGATTGCTTCTGATAAGAAAGAAGATGTAGAGGCCGGTTTCCTTGCTCTGTTCCGTAGCCATAAAGCATTGCCTAAGAATAAGCCACTTATTAAATATCTGAGTGAGCCGGGTATCAAGGCTGGTATGTTGAAGACAGAGGAAATCTACATGGAACAGAACAACAAGCGTATGCCGGAAGCGGTAGAGCCGTTGTACTTCGTAATCGACGAAAAACTGAAGAGTGTAGATTTGACAGATAAGGGTGTTGATTTGATTACTGGTAATTCGCAAGATCCTACTCTTTTCGTTTTGCCTGATATTGCAGGACAACTTTCTGCTTTGGAAAATGAAACAGGACTGAGCGATGAAGAAAAGCTTGCAAAGAAAGACGAACTGCTTACTAACTTTGCTATTAAGTCAGAACGTGTTCACACCATCAACCAGCTGTTGAAAGCATATACCATGTTCGAAAAGGATACTGACTACGTTGTAATGGACGGACAGGTTAAGATCGTTGACGAACAGACAGGACGTATTATGGATGGTCGTCGTTGGAGTGACGGTCTGCATCAGGCTGTAGAAGCGAAAGAAGGTGTTAAGATTGAGGCTGCTACTCAGACATTCGCTACTATCACCTTGCAGAACTACTTCCGTATGTATCACAAACTTTCTGGTATGACCGGTACTGCTGAAACAGAAGCAGGAGAGTTCTGGGATATCTATAAACTGGATGTTGTGGTAATTCCGACTAACCGTCCGATTGCACGTATTGACATGAACGACCGTGTATATAAGACTAAGCGTGAAAAATATAAAGCGGTCATCGAAGAAATCGAAAAGATGGTTCAGGCAGGACGTCCAGTACTGGTAGGTACTACTTCAGTCGAAATCTCTGAAATGTTGAGTAAGATGCTTACTTTGCGTAAGATTCAACATAATGTCCTGAATGCGAAGTTGCATCAGAAAGAAGCTGACATTGTAGCGAAGGCTGGTCAGAGCTCGACTGTAACTATTGCAACTAACATGGCAGGTCGTGGTACCGATATTAAGTTAAGTCCGGAAGTTAAAGCTGCCGGAGGTTTGGCTATCATTGGTACAGAACGTCATGAATCACGTCGTGTAGACCGTCAGTTGCGTGGTCGTGCCGGTCGTCAAGGGGACCCGGGCTCATCTGTGTTCTTTGTATCATTGGAAGATGATTTGATGCGTTTGTTTGCTTCCGATCGTCTTGCTAACTGGATGGATAAGATGGGATTCAAGGAAGGGGAAATGATCGAACACAGCATGATTTCCAAATCCATCGAACGTGCCCAGAAGAAAGTGGAAGAAAATAACTTCGGTATCCGTAAACGTCTGCTTGAATACGATGATGTGATGAATAAGCAACGTACTGTAGTTTACACGAAGCGTCGTCATGCTTTGATGGGTGAACGTATCGGTATGGATATTGTCGACATGATCTGGGATCGTTGTGTCAATGCTGTTGAACAACCTGATTACGAAGATGTGAAGATGGAAATTCTTCAGACACTGGCTATGGAAACTCCGTTCAGTGAAGAAGACCTCCGTAACAAGAAGAAAGAGGATTTGGCAGAACAGACTTTCCAGGAAGCTATGACATTGTTTAAGCGTAAAACGGAACGTATGGCTGCTATAGCTAATCCGGTAATTAAGCAAGTGTACGAAGCACAGGGACATATGTATGAAAACATTATGATTCCTATCACTGATGGCAAGCGTATGTATAATATTTCTGTAAACTTGAAAGAAGCATACGAAACAGAATCTAAGGCTATCGTGAAGGCTTTTGAAAAAGCTATTTTGCTTCACACTATTGATGATGCATGGAAAGAAAATCTGCGTGAGCTGGATGAATTGAAACATTCTGTACAGAACGCAAGCTATGAACAGAAAGATCCGCTGTTGATCTTCAAGCTTGAATCTGTTACGTTGTTCGATAATATGGTTGGCAAGATTAACAATAACACGATTTCTATCTTGATGCGCGGACAGATACCTGTTCAGGAACCACAGCAAGTGCGTGAAGCTGCTCCGGAACCAGAACGTCCTCGTCAGCAGTATCGTGAAGAAAAGCAGGACTTGAACGATCCGGATCAGCAGGCAGCAGCTGGACGTGATACACGCGAAGCAAAACAGGAGCCATATCGTGCTGAAAAAACAGTAGGTCGTAATGACGCTTGTCCTTGCGGTAGTGGTTTGAAGTACAAAAACTGCCACGGACGTGATAAAGTGTAAGTTTTGACTGAGAAATAAATAAAGTTTGAGAATGTCATTCTTCGAGTGTGAACTCGTGGGATGACATTCTTTTTTTATTTTCTTTTAAAAGAAAAGGGTATTCTTTCTTTCCCTTTACGCTCTCTGCAATATTTTTCTTTGGTGCTGATAAATGCTTATTTATTTGTACAAAAATGATGAAAGTTTGTACAGAAAAAAATAAAATATCACGATGTTTTCTTGAAAAGATGATGAAGTTTTTTTCGTTTATTGGTATTGAATGTCATCTGTTAATGAGTGATGTTACAAATCTTAATATGTGTATCTAAATTTTTTCGTTTAAATTCTTTTTTATAGCTTTGTTTCGTTAGAGTTTTATTTAAATAGACTATGATGAAAATATATACTTTGTGTGCTGTTGCACTGATGTGCTGCCTTGCATCTTGTAGTTCGATACAAACTTTGACGTTCGATCAGTTGTGTCCGGCTACAGTGAATTTTCCCGAACGAGTTAGAAATGTTGCGGTCGTTAATAATATGCCTGCTACTCCAGAAGCCAAAAGGACTTTGCTGACATTGGGAGAAATGAATGGAAATGGTAAGAAATCGGCAGAAATGCTGGCTTCTTCATTGGCCGATTCCAAATATTTTAATCAGGTGATGATTTGTGATTCGGCTTTAAATGATACTCATTTTGCGGGTAGACGGATTCTTACTCAGAAAGAAGTGCAGCAACTCGCTGGTGAACTTGATGCTGACCTTATTTTTTCATTGGATCAGGTCGGTATCCAGACTGAGCGTGATGAACTTGCTTATCCGGGGATTGCTGCATCATGGCCGGTTATTAAAGCAAAAGTTACTCCTGTTTTAAGCATTTATCTACCGGAGCGTGAAAGACCGATACAGGTGATTGCTAAAACAGACAGTTTGCAGTGGGATGCAGGCTTGGCTCCTTCAGACAGGCAGATGCAGGAGGAAGCAGCTTCATATGCTGCATATATGCTTACCCAGATGCTGGTGCCTTACTGGAAACAAACAGAACGTATATATTATGACGGTGGTTGTGTAGAAATGCGTGATGCAGCTGTTTGTGTAAGAGAAAACGACTGGCAGGGTGCATACGATTTAT
>ENA-UEPL01003107-UEPL01003107.1-human-gut-metagenome-genome-assembly--contig:-NODE-3107-length-10112-cov-3.651021_pt1 | contig 10112 bp, 9 predicted proteins | sample MGYA00242896_ERZ507908 | MGnify/ENA primary metagenome ERZ507908 (study PRJEB26167, sample SAMN06115518) | human gut metagenome | host: Homo sapiens | place: China:Chongqing | collected 2015-08-20...
CGAGACAACTATCTTTCCATCGACAGCTTATCTCCTCAAAAGTTAATCTGCGATGCTGAAGCAGCGTGTTGAGCAACCAGATATAGCGGTTGAAGGTTTTACTTATCATTTTCTAAACTTCCGTGATTTTCAAAATATTATTACTATTTTCTATTATTCAATTGCTTAAACCCTTTTTGTATATCTCATCTAATTGTTTTTCCTACTTTAGATATCTTGATAGCATGTTTTATAGGGTAGAATTCATAATCTTATTTAGTACAAAGTTAACTTTTTTGTATGCAAAAAAACTGCATACCACCTAAATATATTAATTTATAGCAATTTTTTTTATGTGTGCAACGTTTCTGCATACTTCACCATTATTTTTGCACACTCATTTTAACATTCTATTCGTCATGGCATACAAAAAAAATCCAAAGAAAAAAGATGCTCTCAGTATAAAGAGAGCTGTAGAATCTCTGCGTTTCCAAATTGATTGGGGTTTAAAACTACTTGGCGCAGAGAAAGGAGATCTATTTCATCAATTAGCAAAAGTAGAGGTTGATTTCATCTCAGAGCTCAACCTCACCCAAGATATTCTTGCTATCAAGAGCCTCGTGGATGGAGTGAAACAGAATTTACAGATAGAGCCCACACCTGAAAGTGGAGACTTCACCCATAGTGTCGTTGCTCTCGCTCTTGGCATTGCCCCAATTAGCCACCTTAGCAACATAAGTTTACCAGAGTCATGGAGAGACCAGATAGAGAAAAAACTACTTACAATCTACTATCCGGAAAAGCTGCGTAACAAAGTCGTAGATTGGGCAAAAGCGAACGGTTACAGCACCTCCAGCTACCTTGGACGTCCAATCGTGAAATTCAAGCAGTTGTACTTAATTATAGAAAGAACAAAATAAGTCCGCTTTTTTTGCTCTGACCATCGCATTTTTTACAAAATACGCTCATTCCATATTAAACATTCCATTCTACTACCGATAAATATCCATTCAATTACAACACATAAGAATTTTCATGATCGTCTTTACATTGAATTTATACGCAAAAGAAAGGGGCTGTCTAAAAAGGGACTTGTTAGACACTCCCCTAAAATTCTTTATTGAGTTACCTATACCCTAACTCTTATAAGAGTCTACGCAAAAATATCGCTTCGTAGAATATAACCGATTACATCTCCCTTATGTACAGTCGCACCTTGCTGTGCACATATCTCCACCACACGTCCGGTAAATCCGGTTAGAATCTTTTCATATTCCCCCCACGGAGTGGAAAGATAACAAAAGACTTCGTCATGCTGATATTTACGCCCGATGAATGGAGCAATGGATGGTCCCTCTACGGAAACTTCCCAAAGTACCTGTCCGTTATCAGGGGCAATAACCGGATCTGCCTTGGCACGTTTCAACTTCTTAATTTCCTCTTCCGAATACCCGTTCTTTGCCATTGCCGCATCCTTAGCATGTTGCAACTCTTCCTCAAAACGCTTTTTGGCAACCCCGGACTTATAATCACGATACTGGCGATCGTGCATAGCCAGTTCAAAAAGTTCTTCGTCATCCTCTCCATATTCCCAGCCATTTTCATCCATTTCCTTTCGATATTCATCCAAAGCATCCGGATAATTCAATTGCGGGTCGGTATCGACAAATTCATATCCTTTAGATTTCGCCAACTCTATAATCTCCGGTGCAAGCGTACCCGGCAGACGTCCACTTTTACCCAGAATCATATCCCAAGTATGGTTATCTATCATTGTCCAACGTTCTTCCCCTTTTACCTGCTGCATAAGATTCATTAATGCAACATTTTTCACATACTGGCTGAAAGGAGTCACCAAAGGAGGATAACCCAGCTTGGGCCATACATATTCCACTTCATCAAAAAGCATCACAAGCAGATCATCCAGACTAAGTTCCGGCTCATTCTTACTCCTTAATATCATATTGATACCGGAATGTACTCCTTTCAAGTCTGCCATCATGGAACCCATCATACCACCCGGCAAACCACACTTCAGTAGAAGTGAAGACATGTATTTATTGGTAGGATCCATAAAATAACCCAGAAAATCATCAATGAATTCTTGCGTCATGGCACGAGCTTTCATATATGCTTTCATATTTATGTCGGGAACCTGGAAGCCTAAATCTTTCAACATAGCTTGCACAGAGATTACGTCCGGATGCACTTTGCCCCAAGACATCGGTTCCATAGCCACATCAATGATGTCCGCACCATTTTCGCAAACCTCAAGGATAGAAGCCATAGACAATCCCGGTCCGCTATGACCATGATATTGAATCAATATATCCGGATGTTTCTCCTTGATAGTCCTGACCAATTCTCCTAACATACCCGGACGACCGATACCCGCCATATCCTTCAAGCATATTTCAGGTGCACCGGCCTCAATCAGTTGATCGGCAATTCGGGCATAATACTCAACAGTGTGTACGGGAGAATAGGTGATACAAAGAGTTGCCTGCGGAATCATACCTGCTTCCAAAGCATATTTAATAGAAGGAATGATATTTCTTGTTTCGTTCAGTCCACAGAAAATGCGTGTGATGTCCACTCCTTGCGCATGCTTGACTTTATACATCAACTTACGCACATCTGCCGGAACCGGATACATGCGCAATGCATTCAATCCGCGATCGAGCATATGCGTTTGAATACCCGCTTCTTTAAAAGGTGCGGTAAAAGCACGGACAGCCTTATTAGGATTTTCGCCGTACAACAGATTCACTTGCTCAAAAGCACCGCCATTCGTTTCAACTCTGGCAAAACAGCCCATCTCAATAATCAAAGGAGCGATACGGACAAGCTGATCAACCCGAGGTTGATATTTACCGGAAGATTGCCACATGTCCCGATAAACAAGACTGAATTTAATTTCCTTTTTCATCATAGCCAATAATAAGTGATTTTTTCTTCGGTTAACTTCACATATACAAATATAAAGGTTTAAACTGACATATAGTCAAACAATCACCTTAAAAAATAGATATAAAGAGATGTTTAATATCATAATGCAAGAAAACCACCCCTATATAGATCCATTCACTATAAATAACAAATCAAATTGTTTTATGTTCGCATTTATTCTTTTAAGAATACTAACAAGTCTGTTAGTAACAACATTGTTAGTAACAAACTTGTTAGTTAATAAAAAGGCTGAGATTCCTCAATTCAGACCCATTGTGTGCGATAACAGTGAAAATCCGTGAAAGAAATCAAAAGAGACGCAAATACAAGAATATTATTTGGAAGGAATAGCAAGAAGACTTACATTTGTCATGTGATTTTTTTCATAGTATTAGATTTAAGGTTAACAAAGGTTGGAGCAAGGCGTTGCTCCTTTTTTTATGCCCCAACCTTTCTTTATTTTACCTCAGAGATTTATTACTGTCATTCCAGTACTGTCATTGACTATTTTTTCGGCTTTCCACAGATATAAACCTTGCATTGGTAAGGCGCCAAGTCCACCATTATGTTATTCGCAGCATTTTCCATAGAACGGCTGTCAAGACTATACACCTGCTCCAAAGACAGGTCTTCCACCGTTTTTGAATTTAATTCTATAGTACGTGGAGTATCCGCCCGGTTAAAACAAGCTACCGCTTTGCGACCGTCAGCCAACGGCTTTACCCAAATATCATAATGATCTGCACGGATGCTGCGCTCCGCCTGCTTGCCCAACACATCCTGGTTGATAGCAATCAGGTCCCTATCCAACAGAACCTGCAATGTACTGTCATTCATACTTCGCACGTCATTTCCGCAAAGTAATGGAGAAGCCATCATACACCATAATGCAAAATGAGACTTATACTGTTCGTGGGTGCAACCTTCCGATTCATATCCGATACTCATACTCTTACCACCGATACCAACTACCAGCATATCCGGATCATTCCAACCGGAAGGACCGCCATATTCACTCAAAGGAGCATTGATTTCAAGAATATTCAGGATACCACGAAGCCCGCCCAACTTGTTGGCTTCCCGGTTCCAGACATCGCCTATATCTCCCGAAACGCGCCACAAATGTCCGCCTACCTGTTTTGCCCATTTCCAAGGTTCGCGCTGTCCCCACTCACAAATGGAGAACACGATGGAACGTCCCGTACCACGCAACGCCTTTCCCATCTTTGCATAGCGCTCCATAGCCTCCACCCGGTCGACAGGAGCATTGCAATAATCATACTTCAACAAATCGACACCCCACGAAGCGAAATCTTTCGCATCCACTTCTTCGTAGCCGTAACTGCCGCATACACCGCCACAAGTCTTATCGGCTGCATCCGAATAAATTCCGAGTTTGAAACCGCGCTCGTGCAGATAATCTGCCACATACTTTATTCCACGCGGGAACTTATCTTTATTAATCTGCAAATGTCCGTCAGCTCCCCGTTCGGGCAACTGCCAGAAGTCGTCGATGTTAATATAGGAATAGCCTAAATCCCGCATTCCGTTGGCTACCAGCGCATCCGCAGTTTGCAAAACCAACTCTTCGGTGAGATGTCGCCCGAAAGTATTCCAACTGTTCCAACCCATGGGAGGAGTCAGCAACAGGTCATCACCAATGCGGATCACGAGCTTTTCCGTACTGGTCCCCAATGCGTTCTTAGCTTTTAGAGTGACGGTATATTCACCTTTAGAAGCTACTGATCCTGTGATAATCCCTGTTTTCGAATCCAGTTTCAATCCTTTCGGAAGTTTCTCCGCACTCCATTCCATCGGCCGCTGACCGGTAGTAGGAATATAAAAGAGGAAAGGACTGGCAGGATAATTGCCAATTGCCCGGGGAGAGTTAATACATGGTTTTCCTTCAAAAACCTTTTGAGAAGCATCCGGTAGAGAGATATTTCCGGCAACAGATACGCTTGCTACAAAAAGAGCAAGAATAGACAAAATTACCATACAACGCCTTCGATTCATACTTGTTTGTTTTTTATTATGCCACTAAGATAGGAGAAAAAACAGAATGAAGTAACAATAAACATACTTTTCACACTCTAAAACTGCATTTTTTTCTGTGCAAGAACCATTTATTGTCCTTGTGTGTTCTGGACGGCTAACAGGCATACTATTGCCATGAATGCCCAAAAATGTCGTTTCATTTCAAATTGTTTTAGGTTGGTTATTAGATTTATAATAATTGATAAACTCCTCCTGCCAATACCCGTACGGCTCCCTTCATTTCCAGTTCAAAGAGAATTGCACTCATTTTATGTACGGGAATATCTGTCTCTACCACTAAGGTATTAATCTGTAAGTTTCCTTGTTTTTCCAACGTATGAACTATCTTTTGCTCCTCTTCTGTCAGTTCCAGAAACAGGCTGCGCTGTACATTCTCTACCTTTGCCGGATGTGAATCCAACGTCCATCCCATCGCCTCCACCAAGTCTTCGGCAGACAACAGAAGGGATGCTTTACTGTCACGGATCAGTTGGTTACATCCTTTTGAATATTCATCGGTCACACGACCGGGGAAGGCGAAACAGTCGCGGTGATAGCTTTCCGCAAGCTCGGCTGTGATCAGAGAGCCGCCTTTGGCAGCCGATTCTACCACAATCGTAGCATCACACATACCGGCCACAATACGGTTGCGACTGATAAAATTGTGTTTATCCGGTGTTGTACCGACAGGAAACTCTGTCAGCAATCCGCCTTTATCAAGCATTTCAACGGCTGTCTTACGATGAAGAGAAGGGTAAATACGGTCCAGTCCGTGAGCTAACACGCCGACTGTAGGCAAGTCATTGTCCAATGCACTCCGGTGGGCATTGATATCAATGCCGTAAGCAAGGCCGCTGACAACTAATACGTCAGGACACAAAGCTTTTAAGTCACGGAGGAAAGTAGTACAGAGTTGTGTACCGTAATCAGTAGCGTGGCGGGTGCCCACCATATTAATGATATGGAGAGCGTTCAAATCGGCATTTCCCTTATAGAACAGTACAACAGGAGCGTCTTCACACTCCCGCAAGCGGGAAGGATACGCCTCATCATGAAAAGTCAGGCACTGGATATGATTCTTTTGCAGGAATACAAGTTCCTGTTCGGCACGGGCAATAATTGACGGACAGTCCAGTGCACCCGACACCCGTTCATGTACTCCGGATAATCGCTGCGCCAGTTCTTTCCTGAAGCGGAACACATCGGTGGCACTCTTCATGCCCTCTACCAGACGTTTCGCTCCAATGTGCCCGATACCGGGCACCATTGTCAGAGCGATGCTATATATTTGTTCTTGTTCGTTATCGGTCATTTCAGGTATGGAGCAAAGACATTGTCGAACAATTCGCTGTTACTTAAACGTCCGTTTACCACACATACCGTCTCAACAGTGGATTTCACTACTACTTTCTGATCGCTTTTGCGGAAGATATCCTGATAGAATACGTATTTGATGCCTTCTTTCTTCATATACAGTTTGGAGACAAACTCATCCCCACTCTTCAACGGAGTCTTGAAAGCCATATTGATACGTGCCACTACCGGATCGACTCCCTGTTCATGCAACGCCGCAAAACTAACACCTACCGAGGTCAGAAACTCGTGGCGGGTATGCTCCAGATAATGCTGATAATTGGCATTGTTGACAATCCCCTGAAGGTCACATTCGTAATCACGCACCTTCATCTCCAATTCGTAGATATACTGGCTCATCGTTTATCCTCTTTTCTGTTCTACATCAAGTCCCTTGAATTTCTTCAATTCTTCGGTAGATACCAATTTATATAATTTGTCGCTGGGACGTATCTTCTCTGATTTCATTGAGAAACGCTGACCTTTCTTTACCGTCTCTACCGGCTTCAGATCGACACGCGCTTCGTCCAGTGTCATAAAGACTGCGCCGGTGGTAGGTCCCGTTATCAGCAGCTTGTCACCTACACTGACTTCGGCAGCTTCTACCAAGAACTCAGAGACACCGATATTGGAGAAGTATTTGATACCTTTGCCCACATAGATTTTACGTTCCGTAGCGGCCGAACCATAATTCCGTGTCCATTCGCCCAAGCGTTGTCCCAGATAGTAGCCATCCCAAAAGCCACGGTTAAAGACTGCCTTCAGACGTTCATCCCAAGCGGCAATCTTTTCGTCTGTAAACGTATCATCCAGATAGGCCTTTATCGCTTCTTTATAACATTCCACCACCGTACGCACATACTCAGGACCGCGGGCACGTCCCTCAATCTTGAATACACGCACACCCGCATCCATCATCTTATTCATAAAATGAATGGTCTTCAAGTCTTTCGGTGACATGATATATTCATTGTCGATATCCAGTTCCACATCCGTCTCCTTATCGCGAACCGTATAAGAACGGCGGCATACCTGCATACAGGCACCCCGATTGGCCGAGTGATTCATTTCGTGCAGAGACAAATAGCACTTACCGGAGACTGCCATGCACAAGGCACCGTGACAGAACATTTCAATACGAATCTGCTCTCCGCTCGGACCGCAGATATTCTCTTCCCGAATCTGACGATAAATCTCGGCCACCTGTTCCAGATTCAACTCACGGGCCAGCACTACGACATCGGCAAACTGGGCGTAGAATTTCAAGGCTTCCGCATTCGATATGTTCAATTGAGTAGACAGGTGTACTTCCTGACCGATCTGACGGGCATAGTTCATTACCGCTACATCGGCAGCGATCACCGCTGATATTCCTGCCGCTTTAGCCGCGTCCACAATGGTACGCATCAAAGGAATATCCTTATCATAGATAATGGTATTAACGGTCAGATAGCTTTTCATTCCATGTTCATCACACGTCTGAGCTATCTCACGCAAGTCATCAACGGTAAACGTATTGGCAGAACGGGCACGCATGTTAAGGTTTTCTATACCAAAATAGATAGAATCGGCTCCAGCCTGAATGGCTGCCGCAAGGGATTCACGCGAACCGACAGGCGCCATTATTTCAAAATCTTTTATATTCATTTTACTATCTGATAATCATTTAAATGTGATAGGAGAATGCAAAGGTACGAATTAATCCGTATCCGTGAAACTTACCTCAACAAATAGTTCTTTCAGTTTTTATCCGTACCTTTGCACCGCAAAAAGAAGTATCGATTATGAAAATAAGCCATATAGACCTGGGAGAACACCCTATACTACTCGCCCCGATGGAGGACGTGACAGATCCTGCTTTCCGCCTGATGTGCAAAAAGTTCGGAGCTGACATGGTATATACTGAATTTGTATCGAGCGATGCACTGATACGCGCTGTCAGCAAGACTGCACAGAAACTGAGTATCAGCGATGAAGAACGCCCTGTAGCCATTCAGATTTATGGTAAAGATACGGAAACGATGGTCGAAGCTGCGAAGATCGTAGAGCAGGCGCAGCCCGATATTCTCGACATAAACTTCGGCTGCCCCGTGAAGAGAGTAGCAGGAAAAGGAGCAGGAGCAGGAATGCTGCAAAATATTCCGAAGATGCTGGAAATTACCCGTGCCGTAGTGGACGCAGTCAAAATACCTGTCACAGTAAAAACCCGTTTGGGATGGGACGCCAACAATAAAATCATTGTAGATCTGGCAGAACAACTACAGGATTGCGGCATTGCCGCACTGACCATTCACGGTAGAACCCGTGCGCAGATGTACACCGGAGAAGCAGACTGGACACTGATCGGAGAAGTAAAGAACAATCAAAGGATGCACATTCCTATCATTGGCAACGGAGATGTGACAACGCCCCAACGCTGCAAGGAGTGTTTTGACCGCTACGGAGTAGATGCCGTCATGATCGGTCGTGCCAGCTTCGGACGTCCCTGGATATTCAAGGAAGTAAAGCATTATCTGGAAACGGGGGAGGAATTGCCGCCACTCAGCTTTGAATGGTGTATGGAGGTACTTCGCCAGGAAGTGATTGACAGTGTGAATCTGCTTGATGAACGCAGGGGCATCTTGCACGTGCGCCGCCACTTGGCTGCCAGTCCGTTGTTCAAAGGGATTCCTAATTTTAAAGAGACTCGTATTGCCATGTTGCGGGCAGAAACGAAAGAAGAATTGTTCCGGATATTCGAAACAATTCCTGAAAAAGTAAATTCTCTTTTAGATTAGTTTTACTTAAACATCGGCTGCGCAAACCACTTCTTGAACATCCACGTCGCCACAACATACAACAAGAATGCAGAGAAGAAACCTACGATCGCATCGATAACGTAGTGCGCCTGAATATATACTGTAGCCCCGCAAAGCAGCATATAGAAAGGGATCAGACAGGCAAACAACTTCTTACTGCCACGCCATGCCATAATCATAAGAATGGTAGAAATACCGACATGCGAACTGGGGAAAGCTGCCGTAGGACGCTCTCCCACTTGCTGCGAACCTTCTACCAAACTGTAAAAGAAGCCATGTTGATAGCCCGGACCGGGAAGTAACTCCTGATTGTTATTGAAATAATCGCCGATGGCCGGGAAAATTCCTTTAGATACATTATCAAAACCTATAGCCGGGAAGTAGAACTGCGGCCCTGCTACCGGAACAAAGATATAAATCAAATAATAGATAAAGAAAGAAGTTACCAGTACAAACGACATCTTCTCAAACCATTCAAACTTATAGATAAAATAAAACACCGTCACAATGAGCATCATCGGATAATAAAAGAAATATCCCATATTGAATGCTTCACTGACCAAAAGATGCGGGAATGTATGACAGAACCAGATAGCAGGTTGCCCATTGAAGATAAACTGCTCGGTTATGGCAAACACATGGTCGAGATTCGGAAAGAACCGGTTAAACTCAAACGTATCCGGATACCAGTAGGAAAGCAGGCTCATCTGAATAGCAACACGTACAAACGCCGAAAACTTGCAAGGAGCCAGCCGATAAAGATACATCAGCAGAAAAGTCATTGCAGCGATCATCGCCCTATCCAGCAACATGTGCCATGGATGATCCATTCGCTGAAACAGGAACAGAATCAAAATGGAGGTCAACAGATTATAAATCAATGTTATCTTCTCCACAGCAAACAACCCCTTCCGTGTTTCCACTCGCTTAAATAAGTCTAAAGCCATCCTTCGTTTTTATACCAGTCAATGGTTTCACGTACTCCCTTCTCCAAGT
>ENA-UEPL01003109-UEPL01003109.1-human-gut-metagenome-genome-assembly--contig:-NODE-3109-length-10106-cov-3.204806_pt1 | contig 10106 bp, 10 predicted proteins | sample MGYA00242896_ERZ507908 | MGnify/ENA primary metagenome ERZ507908 (study PRJEB26167, sample SAMN06115518) | human gut metagenome | host: Homo sapiens | place: China:Chongqing | collected 2015-08-20...
GACTGCTTTGTGGAACATGGAAGTGTTGGCGAATTAAAAAAAGCACTGGGACTGGATGCAGATTCCGTGACGGAAAAAATATTAGCAGAATTACCGGAGGAATTATGAAAGAACGATTGGATGTACTTCTTGTAAAACGTGGTCTGGCACCATCGCGGGAAAAGGCAAAGACCATGATTATGGAAGGCAATGTATTTGTCAACAATAACCGGGAGGATAAGGCGGGAAGCACTTTTGCAGAGGATGCTCCGATTGAGATCCACGGAAATACATTGAAATATGTCAGCCGCGGCGGTCTGAAACTGGAAAAAGCGATGACACATTTTTCCATTTCCTTAGATGGCATGGTGTGCATGGACATCGGTGCTTCGACGGGCGGGTTTACCGACTGCATGCTGCAAAACGGGGCAAAGAAAGTGTATTCCGTCGATGTGGGATATGGCCAGTTTGCATGGAAACTGCGCCAGGACCCAAGGGTTGTCTGTATGGAAAAAACAAACATCCGCTATGTCACACCGGAAGATATCGATGATGTGCTCGATTTTGCCTCGGTGGATGTCTCATTTATTTCCCTGACCAAAGTGCTCCCGGCGGCATATGCACTGTTAAAGGACGGCGGACAGATGGTGTGTCTGATCAAACCACAGTTTGAAGCCGGACGGGAAAAAGTGGGAAAGAAAGGCGTGGTACGTGATAAGGCCGTTCACGAGGAAGTGATCGAGAGGATCATTACCTTTGCACTGGAAAACGGATTTTCGGTACACCATCTGGAATACTCACCGATCAAGGGACCGGAGGGAAACATCGAGTATCTCGTGCATATTGAAAAATCGGACGAAGCAATAAAGGAGGAATCCGTGGATATTCACGCAGTTGTGGAAGCAGCACACGGAGAATTGGATAAGTAGATGCGTAAATTTATGCTGATCACGAACCGGTACAAAGATCGTGATCTGACACTCTCAAACGAAATTGTCTCGTACATACAACAAAAGGGCGGCAGTGCTGCAATCTGTGTCAGCAATGTGGAGGATGATAACCAGAAAGATTTTGCACTTTCCGAGATTCCGGCAGACACGGAATGTATCCTTGTTCTCGGCGGAGACGGCACGTTAATCCGCGCAGCAACTAAGGTGGAGGCGCTGCAGATTCCGCTGATCGGTGTCAACCTTGGGACACTGGGGTATCTGTGTGAGCTTGAGGAAGCTACCGTATTTCATGCCATCGACTGTCTGATGCAGGATGATTGCATCATGGAAGAGCGGATTGTTCTGACCGGCGAAAAAATTGGCGGAAACGGCGCACATATGGCATTGAATGATGTCGTGATCCACTGGTCCGGGGATCTGTCCATGCTGCTTTTAAATGTGTATGTCAATGGGGAATATCTGACAACTTACCACGCAGATGGCGTGATTGTTGCGACACCGACCGGTTCCACGGGGTATAATCTTTCCACCGGAGGTCCGATCGTGGACCCGAAAGCAAGGGTACTTCTTCTGACACCGATCAATGCACATGACTTAAACTCCAAAAGCATTGTGTTTGGAGCGGAGGATGTTGTGGAGATTAAGATGGGAAGCAGACGGTTTCAAAAGGACGAGACGGCATGTGTCAGCTTTGACGGGGACACACCGGAGCATCTGCACGTGGGAGACCGTGTGCGGATTGCACAGGCACAAAGTACCATCTGGATCTGCAAAATCAGTAACCAGAGTTTCCTGGAAATACTGAGGAAAAAGATGAGACCGTAGGACGCAAAGGAGGACATATGAAAACAACACGACAGGCAAAGATACTCGAATTGATTCAGAAAAACGATGTGGAAACACAGGAAGAATTGTCCGCATATCTCGAAAAAGAAGGGTTTCAGGTTACCCAGGCAACCGTATCCCGTGATATCCGTGAACTGAAGCTGACAAAGATTTCGACCGACAACGGCAGACAAAAATATGCGGTGATTACGGACGCGGATTCCAATATGATGGAAAAATATGCAAGGGTTCTCCGGGAAGGATTTTTGTCCGTGGATGCAGCGGAAAATATTGTTGTGATCAAAACCGTGTCCGGTATGGCGGGAGCCGTTGCGGCTGCAGTAGATGCCATGCGTATGCAGGAGATTGTCGGCTCACTTGCGGGAGACGACACGATTCTGTGTGTGATCCGTACGTCCGATGACGCGGTGCACATCATGAAAAAGCTTCGGAAAATTGTAGAACAGTAATAAAAATGCTTCGGAAAAGTAGAAGGAGAATGTATGTTACAAAATCTACATGTGAAGAACCTCGCTCTTATTACAGAAACAGAGGTAGAATTTAAAGAAGGACTTAATATTTTGACAGGAGAGACCGGTGCCGGTAAATCCATCATCATTGGTTCGGTCGCACTGGCACTCGGAGAGAAGGTTCCAAAGGAACTGCTCCGGGATAACGAAGAGACCGCACTTGTTCGGTTGAAAACCCAAAGGTTCTGGATGCGATCCGGCAACTGGGCATAGAAACAGAGGATGAAACAGTAATATTAAGTCGTAAGATAACTTCCGGAAGGGCAATTGCGCGGATCAATGGAGAAGCAGTGTCTGCTTCCCGGTTAAAAGAGGTGGCGTCCCTGCTCATCGATATTCACGGACAGCATGAGCACCAGTCCCTTCTTTCCAAAAAGAAACATCTGGAAATCCTCGATGCCTATGCAAAAGACGCGCTGGGAGAAAAAAAGGAGCGCCTTGCCGCCTGTTATCAGGAATACCGGAAACTGAAAAAAGAGTGGGAGTCCTCGTCTTTGGATACCGAGGAGCGCGCCAGAGAGTTGTCGTTTCTTGCGTATGAAGTAAAGGAAATCGAAGAGGCACAGCTTTCCGTCGGGGAGGATACCCGGCTGGAAGAACAGTATCGCAGATTTGCAAACGCAAAAAAGATCATGGATGCCATATCGGCTGCCGGTGCAGCTACCGGGGGAGACGGCGGTACCGGAGAGAATGCATCGGAACTTATCAGCCGTGCCCTGCGGGAAGTCAGTTCGGTTTCGGCATATGAGGAGCGCATTGCGCAGATGGAACAGATGCTTACCGATATTGATAATCTGCTGAGCGATTTCAATCATGAGATTTCTTCCTACCTGTCGGGGGAGGAATTTGATGACGAAGTCTTTTATCAGACCGAAAAGAGGCTTGATGAGATCAATCACCTGAAATCCAAGTATGGAAATACGATGGAAGAGATTCTGCAGTCAGCGGAAGAAAAAACAAAGCGTATTGCCGTATTACAGGATTATGATAAATACTTAAATGATCTTTTAACTTCCATGAACCGAAAGAAAGAAGAATTGGACGGGCTGTGTGCAGAGGTTTCCGGAATCCGGAAGAAAGCGGCAAAGGGATTGACGAAAGCGATTGCACAGGCACTTGAAGATCTGAATTTTTTAGATGTGCAGTTTACAATGGAATTCCGGAAGACGGAGTACAGTGCCGGAGGCTGGGATGAGGCAGAATTTATGATCTCCACCAATCCGGGAGAACCGTTAAAGCCTTTGGGAAAGGTCGCTTCCGGCGGAGAACTTTCCCGTATTGCGCTCGCGGTCAAGACCGTCATGGCGGATACGGATGAGATTCCGACGTTGATCTTTGATGAGATTGACAGTGGAATCAGCGGGCGTACGGCACAGATGGTATCGCAGAAGATGAAACTGCTGGCAAAGACGCACCAGATCATCTGCATCACTCATCTGCCCCAGATTGCTGCCATGGCAGATGCCCATTTCCTGATTGAAAAATCGGTGGAGCATGCGTCCACGGTTTCCCGGATTCATCCGCTGCGGGAAGAGGAAAGTATCGAGGAACTGGCGCGGATGCTTGGCGGCGTGGAGATCACGGATACGGTTTTACAAAACGCACGCGAGATGAAACGTCTGGCAGAAAAATACGAATAGATAAAACCAAAGTCCGCATACTAAAGGTATCCGAGAAGATAGGAGAACCTTTGGCATGCGGTCTTTTTATATGCGTATATTCAAAAATATTATCTGTATTTATGTTCTGGCGCTGTGCTGCTTTGCCTATGCCACCATGATACATGCCATTCCCGATCATGTATACGTGCAGGAGGGGCAGAAACTGGAACTGGACAAAAAAATTCCGGTCACACTGGCAATGTCCACAAAACCGCAATCCGTTATGGTACAGATCGGGGAGCGGACGTTTCAGGCAATGAAGCAGGAACGGGCAGTGGAAACGTGCAGCCAGCTGAAGCAGGGGGAATATACACTGACCTGCTATCTGTTTGGCATCCTTCCTATGAAAGAGGTGCAGGTTTCCGTGGTGAACGGAAAATCTTTATACGTGAGCGGACAGGTGGTGGGCATTTACGGGGCTGCCCAGGGAGTACTGGTGCTGGGATCCGGCCCGGTGGAAACTGTGGACGGAAGCAGCCGGCAGCCGGCAGAACACATTGTATTTCCGGGGGATTATATTACTGCTGTAAATGGAAAAGCGGTCACGAAAAAAGAAGAACTGATGGAGCGGATCAATCAGTACGGGGAACAACCGGTGGTGCTGACCCTGTGGCGCGGAGCCGAGCAGATTCAGGTATCGGTGGAGCCGGTTGAGGCAGCAGAACACAAAGGCTATCGTCTGGGACTCTGGGTGAAGGATGACATGGCAGGGATCGGCACGCTGACCTATTTTGATCAGGACGGAAACTTCGGGGCACTGGGACACGGAATCGGAAACGGACAGACCAAAGACCTGCTCCGTCTGTCAGACGGCCGGCTGTACAAAGCACAGGTGCTCGGTATCAAAAAAGGTGTCCGGGGAACACCGGGAGAGCTGGAGGGAGTTGTCTATTATGGGAAAGACAACCAGATCGGAGAAGTGTCCAGCAATACACAAATCGGTATCTATGGCACGTTGACGAAAAACTTCCGGGAAGAAAAGAAAAACGAAAGTCTGTTGTGTCCGGTTGGTTACAAACAGGAGATTCAGACAAAGGATGCGGTAATTCTGTCGGATGCGTCCGGGGAACTGCAGTCGTATCGCATCGTAATTGATGATCTTGATTATACACCGGGAGATAAAAATAAGGGAATCCGTTTTCATGTGGAGGATGAGAACCTGCTGAAGCTGACCGGCGGAATCGTGCAGGGACTGTCCGGAAGCCCGATCCTGCAGGATGGAAAACTGATCGGTGCCGTGACCCATGTGCTTGTTAACGATCCAACAAAAGGATATGGCATTTTTGTGGAGGAAATGACGGCAAATAAAATAGGACAAAAGACCTAGATGTGAAATTTGCACAAAAAAAGAAACGGTAAAATGCAATAAAGTTATATTTTATACATGAAAAAGGATTGCAATAGAGAATAAAAAAGGTTATAATAATCATTAATTGCTCGAAATTATTCGAAAATAATAAATGTTTAACGTAGTGGGAGTATTACATGGATAAGTTGGTAGGGTTTGCCCGGAAGAAGCGACTGGGCGATCTGCTTGTGGATGCAGGAGTCATTTCGCAGGATCAGCTGGTAAAAGCGTTACAGGTTCAGAAAACAGAAAAACAGGGAGAGCGTCTCGGAGTGGTACTGATAGATCTGGGGTTTACAGACGAAAAACAGATCGTAGAGGCACTGAAGGCACAGCTGAAAATACAGAGTGTCGATCTGTCGACCCTGCGCATCCCGGAGGAAATCATCCGGCTTTTGGACGAGGCAGTGCTGCGGAAGTATAATCTGATTCCGTTTAAGTTCAATGAGAAAAATCCCAATCTTTTGTGCGTGGCAATGAGCGATCCGCTGGATATCCGGGCGATGGACGATGTTTCCATCATTACCGGGTGTCAGGTGGAGCGTTTTGCTGCGACCCCGAGTGATATTGCGGCAGCCATCGACCGCTACTATGGTAATGCAGAAGCCCTGCGTGTGGCAGAACAGTATACAAGGGAAAAGCAGGAACAGGCAAAAGCCAGGGCAGCCCTAGATCCCGGGAGTGGAAACGATGAGAACAATGTTCAGCAGGCACCGATTGTCAAACTGTTAGGACAGATCATCGAGCAGGCAGTCCATAAGAGAGCCAGCGATATCCATATCGAGCCGATGGAAAACCAGGTGCGGATCCGGTTCCGTGTGGATGGCGTGCTGCATGAAGCCATGCGGCACGACATCAGCCTGCATGCAGCACTGATTGCAAGAATAAAAATTGTCAGCGGACTTGACATTTCCGAAAAGCGCCGCCCACAGGACGGCCGTGCGACCAGCATTGTGGACCGGCAGGAATATGACATCCGTGTGTCCGTGCTTCCGACCGTCTATGGGGAAAAGGTCGTTATGCGTCTCGCACAGAAAAAAGCACTGACATTGGACAAGCGGGATCTGGGATTCCCGGAGGAAGAATTAAAAAAATTTGATCATATCCTAAGCCATCCGAACGGGCTTATTCTCGTCACGGGACCGACCGGAAGCGGTAAGTCCACAACATTATATACCGCATTAAATGAATTAAACGTAGAAGGCGTCAATATCATCACGGTAGAAGATCCGGTTGAGGCGAACTTAAACGGGGTTAATCAGGTACAGGTAAACGAAAAGGCGGGACTAACCTTTTCCTCGGCACTGCGTTCCATCCTGCGTCAGGACCCGGACATCATCATGATCGGGGAGATCCGTGATCAGGAGACCGCAGAGATTGCGGTAAAGGCATCCATCACCGGACATCTGGTGGTCAGCACCTTACATACAAACAGTTCGGCAAATACCATCACCCGTCTGGCAGATATGGGAGTGGAAAACTACCTGATTGCGGATTCCGTGGTCGGGGTAATCGCCCAGCGTCTGGTGCGCCGGGTCTGTCCGGCATGCGGAATTGTCCGGGAGGCAACCGCAGGGGAGAAAAAGATACTCGGCATAAAGGATCCAGCCAGACGGATCAATGTCCGCACACCGGGGCACAAAGAGTGTGTCCGCTGCGGTGGAACCGGATATTATGGAAGAATCGGTATTTATGAGATTATGCCGGTCACGGCAGACCTGCGGCAGGCGATCAACCGTGGGGAGAATGCGGACGTGCTCGAGGAGATCGCATTAACACATGGCATGAAAACACTCCGCATGAGTGCCATTGATTACGCACTGCGTGGAATCACTACCGTCGAGGAAGTGCAGCGTGTGGCATATGATGACGAAGATGATTAAATAAAAAGGGAAGGGAAGGCAGCAAAACAGATGGAATTGTCAATGTATACGCTTCTTTCGATAGCAAAAGCACATCATGCGTCCGACTTACATATTACCGTGGGGGTACGGCCGAAGTGCAGGATCAGCGGAACACTTTATGAAATGGACGGATTTGAGAAACTGACACCGGCGATGACCAAAGAACTGGTGGAATCCATGTTTAACGAAAAACAGAAAAAGACCATGGAAGCCACGGGGGAAGTGGATTTTGCCTACACGGATACGCGTGTGGGACGGTTCCGTGTCAACGCTTTCCACCAGAGAGGTTCCTATGCGGCTGTACTGCGTATCGTGGCAAGCGATATCCCGACACCGGAGGACCTCGGGGTGCCGGAAGCGGTCCTTGGGCTGACAAAGAAAAAGCGTGGGCTTGTCCTTGTCACGGGACCGACCGGAAGCGGTAAATCCACCACACTGGCATCTTTGATTGATGTCATCAATAAAGAACGGAACGAACATATCATTACACTCGAAGATCCGATCGAGTATTTACATAAACACAATCGGTCAATTGTAAACCAAAGAGAAATTGGTCTTGATACGGATTCCTATGGAAATGCGCTTCGTGCGGCACTCCGTGAAGACCCGGATATTATCCTTGTGGGAGAGATGAGAGATTTTGATACGATTTCCACCGCGATTACGGCAGCAGAGACCGGACATCTGGTATTTTCCACATTGCATACCATTGGTGCGGCACCAACCATTGAGCGTATTGTCGATGTGTTCCCACCGCATCAGCAGAATCAGATCCGCTCGCAGCTGGCATCGGTTCTTGAGGCGGTAATTTCCCAGCAGCTTCTGCCGACGATCGACGGGAAATCCCGTGTGGCGGCATTTGAAGTCATGCTCGGTACCCCGGCGATCAAAAATCTGATCCGGGAGGATAAGGCACATCAGATTCCATCCATCATGCAGACAAGCAAGAAAATTGGCATGCAGACGATGGATGATTCCTTATTCGGTCTGTACCTGAAACACAAAATTGATGCGGCAAATGCCGTAGAGTATGCACAGGATACAGGAAACATGCAGCAGAAGCTGTTTTAAAAAGGAGTTAAGACATGGCAAGTTATAAATACGAAGTGGTCGGAGCCGATGGAAAACCAAAAACCGGCACCATCGAGGCCATGAACATGGAAGTCGCTTCGGCAGAACTCAAATCCGGCGGTAACACCATCGTTTCCATCGCAAGAGCCAACGCATTTAACAAAGATCTCGAAATCCATATCGGAAAAGCCGTCAGCGTCCGCGAAATGAGCGTATTCTGCCGCCAGTTTGAAAGCGTATTAAATGCCGGTGTGACCGTTGTTGAGGCACTCGACATGCTATCCGAGCAGACCGAGAACAAACAGTTTGCCAACGCAATCGCAGAAGTGCGGGATTCCGTACAGCGCGGGGAGACCCTCGCCGTTGCGATGGCAGAGCACCCGAAGATTTTTCCAAACCTCATGGTGCAGATGGTTGCCGCCGGGGAATCCTCCGGTGGACTGGATAAAGCATTCAGCCGTGTGGGAAGCCAGTTTGAAAAAGAAGCCCATCTGAAGGGGCTGATTATCAAGTCGGCGATTTATCCGGTCATCCTGATTCTTGTTATTATCGTTGTTGTAGCCATCATGATGATTAAGATTGTGCCTACCTTTACTTCCCAGTTTGACGAAGTCGGCGGAAAACTGCCGGGCATCACGCTTGCAGTCATGGCAGTCAGTGATTTCTTTGTGCACAGCTGGTATTTTATTGTTGCCATCATTGCAGGGATTGCCATATTTATCCATGCGTGGAAAAAGACAGAGGGCGGGGCACATATGTTAGGAAAATTTATTCTAAAGGTACCGCTGGTCGGTCCGCTCAGCATTAAGACGGCATCCTCGCGCATGACGCGTACATTGTCCACACTGATGGGCTCCGGTGTCCAGCTGGTGGATGCACTTGGGCTTGTGACCGAGATGATGGGGAATGCCGTGGTTAAGCAGGCATTAAAAGATGCGACCGAAGAGGTCAGCCGTGGAATCCCGCTCTCGAAGCCGCTGGCAGATTCCGGGGTCTTCCCACCGATGGTCTACCACATGATAGAGATCGGCGAGGAAACCGGTAATATGGAAGACATGCTCGACAAAGTCGCAGCATATTATGATGAAGAGGTGGAGTCGGCAACCGAGTCACTGCTTGCCGCAATGGAACCGCTCATCATCATCGTGATGGCAGTTATTGTGGTGCCGATCGTCCTTGCGATCATGATGCCGATGTACAGTCTGTACGACAGCATCGGAGCCTGACCGCAGGCAGAAGAAGGGTTGTTACATGTCTGCCATGAGACATGTGATGATAGATACATAAAAAACATATTTAGTAAAAGGAGAACAAAGGGTATGAAGAAGATTATGGAACTGCTTCAGAACATGAAGGCAAAGAATGAAAAGAAGGATAACAAAGGTTTCTCTCTCGTAGAGTTGATTATCGTTATCGCAATTATGGCAATTTTGGTAGGTGTTGTTGGTACACAGGTAATTCCTTATATTGAAAAATCAAGAAAAGCAAAAGATATTCAGGTATTAAGTGGACTTTGTACAGATGCTATGACTGCATATTCTTCTAATGCTTCGACGCTTGATGCATCTGTGACTTATGTGATTGCTATTGACAAGACAAATGCTCTTTCGGTAACTGGTGGTGGAACAGATGATAATAAGGTATTATTGGATGCATTTAAAGAATTAAATAGCGTAGATAAAACAGCAGATTTAAAACTTGAATCTAAAGCAGGAAAAGATATTAGTAAAATTGAAATTAGTTGTAAAAATACCGGAGATATGGTTACTCTTCATGTAACAACTACAACACCAGATCAGTATAGTTTTGAAGATATTAAGTCGAAATAATATATAAAA
>ENA-UEPL01003117-UEPL01003117.1-human-gut-metagenome-genome-assembly--contig:-NODE-3117-length-10080-cov-4.397881_pt1 | contig 10080 bp, 6 predicted proteins | sample MGYA00242896_ERZ507908 | MGnify/ENA primary metagenome ERZ507908 (study PRJEB26167, sample SAMN06115518) | human gut metagenome | host: Homo sapiens | place: China:Chongqing | collected 2015-08-20...
CACCTCCGACTATGAGAAGAAGGTGCAGGAAGAGATGGCAGCACAACAGACAGAGAAACAAGAACCTCAAAAACATCGAAGCTCAACACACTTTGCAGACTGACCTGATTGAAAAAAGTGGTAAAATCTTGAACCCTCGTACCATCGACGAAAAGGGAAATATAGTATATGTACCTATCGATGACTGGACCAGTGGTTTCTTCCCTGGAACAATGTGGCTGGATTATGACCTGACTAAAGATGAAAAATGGAAAAAACTGGCTGAAAAATATACAGAAGACCTGGACTCTGTGAAATACCTGAAATGGCATCACGATGTAGGCTTCATGATTGGATGCAGCTACCTGACCGGATACCGTTTGTGCAAGAAACCTGAATACAAAGATGTCATTGTGACCGCTGCACAATCTCTTTCTACCCGCTTCCGTCCAGTAGCCGGAGTTATCCAGTCTTGGGATGCAGACAGAGGATGGCAAGGTGAACGCGGATGGGAATGTCCGGTTATCATCGATAACATGATGAACCTGGAACTCCTGTTCGAAGCAACTCGTCTTTCTGGTGATTCTACCTTCTATAACATTGCAGTATCGCATGCAAATACAACCATGAAGAATCACTTCCGTGCAGACAACAGCTGCTACCATGTAATTGACTATTCTCTGAAAGATGGAAGCGTAAGAAACCGTCACACTGCACAAGGCTATGCACATGAATCAGCATGGGCTCGCGGACAAGCATGGGCCGTATATGGATTTACTACCTGCTACCGTTATACTCATGACAAGCGTTATTTGGATCAGGCAGAAAAAACACTGAACTTCTATCTGAATGACAAAAACTTGCCGAAAGATTTGATTCCTTACTGGGACTTTGATGCTCCGGAAATCCCGAACGAACCAAGAGACGTTTCTACTGCAGCATGTATTGCTTCTGCATTGTATGAAATGGATGGCTATTGTCCAGGAAAGAATTATAAGGAACTTGCGGATAAGATTTTGAAGAACTTATCAGGTCCTGACTACAAAGCAAAAGTAGGAGAAAACGGAAACTTTATCCTGATGCAGAGGCTGTGGCGCTGTTAGTCCCTTACAAGGCATCGGTAGACAGCATGATGTATCGTGTAGTAGGTACAAGCGAAATGACAATGGAAAAGGGAGGACCGGAAAGTTTGCTATCCAATCTGGTAGCGGATGTGCTGAAAGGGGCTGCTACCCAAGTTTTGGGTAAACCTGCCGATATGGGTCTGATGAATATGGGTGGTTTGCGGAATATTCTTTCTGAAGGAGAGATAACCTGTGGAAATATTTATGAGATATTGCCTTTTGAGAATTCTTTGTGTGTAGTGACGCTAAAGGGAAGCGTATTGAAAGAATTGTTTGCGGCCATAGCGGCCTGTAAAGGTGAAGGAGTAAGTGGAGTACGTCTTGAAATCACTAAAGACGGTAAATTACTTGATGGTACTATTGGTGGTAAGCCAATCGATGATAATAAACTGTATACGGTAGCTACTATTGACTATCTGGCAGATGGGAATGACGGAATGGGACCGTTGGCAAAGGCTGAAAAAAGAGACTGTCCTCCCGGTGCTACTCTACGCGGGCTGTTTATGGACTATGTAGAGCAGCAGACTAAAGCCGGTAAAAAGATCACTTCACGTATGGAAGGAAGAATTACGGTGAAATAATTATGAATAACGAACTACCAAATTATGAGAAGATGAAAAGATATCAGATATCAGTCACTATATTGTTTTTCCTGTGTGTGTTTCTTCCGGGATTTGCGCAACAGACTAAAACACTCACTTTGTTGCAAACCAGTGATACCCACAGTCGCATAGAGCCGATAGATATACATGCAGCCGATAAATATGCCGGAATGGGTGGATTTGTACGTCGTGCCACCATGCTTGACCAGTTTCGTAAAGACAATCCGAATGTATTGGTGTTCGACTGTGGAGACTTTTCGCAGGGTACCCCTTATTACAATCTTTTTAAAGGTGAAGTAGAAGTAGAAATGTTGAATCTCATGAAGTACGACGCTGCCACCATTGGCAATCATGAGTTCGACTTTGGGTTGGAGAATATGGCGCGTTTGTTCAAAATGGCAGATTTTCCGATAGTATGTGCCAATTATGGGGTGGAAGGAACAGTGCTTGAAGGGCTTGTAAAACCATATGTTATATTGGAACGTGATGGTTTGAAGATAGGTGTATTCGGCCTTGGTGCAAAAATGGAAGGACTGGTGCAGGCGGATAAATACGAAGGAGTAACCTTTCAGGATCCTGTGGCCGTAGCCAATGAAATTGCTGCCAAATTGAAAGAAGTAGAAGGATGTGATGCTGTTGTCTGCCTTTCGCATATGGGAATAAAAGAAGATGAAATGTTGGTGCATCAAACCCGCAATATTGATGTGGTACTGGGTGGGCACTCACATACTTTCATGCAGGAACCGGCTTTTTTTGTGAATCTGGACGGAGAGAGTGTACCTGTATCTCATACAGGTAAAAACGGTATTTTTGTGGGGAAGATAGATTTGACATTTGAACGATGAGGAAAATGATATGTATACTTGTTGTGTGGTTGGTAGCGGTAGCGCCTCTGATGGCACAACAAGTACCCTGTTTACTTCCCCGGCAGGAAGACGATGCATGCCGGGAGTGGGTGGACAAGATGCTTTCGGGGATGAGTCTGAAGGAAAAGGTCGGTCAGACATTTGTTTATACACTAAGTCCGGAATGGAGCAAAAAGAACGAAAAGCTGGTACGCCAGCTGGCAAAGAAATATAAAGTAGGCGGATTACTCTTTTCCGGTGGAGAAGCCGACGGGCAGGCGAGACTGACTAACCTTGCACAGCAGGAAACAGAGATTCCTCTAATGATAACCTTTGATGGGGAATGGGGGCTTGCCATGCGATTGCAGGATACGCCTCTTTTTCCTAAAAACGCAGCATTGGGCTGTATAACAAACAATTCACTGATAGAAGAATATGGACATGAGGTAGCCCGTGAGCTCCGCGAGTTAGGTGTCCACGTCAATTTTGCTCCGGATGCAGATGTGAATACCAACCCGGAGAATCCGGTAATTAACATACGCTCGTTTGGAGGTGATCCGAAGGCTGTAGCCGAGCGGGTATTGGCTTATGCCCGTGGTCTGGAAAGTGGTGGTATACTGTCTGTCAGTAAGCATTTTCCGGGGCATGGGGATACGGATATAGATTCTCATAAAGCATTGCCAACCGTATACTATAACCGTGCCCGGTTGGATAGCATTGAGTTGTTACCTTTTCGTGAGGTGATTCGTGCCGGATTGGGAGGTATCATGGTAGGGCACCTGCGTGTACCTGAATTGGAACCGGACAGGTTGACTGCTGCTTCTTTGTCACGAAGTGTTGTGACAGATGTTTTAAAAGGAGAGTTAGGCTTTCGCGGATTGGTGTTTACTGATGCGTTGGCAATGAAAGCCGTATCCGGTGAACGTGATGTTACAGCCAAAGCGCTACGGGCGGGCAATGATATGGTGCTTGTGGGCAGGGACATAGAGCAAGCACTTGAGACGGTGATGGCAGCTATTGACCGGGGAGATTTAAGTGTGGATGAGGTGGAAGCCAAATGCCGTAAGATATTAACTTATAAGTATCTGTTAGGATTGGATCAAGAAAACAGAATCTCTGCAGATGGATTGAATGGGCGCATTCATACAGTCGAAGCACAAGCGCTTGCGAGCAAGTTGCGCTTTGCGGGAGTGACCGTATTACGCAATAATTTTAGTACAATACCTTTGCCGGCCGATCAGTCTACGGCCATTCTGTGTGTAGGTAGGGAAAAGTCCGATCAACCCTTTATCGACCGCTTTGTTCAGTATACATCGCCGGTGGAATGTTTTCGGATCACAAAAGACATGACAGAGGAAGAGTGGTACCGGATCACTAATGATTTGAAACGTTTTCGTCGTGTCGTTATCTCTGTTACGATGGAGAAAGAAGAATTGGCTGCATGTGCCCCACTTCTGAATACATTGGATTTACAGGTACCTGTTACCTGTGTCTTTTTCACTTCTTACCGGGCGATGTTTCCAATCCGGACGATGTTGGAACGTACCGCTACTGTTGTTTTAGCGCATTCGTCTGAGGAAGATCTTCAGCGACATGTTGCAGACGTTTGTTTTGCCAAAGCTCCTGCCGGGGGACGGTTGTCTATGCGTATCGGGCATCTGTTTGCAATAGGTGAGGGGAGTGATATTGTTCCGGGAATGAAGCCTGTGGTACAGCCCGAAGATTGCGGTATGAAAGGATACAGGTTGCATCGTGTTGATTCGCTTGTCAATGCAGGATTAGCTGCCGGAGCTTTCCCGGGTTGTCAGGTGGTGGTGATGAAAGATGGTATTCCTGTTTATAATCGTTGCTTTGGCAGTCATTCTGATACCGATAAGACTGCGGTGCGCCCCACTGATCTTTTTGACCTTGCTTCACTGACTAAGACCACCGCAACTTTACTCGCTGTGATGAAACTTTATGATCAGGGAAAACTGAAACTTACAGACAAGGCATCTGCCTGGTTACCCTGGTTGCGATCATCCAATAAAAAGAATATAACGATTCGTGATCTTCTGTTACATGAGTCCGGATTATTGCCTTACATCCGATTCTATCGGGAGGCAATAGATGAGAATACAGTTACGGGGCCTTTCACGCAAGGATTCGTAGACGAGTGGCACCACACACGTATCGGAGAATATACTTACGCCTGTTCGGACTTTAAGTTTAAGAAAGGGTTAATATCTCCGAAGCAGACGCCAACGCATACGTTGCATATGGCCGAAGGTATGTGGCTGAATAAAGCATTTAAGAGTACGGTTTTGCAATCAATAGCCTGTTCGGAGATGGGACAGAAACGCTATGTATATAGTGATGTCGGTTTCGTAGTACTCCAGCAAGTGGTTGAGGCAATAACCAAACAGCCTATGAATGAGTTTCTGAATAAGGAATTCTATCGTCCGATGGGATTGGAACGTACCTTGTTCACACCGCTTACTCACTATGATCGATCGGAAGTGATGCCAACAGCTGCCAACGATTACCTGCGGAGGCAAGACCTTTGCGGTTACGTGCAGGATGAAACGGCTGCTTGCCTGGGTGGTATTGCCGGTAATGCAGGATTATTCTCCACAGCCGGAGAGGTGGCAGCTGTATATCAGATGTTGCTCAATGATGGAGAGTGGAAAGGACATCGTTATCTGGATGGGGCTACCGTTCGCCTGTTTACCACATACACATCCGTTCTCAGCCATCGCGGATTGGGTTTTGATAAACCGAACTACCGGGATGTGAAAGCCAGTAGTTGTGCTCCCGGAACGCCTGCTCGGGTTTATGGACATACCGGTTCTACGGGTACTTGTGTCTGGGTAGATCCCGAAGAACGATTGATCTACGTTTTTCTGAGTAACCGTGTTTGCCCTGATCAGTGGAATGCTAAACTTAACAATATGAAGATACGCCAGAACATACAGCAAGCCATTTATGATTCTTTGCCGGATACCAAAGGTTTGTCGGGCGATAATGAATGATGCCAATGATGAATATGAGAAAATACCTGATAATTCTTCTGTTTTTATGTTTCGGAAAAGCAATATATGGACAGAACGATGTACAACCTCTCCTGCTTTATAAAGCGGAACAAGATGCGCGTTGCCGGCAATGGGTCGATTCGGTGATGAACCGTCTGAGTCTGAAAGAGAAGATCGGTCAGCTTTTTATTTATACCATTGCTCCGGTCGATACAAAACACAATCAGGCGTTACTACGTGATGCTGTGGATACTTATAAAGTAGGAGGACTTTTGTTTTCCGGTGGTAAGATGCAGACACAGGCCATCCTCACCAATCAGGCGCAACGAATGGCACGTTTGCCGTTGATGATTACTTTTGATGGTGAATGGGGACTTGCGATGCGCCTTCGCGGTACGCCGCTTTTCCCACGTAATATGGTGTTAGGGTGCATACAAGACAATCGTCTTATCTATGAATACGGTCGTGAGATGGCTCGTCAATGCCGTGAACTGGGAGTGCAGGTTAACTTTGCTCCCGTGGCCGATGTGAATGTCAATCCTAAAAATCCGGTTATCAACAATCGTTCTTTTGGTGAAGATCCCGTACGTGTGGCTGATAAAGTGATTGCGTATGCCACCGGACTGGAAGGAGGAGGAGTGCTTTCTGTTTGTAAACACTTTCCGGGACATGGAGATACGGACGTCGATTCCCATAAGGCATTGCCTGTACTGCCCTTCACTCGCGAACGATTGGACAGCGTGGAGTTGTATCCTTTCAAAGAAGCCATACGTGCCGGATTGAGCGGGATGATGGTAGGGCATCTCCAAGTACCTGTTATCGAGCCTTTGGGAGGGTTGCCTTCTTCTCTTTCGCGCAATGTGGTGTACGGTTTGCTGACGGAAGAGTTGGCCTTCAAAGGTCTTATCTTTACCGATGCCCTTGCAATGAGAGGGGTATCCGGTAATGCCAGTGTCAGTTTGCAGGCTTTGAAGGCAGGTAATGATATGGTACTTGCTCCGAGAAATCTGAAAACAGAGGTTGCGGCAGTCATTGAGGCTGTGGATCGTGGTGAGCTATCCCGTGAAGATATAGATCGTAAATGCCGGAAGGTACTTACTTATAAATACGTACTTGGTTTAAAGAGAAAACCGGCCATTCAACTCTCCGGATTGGGGAGTCGTATTAATACACCTCAGACGCGTGACCTTATCCGGCGTTTGAACCTGGCTGCTATAACAGTACTGAATAATAAAGGTAATATTCTTCCTCTTCATTCCGACAAAGAAATGCCACCTATGGCTATGCTGGAGGTAGGCGATGTGGGAGAGACGGATATTTTTGCCAAACAGTTGGAGAAACATACCTCCCTTGTGCGCTTTCGTCTTCGTAAGGAGATGACGGAGGCACAGGGAAAGGCTTTGAGAGATTCTCTCTCGAAGTACCGCCGTGTTATTGTGGCTGTTGCCGAACAGCGGTTGGCACCTTTTCAACCTTTTTTTGCTGCCTTGGCAGCTGATAAAAAAGCAGCTCCGGCAATCTATATCTTTTTCACTCCCGGAAAGATGATGTTACAGATACATCGTGCCGTGTCAGCCGCCCAATCTGTAGTGTTGGCCCATTCCGTCGGTCACGATGTACAGCAACAGGTTGCTGATGTACTCTTCGCCCGTGCTTCTGCCGATGGACGACTTTCTGCCAGCTTAGGAGGGCTGTTTCCAACCGGTGCCGGAGTTACAATTACTCCGCATACATCGACGCATTTCAATCCGGAAGAGTATGGAATGTCTTCCGTTGCCTTGAGGCGTATTGATTCCATCGCTAAACGGGGTATCCAAGAAGGAGCTTATCCCGGATGTCAGATTGTGATTCTGAAAGACGGAAAGACAATGTACGACCACGCTTTTGGAACCCATGCAGGCAAAGGAAGTGCATTAGTACGGCCTACAGATTTGTACGATCTGGCTTCTCTTTCTAAAACGACCGGAACACTGCTGGCTTTAATGAAATTGTATGATAGGGGACGTTTTAACCTTTCCGATAAACTATCTGACTACCTGCCGTGGCTGCAACGCACAAATAAGAAAGATATGACTATTCGTGAGCTGTTGTTACATCAGTCCGGATTGCCTGCCGGAATTGTACTCTATCCGGAGGCTATTGATAAGGAGAGTTATAAAGGCCGTCTGTTCTCCGCCCGTAAAGATGCGTTACATCCGTTACGATTGGGAGTTACCACCTGGGCCAATCCGAACTTTCATTTCAAGCCGGAGACACTGTCCCGAACCCGGAATGCCAATTACACTTTGCAGATATGCGATAGCCTCTGGCTCAATAAGTCGTTTATAAAAGTGATACAAGAGAAGATTATTGAAGCTCCTTTGGGGACGAAGCAGTACCGTTACAGTGATGTTGGGTTTATTCTTCTTCGTTTCTTGGCCGAACAGTTGGCTGGTATGCCTATGGATGAATACCTGGCACGTGAATTTTACGAACCGATGGGATTGGAGCGTACTTTATATCTTCCTTTACAGCGTATCCCGAAAGCTCAGATTGTGCCTTCTGCCAATGATAAATTCCTTCGTAAATGTGTGTTGCAAGGATTTGTACACGATGAGTCAGCAGCTTTCCAGGGAGGCGTTTCCGGAAATGCAGGATTGTTTTCAAATGCCCGTGAAGTAGCTTCTATTTATCAGATGCTGTTGAATGGAGGAGAGTTGAACGGACGCCGTTATCTGAGTAACGAAACGTGTCAGTTGTTTACTACGGAAATATCCAAAATCAGCCGTCGTGGATTAGGGTTTGACAAGCCGGATGCAAAATCACCCGACAAGAGTCCTTGTTCTGAATCGGCTCCCGCCTCTGTTTATGGTCATACCGGATTTACAGGAACATGTGCCTGGGTGGATCCGGAAAATGATTTAGTATATGTCTTTCTCAGTAATCGTACGTATCCTGATGCCACAAACCGTAAGTTGATGCAATTGGACATACGTGGACAAATACAGGAAGCGATGTATGAGGCGTTAAAAAATGATAAGTGATTAGTGATAAATGATTAGTGATTAATGATAAGTGATTAGCAGGCTGCGCACTCACAGCGCATGCCACTAATCACTAATCATTAATCACTAATCACTATTTTAGAAGGAAAGACCGACGCGAAAACCGAAGTTGTTCAGTTTGTCAACGCTATAAGTCAATACCTTATCAGCTTTGTTTGTTCCGTAACTATAATACAGTGCAAGGTGTAAGCCCGGACCGTAAGCCCATGGGTAAACGTTTAATCCGACTTCCGGTGAAACGTAGAATCCCCAGTTTTCATCTCTGGATTCAAAGACATTATAGTTAGAACGTACTTTTGCATATTCAGTACCCAGTTTCACACCAACGTAAGGTTGCCATGCTCCGCCACGGTTGAACTGATAACGTGCAGCAGCACCAAAAGGCATCTGGAAAATAGTATGTTGCTGATCGCTGGTCATACTACCGCCGTTTACCGGGAAAGTTTCGCGACCTACATATTCATGGTTGCTATGATAGTTGAGGAAGAGTCCGAGACCCAAATTGGGGGTTACAAAATAACCACCTTCAAAGTTCATACCCCAACCGCTGGCATCATCGGCAAATCCATTGCTCAATGGCACATTGAACTGCCAGTCGATATTAGCGTATCCATTATCTGATAATTGTGCCTTTGCCGGCATGGCAAAGACGAGAGCCAAAGCTGCTATAGCCAGCACTCTCAATGAAATATATTTTATTGTCTTCATAACGGTTCTGATTATTTATTATTTGTTAGTAAGATAGGGTGATTGTGCAAATGCCTGGTTCACACCTTTTACGGCAAGTGCCTTGTTCATACTGTTGGAATATACCAATCCGGTCATGTAACTTGTCCACAGAACAGTCATCTTTTCTCTCGGTCCTTCCGGTGCATTCAGATTTACAATTTCAGAAATGAACGAGTTGGTACTGTAGCTATAGTTTATAGCATACGGATAATACCATCCGCCACCCCAGTTACCCCAGTAGCCTGAGCCCCAGTATCCTGGATATCCCCACCACCATTCTGGTTGTCCGTAATCGGTGAAGAAATAGGTACTCTTAATATAACTTACCTGTACACCCAGGTCAGCATCTTCTTTAGAAGCAGCCATCGTGTAGCCTCTGTTATCCATATTGCTCTTATAAGCAGCAAGAATTTCTTGTGCAGCTTCACCTTCCAGATATTCTGGTTCTTCTTTGTCGCTGATTACAAGAATTTTGTCCGGCAAATAGTAAGTGGTGAACTCTTTGAAGTTAGCCTTCTTGTCGTAGTTGGTATACACCAAATAATCATTGTCCAATTTGTCCATGTCAGGGTCTTTTTCGCAAGCAGCGAATGCAAAGACCGCTAATAAAATAGGAATTAATCTCTTCATATCTTTTATAATGTTTAGGTTAAATAAAAAAATCCTGCCCTGGTACCTTAGGCTTTTGATAGAAACAACAACTTCTTTTATAAAAGGTTCGCAAAGGTGAATGTTAAAATGTTAAA
>ENA-UEPL01003122-UEPL01003122.1-human-gut-metagenome-genome-assembly--contig:-NODE-3122-length-10070-cov-3.671470_pt1 | contig 10070 bp, 7 predicted proteins | sample MGYA00242896_ERZ507908 | MGnify/ENA primary metagenome ERZ507908 (study PRJEB26167, sample SAMN06115518) | human gut metagenome | host: Homo sapiens | place: China:Chongqing | collected 2015-08-20...
TATAAATCGTTTTCAATCTATTTGACTCTATGTTATAATTGGAATGTTCCATTCCGGGTAAGAATAAGGATGGGGGTGTCAGTTTACTTCATGAAAAGAGGTAAGCTTAAACTGTTCGGCTTCAACAATTTGACGAAGACGCTCAGCTTCAATATGTACGACATTTGTTATGCCAGTGCAGAACAGGAAAGAAAAAAGTACATTGCTTATATTGATGAGCAGTACAGTGCAGAAAGACTGACCCAGATTTTGAATAAGGTTGCTGATACGATCGGTGCCATCGTGCTGAATACGGCCCAGCAGGATTATGATCCGCAGGGCGCCAGCGTGACGATGCTGATTGCAGAGGAAGAAGTGGAAAAGCAGGATGTGGTCATGCATCTGGACAAGAGCCATATCACTGTTCACACATATCCCGAAATGCATCCTCAGGATGGGATCTGCACATTCCGCGCAGACATCGATGTATCGACCTGCGGGAAAATCTCTCCTTTGAAGGCGCTCAACTATTTGCTGAAGTCATTTGATGCAGACATCGTAATCACTGACTATCGTGTCAGGGGATTCACCAGGGATGTCAATGGCAAGAAGATCTATATCGACCACAGAATTAATTCCATCCAGAATTATATGTCGCCGGATCTCCGCCACCGCTATGATATGATTGACGTCAACGTCTATCAGGAAAATATTTTCCACACAAAGATGCTGATTCATGATTTCAAGCTGGACAACTATTTGTTTGACACGACGGAAAAGGAACTCGACAAGAAGGAAGTAAAGAGAATCCGCCGCCTGCTCAAGCAGGAAATGTATGAAATCTTCAACGGCAGGAATATGCCGGCTATAAAAGATTAATTTTATTATTCAGGAGGTTTTTTATGGATACCGAGAAACTTAGACAGGAAGCCATTGAGCTTAGAAAAGAAAAGCATCAGATGATCAAGACTGAACTGAATGCTGAACTGAACGACGGCCACGATCTGGCTATCGTATATACACCGGGCGTTTCCGCTCCGTGCCTTGCTATTAAGGACGACGAAGATCTGTCCCTGACCATGACCTGGAGAGGCAATGTCGTAGCAGTTATTTCCGACGGCACCCGCGTACTGGGCCTTGGCGATATCGGAGCTGCTGCTTCCATGCCGGTTATGGAAGGCAAATCTGCTCTGTACAAGAAATTTGGTAACATTGATGCGATTCCGATCGTTCTTGACACCAAAGACAAAGATGAATTCATTCATACAGTAAAGCTTCTGGAAAAGAACTTCGCAGGCATCAACCTCGAAGATATCTCTTCCCCGAAATGCTATGACATTGAAGACGAACTGAAGAAAATCATGAATATTCCGGTATTCCATGATGACCAGCACGGCACAGCTATTGCAGCTCTCGCAGCACTGCTCGGTGCTCTGAAAGTCGTTAACAAGAAGATCGAAGACATCAAAGTCGTTATCAACGGCGCAGGCGCTGCAGGCACAGCTATTGCAAAACTGCTTCTGGAAGACGGCGTAAAGGCTGAAAACATGACCATCCTGAATTCCAAAGGCATTCTCTTTGACAATGGAAAACGCGACAGAGTCCAGATGGAACTGATCAAGAAGACAAACCCGGAAAACAAGCAGGGAACATTTGCTGATGCTGTCAAAGGCGCAGACGTACTCATCGGCTGCTCCGCTCCTGGCGTATTCAACAATGACGCTCTGAAGACCATGGCAGACAAGAGCATTGTCTTCGCTATGGCAAACCCGGTTCCGGAAATCATGTATGAAGAAGCTGAAGAAAAAGGCGTTTACATCTATGGCTCCGGCAGAAGCGATATGCCGAACCAGGTAAACAACTCTTCCGTATTCCCGGGCCTGTTCCGTGGCGCTCTCGACGTACGCGCACGCCAGATCAATGAAGAAATGAAACTGGCTGCTGCTCATGCTCTGGCTGATCTGGCTACACAGTGCACACTGGATCCGAAGCATGTTGTCGTTGACGTATTCGACAAGAGAGTTCCTCATGTCGTTGCAAAGGCTGTAGCAGAAGCTGCTATCAAGACAGGCGTAGCAAGAGCAACTGAACTTCCAGCTCAGTACAAAGACTAATCGTTGAATGTAACTAATCGTTGAATGTAATTTTATACGATAATAAAAAGACTCATGTCCATTTCAGGATATGGGTCTTTTTTTGCTCAAACGGGATTTTTATCAAATATTTGAATTATAAAATCGAAATATTTCGCATAACTGTTTTTGCCCGCCATTCCAATTCAGTATATAATAATAGATATACATTCATACAGGAGGGAGAACCATGGAATTCTTGGGGGCGGATTCTTCTTACTTTCATAAAAAAGGATTTGAAAATCTGTCTTCTGACGAAAGGATCGGACTCATAGACAAGGGTGCGATGCGTATTTTGCGTGCATTTCATGAAGATGGATTTGAAGCATTTATCGTGGGCGGCTGCGTCAGGGATCTGATGATGAAGCTTGAGCCTCATGACTGGGATATTACAACGTCTGCTCTTCCGGATGAAACGATCCGCGTGGCAGAAAGCCGCGGATGGAAAGCCATTGGAGGAGAGGGACGCCGCTTTGGAACAGCTATCATCGTCATTGATGGCATGAGCTATGAAGTGACGACTTTCCGGAGCGAAACGTACGGGCAGGATGCACATCGTCCAAGTGAAGTGCATTTTGCATCCGATCTGAAGGAAGACCTGATGCGCCGCGACTTCACTGTCAATGCCATGGCTGTCGATGCAGACGGCGTGATTTATGATTACTTTGATGGCGTTTCTGATCTGGACCGGAAAAGGCTCCGTACGGTCGGTGAGTCATCCAAGCGCTTTTCAGAGGATGCGCTCCGCCTTTTCCGTGCCTGCCGTTTTCTGGGACAGCTGGATTTCATGGCGGATCGTTCACTGATTGACGGCATGCCTTCCGCCTTTGAACGGGTGAAGGGACTTTCGCTTGAAAGAGTGGAAAGTGAAATAGACCGGCTGATTGTGACGCCGCATGCAGCGCGCGGCTTTGACCTTCTTGTGCGTACAGGGCTTAATGAATGTTTCTGCCATGCAACGGAATACGGCAAAGAAACGGAAATTGCCATTCTTCCGGAACTTTCTCACCTGGTGGGACTTCCGCAGCAGAAAGAATTTCATAAGTTCGACGGCTGGTATCACACACTGGCCGTTCTTGATGCATCAAAACCATTACTCATCAACCGCTGGGCGGCTCTTCTTCATGACGTAGGCAAAGGAATGCCTGGTGTCAGGGGCATTCACAAGGGACGGCTTACTGATTACGGCCATGATAAGAAAGGGGCTGAAATGACCAGAGCGCTCCTGAAGCACTGGAAACGTCCGAAAGCCTTTGTCAACCGTGTAACCTGGCTGGTAGAAAATCATATGAGATTCCATACCATTGCCAACGATCCGAAATCACATCCCGACAAGTGGATAAGGCAGATTGCCAGAGAAAAAGCATTCCCGACGTCGGCCGATGTATCGGAAGCCATGCTGCAGATGACAGATCTTTCCATCGCAGACATTATAGGATGCGGAAATCCGGACGCCGATACAAGGGGACATCAGGAAATCGGAGAATACATGTCCCGGCTTGCGCTGGAAATCCCTGTTTCAACAAAGGAACTCCATTATGACAAGCGTGTTCCCCTCCTTTTAGGAGAGAAGACGCCTGAAGGAATGAAGAACCTTCTTATCCGCGTGCAGAGCGGAAGCCTTGAAAATGAACCTGCGGCCATCTACGATGCAGCAGTCCGTTATATGAGGAGAAGATCGCATGAGTAAATCAGGTCCTGAAAAAATCATGAAATCCAGAAGCAGGAAGATGGCGGGCATCCTATGCATCGTCGGATTTTTGCTTGCCGGAAGACTTGGTTGGATCCAGATTGCCCGCGGAAGCCAGTATGAGGAAATGGCGATGAACCAGACCGAAGGCGTGCAGACACTCTATTCACCAAGAGGAACGATCTACGATACGAACGGCAAGGAACTTGCTTTTTCCATCATGGTCAAATCCTTGTATGCAGACCCCGGGACAATGAACGTCAGCGCAGCAGAAGCAGCGAAAGACCTCGCTCCGATTCTGAAGAAAAATGAATCAGACCTGGCGAAGGCCATGTCGAGGAAAACACGCTTCGTATGGCTGGAGCGTTTGATGGATCCGGAAGATTCCGATAAAGTGCAGGCTCTGATCAAGGAAAAAGGGTGGAAAGGCTTCGGCTTCTTCGATGAAAGCCGCAGATTCTATCCCAATGGCCCTATGGCAGCGAATGTGCTGGGCTTTGTAGGTCTCGATGACAAGGGGCTCGACGGGCTTGAAATGTCGCTGGATGACCTGATCCGCGGAGGCAAGAGCAAGCAGATGCTTCTGACCGATGCCCGGGGAAATCCGATTCTGGAGTCGGCTCTTGCTCCGTACAAGGCTGAAAATGAACGATCCGTGTATCTGACAATCGATCAGAATATCCAGTTCTATGCAGAAAGAGCGCTCGACCGCGCTATGACAAGCACCAAAGCATCCGGCGGCATCATTATCGTCATGGATCCTAAGACAGGGGCTATCCTTGCGCTTGGAAACAGGCCTTCCTATGACCCGAACCACTTTGACAAGGCGACAGAAGCAGAATTCAAGAACCGTGCCGTTGTCGATATTTACGAACCAGGATCGACATTCAAGCCTGTCATTGCAGCGGCTGCTCTGGCAGCCAAAACATATGACACGCAGCGTGTCTGGCACGATCCCGGGGCAGTCTGGGCATCCGGCCATGCCATCAGGAACTGGGATGATGAATCCTATGGCGATGTCCGTCTCGTTGATATCCTGAAATTCTCCATCAATACCGGCTTTGCCCATATAGGGCTTCTGACCGGCGGAGATATACTGACGGAATATGCAAAGAAATTCGGCTTTGGGAAACCGACCGGAATCGATCTTCCTGGCGAGGGATCGGGCGTTCTCTTCAATCCGAAGGAAATGCGTGCTATCGATGTGGCGACCATGTCCATCGGGCAGGGCATTGCGGTAACACCGCTCCAGATGGTGCAGGCATACAGCGCCCTGGCAAACGGCGGACAAATGGTCAAGCCGCATATCATCAAGGAAATCAAGAATCCGGATGGAAGCGATTACAAGGTCAATCAGACGGAAATCAGCGGAAATCCTGTATCCAAGGAAGTGGCTGATGAAGTCAAGGACATGATGGAAAAGGAAGTCGCATCCGGCGGCGGCACAAATGCGCAGGTTGATGGCTACCATATGGCAGGGAAAACCGGTACGGCACAGAAAATCGATGCAGTCAACGGCGGGTATCTTAAAAACCAGTACATCGCATCCTTCTGCGGCTTCGGCCCTACGGAAGATCCAAGGGCTATATGCCTTGTCGTACTGGATACACCAAAAGGCGTATACTATGGCGGCCAGGTAGCAGCTCCTGTTTTCAAGGAAGCCATGACGCATATCATGCATTACCTTTCAGTACCGACACTGGAAGATGAAGCAACGCATGCAAAGCCGAAAGCAAAGGATATTGAAACGTACAAGCCGGCAATTCCATCAGAGGATGTGAAAGAATTCAGGCTTCCAAGCTTTACAGGATGGACGATCCGCGACACGGGAGAATGGCTGACCCGCGCAGGACTCGGTTTCCAGCCTGAAGGAAGCGGCTATGCCTACAAGCAGGATCCCGGAATAGGGGCAACTGTAAAGAGAGGCTCAAGCGTCCATGTATATTTCCGGCGGTAATAAAAGACTCTTCCTTCGGGGAGAGTTTTTTGCTGGCGGTTTTCCAAAACATAAAATGACCATATTTCCTGTACGTTTTTATGCGGCATAGTGTCTTGCATGCTATAATAAATAAAGATTTACCTTTATTTCACCGTTGCCATGAAAGGGGAAAAAAGAGATGCTGAGTGACATTGAAATCGCACAGAAAGCGGAGATGAAACCGATTGTTGAAATTGGTGAGAAAGTCGGTATTGCTCCTGAAAATCTGGAAAATTACGGACCGTACAAAGCCAAAGTATCCTTGAAATTCACGAATGAGGTGCTGTCAAAACCACAGGGAAAGCTGATTCTTGTGACAGCTATTTCACCAACACCTGCCGGAGAAGGCAAGACAACGACGACCGTCGGCCTCGGACAGGCTCTGTCCAAACTGGGCAAAAAGACGATGATCTGCCTGCGTGAACCATCCCTTGGACCATGCATGGGCATAAAAGGCGGTGCTGCCGGCGGCGGCTATTCCCAGGTCGTACCGATGGAAGACATCAACCTTCATTTCACCGGAGACCTTCATGCAATCACAGCTGCGCATAACCTTCTGGCAGCTATGGTCGACAATCACATCCAGCAGGGAAATGAACTCAACATTGATCCCAGACGCGTTGTATGGAATCGCGTCATGGATATGAATGACCGTGTTCTCCGTCATATCGTTGTAGGTCTCGGCGGCCATGCAAACGGCGTGCCAAGAGAAGGCGGCTTCGATATTACCGTCGCTTCCGAAGTTATGGCTATCCTCTGCCTGGCAGATTCGATCCATGACATGAAAGAAAGATTTGCAAGAATCATTGTCGGCTATACCTATGACAATAAACCGGTTACTGCAGGCGACATTCATGCACAGGGCGCTATGACCGCACTGATGAAGGATGCACTGAAGCCAAACCTGGTACAGACACTCGAACATGTTCCGGCCTTCATTCACGGCGGCCCGTTTGCCAATATCGCTCACGGATGCAACTCTGTCCTGGCAACAAGAACAGCTCTGCATCTTGCTGATTACGTCGTTACGGAAGCAGGATTCGGTGCTGACCTTGGCGCAGAAAAATTCCTGGACATCAAGTGCCGTTTCGCAGGTCTCAAACCAGATGCTGCAGTCCTCGTCGCTACCATCCGCGCACTAAAGATGAACGGCGGAAAGGCAAAGAACGAACTGACAGAATCCGATCCGGAAGCTGTAAAGAGAGGCCTTCCGAATCTGCTTCGCCATATGCACAACCTGAAGAAGTATGGCCTGCCGATCGTAGTTGCTTTGAACATGTTCCCATCCGATACAGAAGAAGAAAAGAAAGTCGCTTTCGAAGCATGCAAGGAAGCCGGCGTACCTGTTGCTGAATCCACTGTCTTTGCTGACGGCGGTGAAGGCGGACTTGATCTGGGTGAAAAAGTACTGGCAGCCATTGATCAGGGATCCAATTACAAGCCGCTTTATGATCTGGACCTTTCCCTTAAGGAAAAGATTGAAACCATTGCAAAAGAAATTTATGGCGCTGACGGCGTGGCATTTGACGGTGCCGCTGCAAAAGAACTGGCGCACATTGAAGAAATGGGATACGGAAAGATGCCTGTCTGCATTGCAAAGACACCGGTATCCTTCAGTGATGATCCGTCCAAGCTGGGAGCACCTTCAGGATTTACACTCCATGTCAGAGAAGTCAAAGTATCTGCCGGCGCAGGCTTTGTCGTCGCTCTGACTGGCAAGATCATGACGATGCCGGGACTTCCGCGCCGTCCGGCTGCTGAACGTATCGATGTAGATGACGAAGGAAATATTACGGGGCTCTTCTGATATGGTAGCAATGATTTTAGATGGAAAAGAAGTAGCAGCAGCTCTTGAAAAGGAACTGGCAGAACGCCTGGCAAAACTGAAGGCGAAGAGGTATGAACCAAAGCTTGCCATCATTCTGGCGGGAGACAGCAAGCCCTCTGCCATGTATGCATCCTTCATGCAGAAAGCTGCTAAAAGTTATGGCATCAATTCAGGCATATTCAAGGAAGCAGAAGATGTCAGCGAAGATGAGCTTGGGAAATTAATCACCGATCTCAGCAATGATGATGAAATAACAGGCATTCTTATGATGATGCCGCTTCCGGAGCAGATCGATCCTGAAAAGATGATTGCACTCATTGATCCGGATAAGGATGTAGACGGGCTGACGGACATGAATGCAGGAAGACTTTTTGCCGGGAAAGACGGACTCTTCGGAAATACACCGCGCGCCGTCATGGCAATCCTGAAGCATTATAAGATTGAAATGAATGGAAAGCGCGTCGTCGTCATAGGGCGCAGCAATGTCATCGGGAAACCGGTTTCCATTATGCTCCTGAAGGAGAATGCAACAGTAACGATCTGCCACTCTCATACAAAGGATCTGACAAGTTTGACACGCGAGGCAGATGTTCTTGTCGCTGCTGTTGGAAGACCTGGATACGTGACAGCAGATATGGTCAAAGAAGGCGCCGTCGTCATTGATGTGGGCATCAACCGTGTAAACGGAAAGACCGTTGGCGATGTCGATTACGACAATGTCTCTGAGAAAGCCGGATGCATCACTCCGGTTCCAGGAGGCGTAGGAAGCGTAACGACAGCCATGGTCATCGAGAATATTATCAAAGCCGGAGAGAAATTCATCCGCGATTAAAGAACACGAAAGAGCCGCATAATCTGCGGCTCTTTTTCTATGGATTTATAAAATTTCATGAATTCCCTGCCTGCTCCTTTCTCATATGTTAGAATAAAGAGGAATGATTTGATATAAGTATTAAGAAAGGAAGAGACTGTGGAACCAAACGTAGTTACAAAAGTGGTTACTGACGAAGTCGGAATCACGGCCAAAGTAATAAACGGATTAGAAAATTTTGCTTTCAACAGGGGAATCGATCTTCTTGAAGCAATTACCATATTTATTGTAGGGTATGTGATCTGCCGGTATATCCGTCAGGGAATCATCAAGATTCTTGAAAAAGGGAAGGTCGATCCATCGGCCAGAAGTTTCGTCAGTGAGACAGCCGGCGTGGCAGCAGGAACGCTCGCAGCTGCATTTGGCGGTATCGGACTTGCTATCGGCCTCGGTCTTAAAGACAACATCGGAAACGTTGCTTCGGGCATTTTCATTTTGATTTTCCGCCCGTTCAGCGTGGGAGATTATATTGCAGTAGGAACGAATCAGGGAACGGTTGTTGATATCCGGATTATGTACACGGAGATTTCCACAATGGGAAATCAGATGATCGTCATACCGAATTCCTCACTCACAAATAGTGTCATCATGAACTATTCTTCGTTCAATACGAGAAACCTGCAGTTCAATATCGGTGTAGGCTATGGTACGGACCTTGCTCACTGTATTGAGCTTCTGAAAGAAGTGTTCCATGAGAATAAGTATGTCATGAACAAGGATGATATCGCCATTTATGTCAATGGACTCGGGGATTCTTCCATTAATATCTACATCCGTGCAACGGTTCCGAGTGAAGATTACTTCACGGCGCAGAATGAACTGTATATAGCCATCAAGAAGAAACTTGATGATGCAGGAATCGATATCCCGTTCCCGCAGGTCGTCGTCCATCAGGCAAAAGACTGATATGCAATAAAAAGACTGTGAATACATTCGTGTTCGCAGTCTTTTTTACTGGGTGATTATTTAACAATTGTTACCGGGCATTCTACATGATGCATGACGTACTGGCTGACGCTGCCGGTGACGAAGGAGGAAAGGGCGCCTTTGCCGCTGTTTCCCATGACGACTATGTCTGCTTCCAGTTCCTTGACAGCTCTGACAATGGTTGGGCCCGGGGTGCCGATCTTCGTTGTAACGGTATAGGTAATGCCCTCCGGGATCTGTTCAACGAGTTCCCTTGTCAATTCATTGCCTTTTTCGTTGGCTGCCTTGAATACGTCTGCACGGTAATCTTTGTACTCGCCGGCAGGCATATCCTTCTTGCCGAAATAAGAATCGGTCAGGATATCAAATTGTTCGACCGGATATGTCATTTCATTGACATCAGCAACATTGAGAAGGATGACTTCGCTGTCCATTTTTGAAGCCAGCGCAAGAGCCAGCTTGAATGCATTTTTGGATGGTTCGGACCCGTCGATCGGGACAAGGATTTTCTTCATTTCCATGGATTCTATCTCGCTTCCTTATTTAACAATCATGACCGGGCAGTTGGCATGATGAATGACATACTGGCTGACGCTTCCTGTGACGAAAGCATCAAGAGCTCCCTTGCCGCTGTTGCCCATGATGATCAGATCAAAATGCCCTTC
>ENA-UEPL01003125-UEPL01003125.1-human-gut-metagenome-genome-assembly--contig:-NODE-3125-length-10064-cov-5.153500_pt1 | contig 10064 bp, 8 predicted proteins | sample MGYA00242896_ERZ507908 | MGnify/ENA primary metagenome ERZ507908 (study PRJEB26167, sample SAMN06115518) | human gut metagenome | host: Homo sapiens | place: China:Chongqing | collected 2015-08-20...
ACTCTGTGCCGAGGATGGGTGTAAAATAGATGTAATATTTTACATGATTGTTGACAAATACTCCTTTCCCTTTTTGCCCCTGCATCATGAGATGCGCCAACTTTGAAGCATTGGTGTCCTGAAGGATTTCCGCTTCATGAAGGATATCTTTATCCAGATCCGTGAAAAAGTCGTTTCCCGGATGAAGTATATACCTTCCTTCCCGATTGACTATAATGCTATAATTGTCTTCATAGGGTTTGACCGAGTCGATCAGCTCGGTCAGCCAATTCAAAGAGAGGTCGACCGAAAAAATACCGATTACATTATTTTTGGGGTCCCGGAGCGGTACCGAATAGGTGGAGGTCAGGATATCGTTGGACGAAAGCTCGTGGTAAGGACGACTTCAGCGGGAGACATTCCTTTCTTTTGAGATCCGGTACCAATTTTTTTGATAGTAATCGTATTTCGGGTCGATTTGTGTGGTGACGACACTATCGCCACTCATGTATGAATAAGGAGCGAAATAATACCCTTTATCCGGAAAATAATAGGGTTCGAAAGCTATAGCACATCCGAAGATCTCATAATTGTTCAAAACGACCTGCCGGGTAATCGCATAAATCGAATCGGCATGAGTAACATAGGAAGGGATAATCCAGCTGAGATTTTCAGGGATCTTTTCTATCGTCCTCAATAAACGAGTCACTTTAAGATTGATTTTTTCCGCCGATTCGTCGATTTTCAGGTAAGCTTGGTGCTCGATAGCTCTGGAGGAATAGTGATAGAATAAGCAAAAACCGATTCCCCATAATAGAAATGCCGACGAAATAAGGTATATATTGAGTTTCGCTGCAAAGGAATGGTTGATCTGTTTAAACATATTTACCTTTCTTTTGCCTGCAAATATAATTATAATCATAACAAAAGCTGCCCGGAACAGAGCAGCTTTTGTTATTTAATTATTGTTTTTTAGACTTCTTTTAATGCTAAAAGAAATTTTATTATTTCGTGGCATTCTCCAAACGTTTCATCATCATAAAGATGAATAATGCAGAGATCAGACACAAAACGATGAGGATAGACCATAATGCCCATAATGGCATGTGACCCCAAAGCATACCGATGATAGAAACCAGATAGTTACCGACTGCAGTTGCTCCGAACCATAAACCCATCATCAAACCTTTGTATTTTGGAGGGGCTACTTTCGATACGAATGAAATACCCATAGGTGAAAGAAACAATTCGGCAAAGGTTAATACCAGGTAGGTATTGATCAAAACAGAAGGAGATACGAGTAAATCATTAGCTACAACAATCGCTCCGTCAGGATTGGGAGTGGGAAGTCCCATAGAAGACAGAGCCATCACGGTAAATCCTAAAGCTGCGATAAACATACCGATACCGATTTTACGGGGTGCCGAAGGTTCGCTGCCTCGCTTGGCCAAAGCTCCGAATACAGCAAGAGATACAGGGGTCAGAGCAACAACGAAGAACGGATTGAAGTGCTGGAACATCTGAGGAAGAACTTCAATGAAAGAACCCGGTGCTAACGACAGATATTTGTAGACTAATATGCTGACAGAAATAACTGCGACAACTGCCGATATCAGTTTGGATTTAGCTTCTTTGGACTGGAACAGAGAGAACAAACTATAAATCAAAGTAATCACGAATACCAGGTTGAAAACATTAAAGCTCATACCTATAGCGCCATCGGCGGTTCTGGCTGTATAATCACGGGCAAAGAAAGTAAGGGTAAGGCCGTTTTGGTGGAAAGCCATCCAGAAGAAGATCACTACGGCGAATACCAGTACGAGAGCGGTAATGCGGGATTTGGTTTGTTCCGGAGTTAATTCGACAATATTTTCTTGTTTTCCGCTTGCTGCAGCTTGTTTGGTATTGATATCTGCATGTTTGAAGGTACTCTTGAATACCTGATAGATCAACATAGATACAATCAGAGATATACAAGCCACTGCGAAACCATAGTGGTAAGAAAGTGATAATTCGTCGATGTATTTATGAGCGAATGTTGCCAGATCTCCGTTGAATGCGGAAGCTTGTGACTGTGCGAAATGAGTCAGGGTGTCCAGGGAATTAGCTGCCATTTGCTGGCCTTTTTCCAGATATTCGTGGCAAAGTGCAGGTATATCACCTTGGTATTTAAGGCCTGCTTTCGCCATGAAATTTTCTGTGATTTTTGAAGCGGCTGTCGGAGCAAAAAGAGCACCGATATTGATCGCCATATAAAATAAACTGAATGCTGTGTCCCGTTTGTCTGAATATTTAGGATCGTCGTAAAGGTTTCCTACCATTACCTGGAGATTACCTTTGAATAATCCGGTACCTAATGCGATCAGGAAAAGAGCCCCGAACATAGCGGCAACTCCAAAAGCATCCCCTCCGGTAGGAATAGCAAGACAGGTATAACCGGCAAACATGACGATGATACCTGCTGTTACCATTTTACCATAACCGAATTTATCGGCCAGGATACCCCCTAAGATGGGTAAAAAATAAACTAAGGCTAAGAAACCCGCAAAAATGTTTGATGTAGCTGCTGAACTGAAGCCAAATTTTGCTTGCAGGAAAAGTGTAAAGATAGCAAGCATCGTGTAATACCCGAAACGTTCTCCTGTGTTTGCAAGAGCCAGGGCATACAATCCTTTAGGTTGGTTTTGAAACATAATATTATAAATTAAATTAGTAGGTTAAAAACAAAAGTCCCCGGGGCAATGAATGCTTAGAGGACTTTGTTGTTTTAGAGCGTTGTTATTATTTTGTGACTCTTTCAAGCCATTTAACCATACCCAACATAACTCCCATGGACACGAGACATACAATAAAGAATACTGTCCAGCATTGCCAGATCGGCCATGCATTATACATGAGCGGGCCAATCCAAAGCAACAGGTTACCAAGAGCCGTAGCCGCCAACCACAGACCCTGACACAGACCTAGCATACTTTTAGGTGCTACTTTCGATACGAAAGACAGTCCCAGCGGAGAGATAAACAATTCAGCAACCGTCAGGAAGAAATAGGTTGCAATCAAAACCCACCAATGAGCTTTGTTTGCCATTTGTTCTGCAATGGGTAATAATTTGAAGTCGTTTGCGGAGGGATAACCCTTTATCAGAGAAAAAACGGCAAGGAACAAGAATGCCGTTCCTGCAATGAACATACCGATTGCAATTTTGCGGGGAGTTGAAATTTCTTTACCGCGTTTTGCTAATCCTCCGAAAATGGCCATGATGACAGGTGTCAGCGCAATTACGAAGAACGGATTGATTGCTTGCCATACTTCTGGTGCAACGGCCGACGAATCTACGAAATCACGGGCAAAGAATGATAAGGACATACCATTCTGGTGAAACGAGAACCAGAAAAAGATAACGATACCCAATACAGCGAACAGCGCATACATTCTTTGTTTGATTTCTTTCGCCATAGCAGCTTTTTCTTCTGGTGTGTAACTTACATTTTGAGCTGCAATTTTCTTTGCAGGAGTAGGAAATGTTTTTTGAGAGACGAAGAAAATAATGAGAGAAATCAGCATCGCGGCAACAGATGCAATGAATGAATAGTGGATACCTTCATTGAAAATCTGTAAATATTGAGCGCAAGAAACGGTCAAGTCAACAATGGAACCTCCGGCTGAAGTTATTAATTGTTGCAAGTTCGCCAATGCTTCGGGAGCCATGGCAGCGGCGTTGTTGATATATTCATGGCAAAGTGCCGGAAGTTGTGCATTGTAAGTGAAACCGTTTACACCCAACCACCACTGGCGTAATACCGGTGCAATGAATGGAGCGATCAATCCACCCACATTAATAAATACATAAAAAATCTGGAATCCGGAGTCCCGTTTGTCTTTTGCGATTTTGAGGGCCTCCGGGCCTTTCTTGGCAGCTTCGGCTTCGAAATTATCATACATCTGGCCGACAATTGCCTGCAGATTTCCTTTGAACAAACCGTTTCCGAATGCAATCAGGAAAAGTGCAAAACAGGTAAGGGTCAGCAACCAGGTGGTGTTGGCTGCCGTAGCAAGAATTGGAATGGAAAGAATAATGTATCCGGTGGCCATTACAACAAGACCTGTTTTAATAGTTCCTTTGTAATTTTGAGTGCGGTCAGCAATCAGACCTCCGACAAGACTTAAAATATATATGCCAGCATAAAAGAATGAGTAAATAGTACCACTGGCGGCTTCGCTTAAACCAAATTTAGAACACAGGAACAACACCAATACGGCATTCATGATATAGTAGCCGAAGCGTTCTCCCATATTACTCAGAGCTGCAGTAAGCAACCCCTTAGGATGATTTTTAGACATAGATAATGTATTTAAGTTAATATTAATCCACTTCGGTCGCAAATGTAAGAATATTTCCGTATTTTTCGTCTTTAAAACGATTGAGTTAATGTTATGGAAAAGTTAAATAAAGTTTTTCGAACGGCTCAGCTGGCTGCGATTGATAAATATACAATTGAGCATGAGCCGGTAAGCTCTTTGGATTTGATGGAACGGGCTGCCGGGATTTGGACAGATCGTTTTTTGAAAATTTTCACTGAAGTTGCAGGAGTGGTCGTGATTGCCGGGAATGGGAATAATGGTGGCGATGGATATGCGATTGCCAGATTATTGAATCGGCGGGGAGTGCCGGTCAGAGTATTCCGGATTGCCGGGACCCAGGATAGAAGCCCCGATTGTGAGGCGAATTATCGGCGTTGGTTGACCAGGGGAAAGGTGGAAGAATTAAAGCAGGCCGATGATTTGGTGTTACAGAAGGGAGAAATCGTGATCGATGCTATTTTCGGATCGGGGCTGAATCGTCCGGTAACCGGTTTGGCAGCCCGGATTATCAAGCAAATGAATGCTTCTGCTAACCGGGTGGTGGCTGTCGATATTCCTTCCGGGTTGGCGGGGGAGGATAATACCTGGAACGATCCCGAAACCATTGTTTGTGCAGAGTATACCTTTACTTTTCAGTTCCCGAAGTTAGCCTTTATGCTGGCGGAGAATGAAAAGTATGTCGGCCGGTGGGAAGTGCTGGATATCGGCTTACATCCTGAAATCATCGCTCGGCAACCGACCGATTGGTTTTATACGACAGAAGATACGGTAAAAGCGATTTTACCTCCTTCGCCGGTTTTTGCTCATAAAGGTACTAATGGGAAAGGACTGTTGATCGCCGGCAGTTATGGGATGATGGGAGCGGCTGTTTTGGGGGCTAAAGCGGCTGTACGCTCGGGTATCGGTTTGTTGTACTGTCATATTCCGGGTAAAGGAATCGAGGTGATACAGACGACTGTGCCGGAAGCGATTCCTGATCCGGATGAATCGGCCGAACGGTTTTCTGCTGTCTGTAAACTGAGAGATTACGATGCGATTGCTGTCGGACCTGCTATAGGGCAAGGACCGGAGACTGTCGGTGGATTGGAAAAATTATTACGTACCTGGAGAGGAACGACGATTCTGGATGCAGATGCGCTGAATATTATAGCGGAACACCGGGAGTTATTGGATTTACTCCATGAAGGCTGTATTCTTACTCCGCATATGAAAGAATTTGAAAGATTAGCAGGAAAAAGTGTAAATGATTTTGAGAGATTAAATAAATTAAGCATTTTTGCAAATCAATATCGGGTGCATATCGTGTTGAAAGGAGCTCATTCCGTTATCGCTACTCCGGATCGCCGGCTTTTCTTCAATATGAGTGGTAATCCGGGAATGGCTAAAGGCGGGGCGGGGGATGTTTTAACAGGAGTGCTGCTGGCTTTGGCTGCCAATAAATTGAATTTGTTGGATTTGCTCCGGATAGGAGTTTTTGCCCATGGGCTGGCCGGTGATTGTGTCGCGGAAAAAGAAGGCCGGAGAGGATGTTGTGCCGGAATGATAGCCGAGAGAATGGGAGAGGCCTGGAAAAGATTAGAAAAATAATAACAATTACTATGAAAAGAGTTTTTATTGTATCGTTAATGTTGGTGGTTTGTCTGGCTGCCGCAGCTCAAAAAAAGAAAGAACTGACTACGTTAGTGAACGTAAATTATACTTTACCTAAAGTAGCCTATGAAGTAGAGGTCATCTTGGAATGCGAACGTTTTGTTCCCGGACCCTATCAGAATTATGCCGAGAAAGAATTGGGAGTCCGTCCTGAAGCGACACAAGTCTCCGAAAAATGGGCCATAAAAAAAATAAATGTTCTTCCACAGTATATTCCGGATGAAAAGGCGGTGTATTCTGTTTCTGCCAACGGGGATTATTGGCCGGTGACACTGAGCCTTAGTGCTGAAGGTTTTCTGGCAGGTATCGCTGCCGGTAAAGGGGAAGTTTTCAATGAAAAAAAAGAGATGAAGTATATCGCCGAGGCCTTGGGGGACGAAGAGAGGATCGATATCATGAAACTGAATACTTATAATCAGCTGAAAGAAGTGTTGGATACCAATTATACTTATCAGGAGGTGGACGGTGAGATGAAGAGAATTTGGGATCCGATCGTACATTATGCTGTTAAGACCGATGCTGACAATGTAAAAGAAGCAGTAAGTGAGATTTTCCGGATTCGCTCGGAAAGAGTAAAATTATTGGGAGCCGAAAATAATGTTCCTGATGGAAAATCTTTAGAGATCATATTGAAAGAATTCGATCGGATGGAAAAAAACTACCTGAGTCTTTTCTTAGGTAAAAGAGAAACTGTCAAGGTAAAACGGGTATTCCAGTGTATTCCGGAAAAGGCTAACGAACCGGTTGTCGCTTTCCGGTTTTCTGAACAAAACGGAGTGACAGATACGAAAAATGTTGCCGCTCAGGCTTATTTTCTGAAGATTGAAGAGGCTGTGGTTCCGGCTTCGTCACCGGTGAGTGGAGGAGGTGAAGCGGCTGCTGTTTATTATAGGGTACCTGCTACAGCTACGTTGAAGTTACTGAAAGGGAAAGAAGAAATAATGAGTTATCCTGCTATTGTTCCTCAATTGGGAGAAATTAAGAAATTTCCTGTGGATGTGATTAGTAGCGAAGGGTTGATGCTGGAATTTTATCCGCAGTTCGGATCCTTGAAAAGTATTCGGAAAAAATAATCGCTGATACAGGCTATCTGTATTGGTATTAGTACTTGAATTATGTCGTGGTGGAATAACTGGTATGTGAGTTTTTTGAGTTGGCGGGTACGCCATATCAAAGAAAGGAATTTTATCGTCATCCTGAGTCTTCTGGTAGGTATTATCACCGGACTGGCCGGGGTATTCCTGAAAAATTCCGTCCATTATACCCACCAGTTTCTGACCGAGCGTTTGCAGATAGATAGCGGAAGTTTGTTGTTTTTTATTCTTCCTTTTATAGGGATTTGGTTGACCTCCCTGTTTGTTCGTTATTTTGTGAGAGAAGATATCAGTCATGGAGTGACAAAGGTATTATATGCGATTTCCCGGCGTAATAGTATGATCAAACCTCATAATAACTACTCCTCTATGATTGCCAGTACAATTACGATTGGCTTTGGAGGATCGGTGGGAACGGAAGCGACGATTGTACTGACCGGTGCTTCCATCGGTTCGAATATGGCCCGTTTTTTCCACATGAACTACAAGGTGATGACCTTGATGATCGGGTGTGGGGCAGCCGGGGCTATCGCCGGAATTTTCAAAGCTCCGATTGCCGGTATCGTATTTACCCTGGAGGTACTGATGCTGGATCTGACGATGGCTTCCTTGGTGCCTTTGATGATTGCTGCCATTTCATCTTACGTTATTGTATATTTTCTGATGGGCGAAGGGGTGGTCCTCGAATTCGCCGTACACGAACATTTTGCCTTGGCTAATGTGCCGTATTATATTATTCTGGGGATATTGTGTGGATTGGTTTCTGTATATTTTATCCGGACGAATATCCGAATCGAGAAATTTATTACCGGGATAAAGAACCAATTCAAAAGAATTTTGGTAGGAGGAGCATTATTGGGCTTGCTGATCTATATTTTTCCGCCTCTCTACGGTGAAGGATACTCTTCTTTGGAAGCTTTGCTGACCGATAATGCAGATGCACTGTTGAACAATACCTATTTTTTCGATTTCCGGAACTATGCATTCGTCGTTGTTTTGTATGTGATCGGTTTGGTATTTATCAAAGTAGTAGCTACAGCTTTCACCAACGGTAGTGGGGGGGTTGGAGGTGTTTTCGCTCCCAGTTTGTTCACTGGGGGAGTTACCGGATTCCTGATTGCTTACCTGATCAATATGACCGGAGTGATCACGGTTCCTGTCAGTTATTTTGTATTGGCAGGTATGGCCGGGGTGATGTCGGGTGTCATGAATTCTCCGTTGACAGCTATGTTCCTGATCGCTGAGATTACCAGTGGCTATAGTTTGCTGGTGCCCTTGATGATAACCTCGGTGACGGCCCATTTAACGGGGCGGGGCATGGAGCCTTACTCTATTTATGCACGTCGGCTGGCTATGAAAGGAGATCTGATTACCCATAATAAAGATAAAGCCGTGCTGACTTTGATGAAGCTGAATAAAGTCATCGAGACCGACTTACAGACGATATCCATAGAGGCTACTTTGGGGGATCTGGTGAAAAAAGTTTCCCGTTCCAGTAGAAATATTTTCCCGGTGATCGATGAAAACGAAGCATTGCTGGGGATTGTATTGCTGGACGATATCCGTAAGATCATGTTCAATCAGGATTTGTACAATGTCACCTTTGTCCGCGACTTTATGACAACTCCACCTACGATTGTCGATGTGACGGATTCGATGGACCTGGTTATGAAAAAATTTGAAGATACAGGAGCCTGGAATTTACCTGTGATCGAGGAAGGAAGATATATCGGGTTTGTTTCGAAAGCAAAGATATTCAACACTTACAGAAGGGTGCTTCAACATTTTTCCGACGAATAATAGAATCATATGGATCAACATTCAAAATTGGGGTATCGGGAAGGACTCGTTTCCGTTATTCTGAATCTACTCTTGTTTGTTTTAAAATATTATGCCGGTATTGCATCGGCCTCGCTTGCTTTGATTGCCGATGCCTGGCATACCCTTTCGGATTCCCTGACTTCTTTGGTCGTAATTCTTGGAATTAAATTATCCTCGAAGAAACCGGATAAGGAGCATCCGTTCGGACACGGCCGCTGGGAACAAATCTCTGCATTGATTATCGCTATTCTGTTGGCTTTGATCGGAGTAGAGTTTATGAAAGACGCTATCGCAAAATTGAGGGGACATGAGGCGGCTGATTTCGGTTGGTTGGCTTATCTGGCTACGGTTGCTTCGATTGTCTTAAAAGAAGGATTGGCCCGCTATGCTTTTTATATCGCCCGTAAAACCGGTAACGCTGCTGTAAAAGCGGACGGATGGCATCACCGGAGCGATGCTTTATCGTCACTGATGGTTTTGGCCGGACTTTTTCTCAGCCCCTATTTCTGGTGGATCGACAGTGTATTGGGCATGTTGATATCTTTCATGTTATTCTATGCTGCCTATGGGATTATTCGCGAAGCAGTAAATAAAATTTTAGGAGAAGAGCCTTCGGAAGAAGTGATCGGGAAAGTAGAACAGATCGTGAAAGCTGAAATGGGAAATGTGGCTTATCCGCATCATTACCACATTCATCATTATGGGGACCATATCGAATTCACTTTTCATATCAAAGTGCCCGGGGAAGAGACCGTGGAGGAAGCTCATAGAAAAGCTACCCTTATCGAAATGCAGATAAAAACAGAATTGAAGATCGATGCGACTATCCATATCGAACCCTTGAAAATGTAACTTTATAAACCTTCGTATCGTTGTAAAACTAGATTATAAATCACCCGCTAACCGGCTCTGTCAGGAGAAGCAGGGGAGATTAGAGGTGGAAATCGCAAATCTAAAATTGGGGGCTACTATTAATTTAGTTGTTTTATACTTGTATATTACCAAAAAAAACTTACTTTTGCGAAAATTTTATAGGAACGCTAAAAAAACTATATAGCTATGTATTGGACACTGGAACTTGCTTCAAAATTGGAAGATGCACCATGGCCTGCATCTAAAGATGAATTAATCGATTACGCAATTCGTTCGGGAGCGCCT
>ENA-UEPL01003127-UEPL01003127.1-human-gut-metagenome-genome-assembly--contig:-NODE-3127-length-10054-cov-5.172296_pt1 | contig 10054 bp, 8 predicted proteins | sample MGYA00242896_ERZ507908 | MGnify/ENA primary metagenome ERZ507908 (study PRJEB26167, sample SAMN06115518) | human gut metagenome | host: Homo sapiens | place: China:Chongqing | collected 2015-08-20...
GTTATTCCATTCTGAAGTCAGAAAAAATAAACATACAATACTACTAATAAAAATAAGCAAATTTTTATTCATACCTTATATGAAAACCCGAACCCCAAAAGCGACGGAAAGAAGCAACCTTTACATGCGAGGATCGTCCCGAAGGGGACTGTACGTACTCAGGAAATTGCAGAACAAATCTTCCGATGAATCAAAATTGAATTCCTTGTGATGCAGGGCAAAGAGTGGATTGAGCGGGAGAAACAACGTAGGCATCCTCATCTTGACCTGTTCGGCGATGAACGCCGTAAGTGTGAGAAGGAGCGTATGGATGCGGAAAGGCTTTTCCATACTTTCCGTTTACAGCCAAAAAAACAGCCATCGGCAAAAAAGATGCCAAAACAAGGCATAAAAGTACCTCCAACATGGCGGATAAACATCCACGCATCCCCGTAAAGACCTCACACAGACCCGGGTCTGCACCTCTCCCGCACCCGGGTCTCCATGATGGGTACACCCGGGTCTCAAGCGGCTTTGCAAGCTGTTTTTGACAAAAGAAAAGCCTATCTTGATGAAAAAAGAAGCTATTTTAACAGGTTTCGCACCTCTTCCCGAACGGTCCCCGTTTTTATCGTACAATTGACACACAAGAAGTTATCGTTTTTTACCATGATGGTTATGACAGATGAATGATAGTTCAAAATGGCAACTATCATGACATAACATATTGGTTTAAACCAATATACGAACGAATATGATAGTATGATGGTTAGTTTTGCAAAACATTTATATGAAATGGCTGCTGCCGTTCTTATTGCTGAATTGTGATGTGGATGTCTGCAAGATTGATTAAACAGAAAAAGCACACTTGTCATATAAACAGAGTGCCGGAAAGGAGGTTTCACTCCATCCTTCCCGGCACTTTTTTAATATAATATATTCAGGTAAACTTCCTTTGGTCGCTTTCTGATCAAGCCAAAAGGAATCCGCCCCCACTATTACTTCACCAATTTCAATTCCTCAATCAGCCGCGGGCATTTCCCCCACTTGTCGATCATGTAGAGCACATAGCGTATGTCGACGCTGATCGTGCGCTGCAAATCCGGTTCGAAGGCGATGTCGCCGCTCATCGCTTCCCAGTTACCATCGAAGGCGAGGCCGATCAGGCGAGCGTTCTTGTCGAACACCGGGCTGCCGGAGTTACCGCCTGTGATGTCGTTGTTCGAGAGGAAGCAAAGCTGCAATTCGCCGTCCTTGTTGGCATACTGGCCGAAGTCCTTGCTACGGATCAAGTTGAGGATTTCGGGTTGCACCCAGAACTCGTCGCTTTCGGGGTTTTCCTTTTCGAAGATCCCCTTCTGGGTCGTATAGTAATCATACCAGGCAGCATCGTACGGACGGTAGCCGCCGATGGAACCGTAGCTCACACGCATCGTAAAGTTGGCGTCCGAAGCGAAAGCCTTCTCCGGGTGCATCTCTTTCAGGCCGGCAAAATAGAGGCGTTCGCCCTTAGCGATATCGTAATAAGAATCACCCGTGAGCTGTTGCAATTCGAAAAGGGAGATGAGGACGGACAGGCTCAACTCGGCAGCCGGGTCCTTCTTCAGCTTCGCATATTTCTTCGGGTCCTTCAGCATGGAGGCGATATTGTCGTAAGACAGGATGGATGTCTTCTTGAATACATCGGCGGCATACTTTTCATAATCGCCTTTATACTTTTTGTCCACCTTCTTGTAGATATCCGGAAGATTCTCTGCCGGAACCCGTTCCTTTACGATCTTCATCATAGCCGCCAGCACCTTCCGGTCAAGGCTTGCGTCATAATCCTTGAAGAAAGACTTGATATTGTCTTCGAGGAAGATATCGATTTCTTCAGGGGTAGAACCTTTCACATCCACGCTCTGGATCATGCGCGCCAGCTTCACGATCTCGGCGCCGCTCAGGAACGCTTCGCCCAGGTAGGTGGAGATCTTCTTATATTCACTGGAAGAAGTATATCCCTTTTCCAGAAGACTCAACACGTCGCCGTACACCTCTTTACGCTTTGCATCCTGTGCCACCCAGGCGGCAAAAGCGGCTTCCTCTTCGCGTTTACGGTCGATCACTTTCAGGTTGGCCAGCCCCTTGTTCATGCCGATCGAGTTTTTCCAGTAGTTGGAGCTGCCGGCATATTTGGAAGCATATTTGATGCGCACCTCGTCGCTCTTCAACATCGCGTCTTTCCAAATCGCCTGCTTGATGCCACGCACTTCGATGCGAGGCTTGTTGCTATCCTCGATACGCTGCTGCACACCCCATGAACAGAGGTAGCGGTCCGTGCTGCCGGGGAAACCGATCGTCATCGCATAATCCTTGTCCTGATAACCTTGCAATGACACTTCAGCCACGTATTTAGGCTGGTATGGCTTATTATCCTTGCTGTAGGCAGCCGGCTTGTTGTCGGCTCCGGCATATACGCGGAACACGGAGAAGTCGCCCGTATGGCGCGGCCACATCCAGTTGTCCGTATCGCCGCCGAATTTTCCGACCGAACTGGGCGGAGCGAATACCATGCGGACATCATTGAAGACATCATAGACGATCAGGAAATACTTGTTATTATTGTAGAAAGGCACGACATCGGCAGCCTGGAACTCCGTGTTTCCTACAGAATCGGCCATCGCCTGCCCGATCGAGTCGGCTGCGGCCAGACGCAGGTGCTCTTCCTTGATCGAAGCTATCTGTGAATTAATGCGATCGCTCACATCCACCGTCTCACGCAGGTAGCGGACCGTCAGGCCCGGAACCGGCAACTCTTCTTCCTTACTCTGGGAAACAAAACCGTCTTTCAGGTAGTCGTGTTCCACACTGCTTAACTGCTGGATCGAACCGAAACCACAATGGTGGTTGGTGAAAATCAGTCCTTCATTAGAGACGGTGATACCGCTACATCCTCCTCCGAAGATCACCACGGCATTGGCTACACACGGGTCAGTTTCACTGTACAATTGTTCGTAAGACGGAGTAAATCCCAACTCCTTCATCCTCTCCAGGTTTTGTTTATTCAACTCTTTCAGTACCCACATGCCCTCATCGGCAAACACTTGGCCTGAAGCAACGAGAAGCAGTAACACTGCCCACAACTTCTTCATACGATTCATTCTTTGTTCGTTATTCAATAATTAATTTGATTTTCTTTTGTTCTACACGCGCGGCAAGCCATTTCTTGATCTTTTCCTGTTCCGCCTCACGTACTTTTTCTTTGCTTTTCAGGTAGACTAACAGGACGGTATCGGGTTTAATGCTATCCATATCCATCAGATAGGTATGCGCACAAGAGACTTCCTTGATATAAGGGAAAAGGACTTTCATTTCCGGCATCAGCTCGGACGTAAGATGATTGTAACTGTGATATTTGTTCAGGTCGCGTTTCAGCGAATCGATCTGGAGGGACTGCGCCCGAAGAACCTCTTCGCTATTCTTATACAAGTCCTGCATCAGCAGGCTTTTCAACTCGTTAATGTCGGTGGCTTCCTGCCCGAAACCCTGCTGCACGACAAGGCCCACGTTTTTCAAGCCGTATTTCGGCATCTTGGCACGGGCGTTCACAATCATCGTCTCCGGCACGGTCTCGCCGATCAGGACTACTTTCACCTCTTTCTTGTCGCTGGTATCGGTCACCGTCTTGCTCAATATCTGCGTGTTCGGGAAACTCAACTCATCCGCGACAAACGTCCGCACCCGGTCATTGAAGTAACTGGCCCGGATCAGGTTGTAGCTCAGGAAAAGGCTCGGCACGATGGTAAAGAAAACGATCACCCCGACATATCTCGTCACGATCTTCTCGCGCTGTTTGTTTAAAAAGACCTTCTTCGGGTATTTCAGCAGGCGGACCACCACGTAGGTAGCCAGACTGATAAACACCGTATTGATAAAATAGAGATAGAAAGCACCGAAGAAATAATACAGGTTACCGCTCGCCAATCCGAATCCGGCCGTACAAAGCGGCGGCATCAAAGCCGTAGCGATCGCCACGCCGGGAATCACATTCCCCTTGCTCTTGGTCGAGCTCGCCACGATCCCCGCCAGGCCGCCGAAGAAGGCGATCAAGACGTCATAAACGGTAGGCTGCGTACGGGCCAGCAACTCGCTCTGCGCCTCGCTGATCGGGGAAATCAGGAAAAAGAGCGTCGAAGTGATGACGCTGAATACCGTCGCCGTGGCAAAATTACGGAAGGAACGCTTGATCAGGTCGAAATCGGAGATTCCCAGTCCCAGGCCGAACCCCATGATAGGCCCCATCAGCGGGGAGATCAACATCGCACCGATAATCACCGCCGTCGAGTTCGTATTCAAACCCAGCGAGGCGACAAAGGTCGCAAAGATCAGAACCCAAAGGTTCGTCCCTTTAAACTCTATGCCTTTCCGGATAGACTCGATCGTTTCGAGTTCATCCTCTTTTTCCTGACGGACATCGAAATTACGGACAAAGAAGTCCCTAATCTGCTTGTGCAACAATCCTTTTTCCATCCTATTAAAATCAACGTTTGTATACGAACATCCCGTAAAACGGCCTTTATAATGGCTAACACTCTCTCACAACCGTTTTAACACATCGCCTAAACCGCACAAAGATAGAAATAGTATCTCGAAATAAAAAATAAGAGCTGTGAACATAAAATAAGCGAAGTATATATCCTGATAATTATTGATTTTCACGTAACTTTGCAAATGCACAACACAGAAACGACGACGAACACTCTCAATTAATCCCGGTAAACAAGATGAAATACTACATTCTCTTGATATACTTACTCGCTTTTTCCCTCGCTACGGAGGGAAATACAGCAGTAAAAGATTCACTGTCGGAAGCCTTGCCGTCAGCCTCTTCTCCTCTGCAAAAACTGGAAATCATGACTAATCTGATGGATCTTTCCCGACAGGAAGAACAGGTGGAATATGCCAAACAGCTCTATTGGCTCGCACTTGAAGAAGACGAAGACTATTATAAGGAAGCGGCCCTGACCGAAATCTTGCGCTTTTACGTGAATACCGATGCCAAAGACAGCGCAAAGGTGTATCTCGCCGAAGCCGAAAGGGAGCTGAAAGGGAAAGCACGCGATTTCCTCGTCACGTATATGAAAACGATCATGGATGTCCGTGTTGTCTATTACACCAAAGGCGAAGACCGGATGAAACTGATTGAAAAATACAAACTCCGCCTCGAAACGGAAAAAGACATGCCGGTTCTTGACAAAATATCGAACTATTATCTCCTCGGTATGGCGAACAGCAACCGGGTCGATCCGAAAAACCAGGATGCTATCTATAAAGAGGTATGTTATTACATGAACAACCTGATCGAACTGTCGGACAACATCCCGCTCCGCTATTCGTATCTGTTCCGCCTGAATACGCTCAACATACTAAGCCTTATGGAAGCGACTCCCGAAAATCGGGTGAAAGCCTCCCTCCGCTACTTGAACATGCAAAAGGAATATGCTGACACAAAAGAGATGAAGAAGCGCCCGTACACAAGCAAACGGCATCTGCTGAACGCCTACTCTACTTTGGCTACCGCAGCAGAAACAGTCGGGAAAGATATGGCAACCTACTATTTCAACTACTTCATCGACTTGAACAGGAAATATCCTGAAGATGCTGCATTCTCCGCTGAATATGACCGTTATTTCACTTCGCTCAACTATTATAAGTCAATACGGAATTTCCAGAAAGCCGCAGATTACAACGATTCGGTCATCTATTATTTCCGCCACGGCGATTTCCAGTTCAACCTGACCGAAAACATCGTCCTGACACTAAAAGACAAAATCGACTGTCTCGACAGTCTGCACAGATACAAAGATGCCTATGAAGCCTACAAGGAATATTCCGTACTCCTGGATTCCGCACGCACACGAAGCATGGAAAACAAAGTCGAAGACCTGGAGATCAAAAAGCATGTGGACGAGCTGGTGGTCGAGAAAAAGGCACTGGAAATAGACCTGCAAAAGAGCCGGAGCCAGTTATATCTATTCCTCGCGTTGCTCATTCTTTCGATCTGCTTCGGAATCTTCATATTCTTCCGCCTAGGAAAGATCAAATCGCTATACAAGGAATTGCAGGAATCGAACCGGCTGGTCATTATCGCCAGTGAAAAGGCACAGGAAAGCGAACGGATGAAGAACGCCTTTATCAAGAATATGTGCCACGAAGTGCGCACGCCGCTAAATGCGATCAATGGCTTTGCCGAACTGATCACCAGCGACGGTATAAGCCCGGAAGAGAAAAAAGAATTCAGCAAGATCATCTATACGAACTGCTACAACATCACCTCCATGATGAACGATGTGCTGGTAATCGCCCAACTGGACAGCAGCAACGAGGTCCTCCCACTGGAACCGGTCCACATCAGTCTGCTCTGTCACCACGAGATGAACAAATTGAAAAAGTTACAGCAGAAGCCGGATATCCATTACCAGGTCGAAGGTGACAAAAGCAACGACCTGATCTATTCGGACCCGAATCATTTCGGCATTATCATCTCCCATCTGCTGAACAACGCGAACAAGTTCACGAATCAGGGAAGCATCACGCTCTCCTACCAGCCCGAGGAAGAAGGAAGGATAATGTGTATCTGCGTTACCGACACAGGATGCGGAATTCCGGCAGACAAGAGCGAATGGATTTTCGAACGTTTCACCAAGAACGACGACTTTATCCCCGGTTCGGGCCTCGGCCTCTACCTCTGCCGCCTCATCACCCAACGCCTCAACGGTTCCCTCAAACTGGATACCTGTTACACCGGGGGAGCCCGGTTCATTTTACGGCTTCCGATTAATCCCTACAAATAGCCAACAGGTTTTCTTTTGGCAGACGTGCCCCATAAATCATCATTTAATTAGTTCAGTTTTTCTTAGATGCAAACCTTTTCCCGATATAAGGCAATTCGCTTAACGGAAGATCGCGTCTAATGATGATTGCCAGGAAAATCAGGAGTAGAACCGTGCGATAGCCCAAGCGAAGGATTTCCGAATCGATCCGGGGCAACATCCCAGCTGCATAGAATAAAACCGCCAATATGCCGTAAATAACGGCTGATCTTATATCGTATTGAATCGGGAACTTCTTCTGCCCGATCGCATAAGAAAGAATCATCATCAACAGGTTGCTGGCAAACGAAGCCCAGGCACACGCCATATAACCGTAAACCGGCGCCAGCAACACGATCATCAACACGGTCACCACGCAGCCGATCGTCGAGAAGTAGGCTCCCCATTGCGTCTGGTCGATCAACTTATACCAGAACGACAGGTTAAAATAGATCCCGAAGAACAGTTCGCCCAGCATCACGATCGGCACGACACGCAATCCCGGATAATACTTGGCGTCCACAAAATATTTCAGAATATCCAGATAATACATCACGCCCAAGAAGATAATCAACGAAAAGATAATGAAATACTTCATTGCCTCCGAATATGCTTTCGTATTATCGTCATCCTTATTCTTGGCAAAAATAAAAGGTTCGTAGGCATACCGGAATGCCTGGATAAACATCACCATCACCACCGCCACCTTGAAGCAGGCTCCATAAATCCCCAACTGGGTAGCTGCATAATCCTTATCTTCGAACAGGAAAGGGAACAGAATCTTATCCGCCGTCTGATTGAAAATCCCGGCAATCCCTAAGACCAAGATCGGGAACGAGTATCTCAACATCTGTTTCAACAACACGAAACTGGCTTTCTCGCGCAACCCGGGTATCATATCCGGCACCAAAAGCAAAAATGTCACCACCGAAGTAACCACATTGCTGACAAAGATATACTCCACCTGATAGCCGGGCACATAAAACCAGCCTATCAACCTCGGCGCACATTCATACAGCCACGGGCAAGCGATCAGGAAGAATATTACCAATACGATATTCAGGAATATATTCAGCAGCTTGATCGCCGCAAAGCGAACCGCCTTCCCCTGATACCGGAGGAAAGCAAACGGAATACAACAGAAGGCATCCACCGCCACAATCCCCGCCATCATCCCGATATATTCAGGATGTGCACCATATCCCAGAAAGTTACTGACCGGCGTCAGCGCACTGAACACAAACACCATAAACAGGACGGAAGTGAATGCCAGACTGAACAACGTCGTCGCATATACCCGCATCGGGAGCTTGATCTCCTTCTTGTTCATAAACCGGAAAAAGCCGGTCTCCATCCCATACGTCAATATCACCATCAACAAGGCTGTCCAGGCATACAGATTCGTCACAATCCCGAAATCGCTCTCGGTAGCCAATACACGCGTGTACATCGGAACCAGCATCCAGTTCAGGAATTTCCCGACAATGCTGCTGACACCATAAATTGCGGTCTCTCCTGCGAGACGCTTCATTCCTCCTGCCATAACTTAAAAACAATTGACAATTGATAATTGACAATTAAAATAACGAACTTTGTATTCCATCGGGGCGAAGCCGTCCCAAATGGGTATAAGCCAACTCCGTCACCTCGCGGCCGCGGGGCGTACGTTTGATAAAGCCTTCTTTGATAAGGAAAGGCTCGTAAACCTCTTCCAGCGTTCCGGGATCTTCTCCCAGGGCAGTCGCGATAGTCGTCAATCCTACCGGTCCGCCGTTAAACTTGTCGATGATAGTCGTCAGCAACTTATTGTCGATCTGATCCAGGCCGTAACGGTCGATGTTCAATGCCTCCAGGGCATAGCAGGAAATCGCCTTATCGATCTCTCCGGATCCTTTCACCTGTGCAAAATCACGCACACGACGCAGCAACGCGTTCGCTATACGGGGTGTACCACGACTACGGGAAGCAATCTCGCGTGCAGCACTCAACTCGCATTTCACATTCAGGATATCGGCACTGCGCAGCACGATCTTCGTCAGCGTCTCCATCTCATAATATTCGAGGTGCATATTGATCCCGAAACGCGCCCTGAGCGGACTTGTCAGCAAACCGCTGCGAGTCGTCGCCCCCACCAGCGTAAACGGAGCCAGGTCGATCTGGATGGAACGGGCGCTCGGCCCTTTATCGATCATGATATCGATCCGGTAATCTTCCATCGCCGAATACAGATATTCCTCCACAATCGGACTCAACCGGTGGATCTCGTCGATAAAAAGGACATCGTTCTTCTCCAGCGAAGTCAGCACTCCCGCCAGATCGCCCGGTTTATCCAGCACCGGCCCGGAAGTCACCTTGAAGCCGACTCCCAATTCATTCGCTATAATGTTGGATAATGTAGTCTTTCCCAATCCGGGAGGCCCATGCAACAGCACATGATCGAGCGCCTCCTTACGCATCCGGGCTGCCATCACGAAAATCTTCAGGTTCTCGACTACTTTGGCCTGTCCGCTGAAATCATGAAACGAAAGCGGGCGAAGCGCATTCTCATACTCTCGCTCGCTCTCCGGAACCCGTGCATCCCTTATATCAAATTCATCTTCCATACTCTTATTACTTTGACTGGCAAAGATAATAAGAATTACCGGGTTCTGAACTTGTGTCACCGGAATATCGGGACAAAGATAGAAACTTGCAGATCACGTGTCCGTCCCGATTTCATATAAGGGACTCCTTTCATTACATTGCAAGTTCCATGTTTGTATGTCAGGGCCAGATCGAAGTATTTGAAAGCATAGGCGGCTTTGACGACGACCGGCACGTCAAAGGCAGATTTGATTGTCTTCCCAATCATAATATTATCCTTAAAATGGAGAGTAGGCTCAACTCCTACTCCTACCTTCAGCCTCCCGATCAGATTATAATTCAAAACTCCGTTCAAAGCCATGTAATTCCTTGCAAACTTACTTTTGTAACCTTTAACGGGAGTCGCTTTATTGCCAACCGAGGCAATTTCTCCCCGCTTCTGCCCATATAATAAGGCTGCATCCACCGATAAACGGTGTTTCAATTCGAACTGCAACTGATATCCCACATGAAAAGAAGGCTTCATATCCGGTATATTAAACCCGACTTTGCCTTTAGACATCGCCTCATCCTTATCCTCTATAATTTCCATACGATAATTCATTGTAAAATAATCATTCAGCGTTTTCATCATTCACCGC
>ENA-UEPL01003143-UEPL01003143.1-human-gut-metagenome-genome-assembly--contig:-NODE-3143-length-10026-cov-5.067444_pt1 | contig 10026 bp, 10 predicted proteins | sample MGYA00242896_ERZ507908 | MGnify/ENA primary metagenome ERZ507908 (study PRJEB26167, sample SAMN06115518) | human gut metagenome | host: Homo sapiens | place: China:Chongqing | collected 2015-08-20...
GCACTCGGCGCAAGGGTAGATGGTTGCTGAAGCAACCGCGCCTCGGCGCGAGAATGTGCCAAGGCACATTCTATTTTACAGGCCAAAAAGTCAGGAATCATATTTTAAGAATTTGTGAAAAAACTGTAACAACCTGTTGCCAAAGGGGCGCGCGCCTTGCATTTTCGGGCTTAATCTGTTAAAATAACCTTTAGTTTTTTAGTTATCGTGGCAAAGAGGGCTCTTTTTGCCCTGTTTTGGCAGGAGTAAGGCGTCCGGCGGGCGCATTTGAATGGAGAATAACGGATGAATGTCATTGAAAAAGTTTTTGGTACACACAGCGAGAGAGAATTAAAGCGAATCCTTCCGATCGTGGATAAAATTGAGTCTCTGCGTGACGACATGATGGCGCTGACGGATGAACAGCTGAAAGATAAGACGAAAGAATATAAAGCACGTCTGACGCAGGGCGAGACCTTAGACGATCTTTTGCCGGAAGCGTATGCAACGGTTCGGGAAGCGGGACGTCGTGTCCTGAACATGGAGCATTTCCGCGTACAGCTGATCGGCGGTATTATCCTGCATCAGGGACGTATCGCAGAAATGAAAACCGGTGAAGGTAAGACGCTGGTATCCACGCTTCCCGCTTACTTAAACGCGCTGGAGGGTAAGGGTGTACACGTTGTAACGGTCAATGATTACCTGGCAGCCCGTGACGCAGAGTGGATGGGAGCAATTCATGAATTTCTGGGCTTAAAGGTCGGCATTGTATTAAACAGCATGAAGCCGGAAGAGCGGAAGGCAGCATATGCCTGCGATATTACTTATGTCACCAACAATGAGCTGGGCTTTGATTATCTGCGTGACAACATGGCGATTTACAAGGAGCAGCTGGTACTGCGTGATCTGCACTATGCCATCATCGACGAAGTGGACTCTGTCCTGATCGATGAAGCGAGAACCCCTCTGATCATTTCCGGACAGAGCGGAAAATCTACCAGCCTGTACGAAGCCTGTGACATTTTGGCAAGACAGTTAAAACGCGGCGACGATGTTGGCGAGTTTTCCAAGATGGATGCGATCATGGGCATCGAGCAGGAAGAAAACGGTGATTTCGTTGTAAATGAAAAGGATAAGGTTGTAAACCTGACTGCAGAGGGTATCGAAAAGGTTGAGAAATTCTTCCATATCGAAAACCTTGCGGATCCCGAAAATCTCGAGATTCAGAACAATATCATCCTCGCCCTGCGTGCGCACAACCTGATGCACCGCGATAAGGACTACGTGGTAAAAGAGGATCAGGTTCTGATTGTCGATGAATTTACCGGACGTATCATGCCCGGACGTCGCTATTCCGACGGTCTGCATCAGGCAATTGAAGCAAAAGAGCACGTTAAGGTTAAAAGAGAAAGCAAGACGCTGGCAACCATCACCTTTCAGAACTTCTTTAATAAATTCGAGAAAAAATCCGGCATGACCGGTACCGCTCTGACAGAAGAAAAGGAATTTAGAGATATTTACGGAATGGACGTTGTGGAGATCCCCACCAATCGCCCGGTTATCCGAAAAGACCTGCACGATGCGGTTTACAAGACAAAGAAAGAAAAGCTGAACGCCATTGTGGAAGCGGTCAAGGAAGCACATGCAAAGGGACAGCCGGTCCTGGTAGGCACGATTACGATCGAAGCATCCGAACAGCTTTCCGGCATGCTGCGCCGGGAAGGCATTCAGCATAAGGTGCTGAACGCAAAGTTCCACGAGCTGGAAGCGGAAATTGTTGCAGATGCCGGTATTCACGGTGCGGTTACCATTGCAACCAACATGGCAGGCCGTGGTACGGATATCAAGCTGGATGAAGAAGCAAAGGCAGCAGGCGGTCTGAAAATCATCGGTACCGAGCGTCATGAATCCCGCCGTATCGACAATCAGCTGCGCGGTCGTTCCGGTCGTCAGGGAGACCCCGGTGAATCCAGATTTTACATTTCTCTGGAAGACGATCTGATGAGACTGTTCGGTTCCGAGAAGATGATCAGCATGTTCAATGCGCTGGGCATTCCGGAAGGTCAGGAAATCGAGCACAAGATGCTTTCCAAGGCGATTGAAAACGCGCAGAAGAAGATCGAGGGCAACAACTTCGGTATCCGTAAAAATTTGTTGGAATACGATCAGGTCAACAACGAGCAGCGTGAAATCATCTATGCGGAGCGCCGCCGCGTTCTGGACGGAGAGAGCATGCGCGATGTGATCTACAAGATGATTACCGACATCGTAGACAATACGGTGGATATGGTCATCGGGGAAGAAAACGATTCCGAAGAATGGAACCTGGCGGAGTTAAATTCTCTGCTGCTTCCGATCATTCCGCTTGAGCCGATCACAAAGGAACGGATTTCCAAGCCGAAAAAGGACAGCTTAAAGCAGCAGCTGAAAGAAGAAGCCGTTCGTTTCTATGAGACAAAAGAAGCAGAGTTCCCTGAACCCGAAATGATCCGTGAAGCAGAGCGAGTTGTTCTGTTAAAGGTTATCGACAGAAAGTGGATGAACCACATCGACGATATGGATCAGCTGCGTCAGGGTATCGGCCTGCAGGCCTATGGACAGAGAGATCCGCTTGTAGAATATAAGATGAATGCCTATGAGATGTTTGAAAATATGACAGAGAGCATTAAGGAGGATACGATCCGCGTGCTCTGCCATATCCGCATCGAGCAGAAGGTAGAAAGAGAACAGGTAGCAAAGGTGACCGGCACCAATAAGGACGAGAGCGGTCCGAGACGGCCTGCAAAGCGGGAAAGCGTCAAGATTTACCCGAACGATCCCTGTCCTTGCGGCAGCGGTAAGAAATACAAAAACTGCTGCGGAAAGAACCGGTAAAGGTGGACGAATATTATGGCAATGGTAGAATTAGATCAGATGAAGTTCGAGCTGCAAAGCTACGAAAATACCCTTCATGAAGTGAAGGATTCCCTGGATCTGGAAGGAAAAAAGAAGCGCATCGAAGAGCTGGAGATGGAAATGGAAGCACCCGGCTTCTGGGACGATCCGGATTCCTCCAACCGCAAGATGAAAGAGCTCAAAAATTTAAAGGATACTGCGGAGCTGTGCAATAAGCTGGAAACGCAGTATTCCGATATCGAAACCCTGATTGAGATGGGGCACGAGGAAGAAGATCCGGATATGGTAGAAGAAATCCGGGGCGAATTGGATGAGTTTATCGAAGAGCTGGATGAGCTGCGTATCAGCACGCTGTTGTCCGGCGAATACGATAAGGATAATGCGATCTTAAAGCTCAATGCGGGCGCAGGCGGCACAGAGAGCTGCGACTGGTGCGGCATGCTGTACCGTATGTATACCAGATGGGCGGAGAAAAAGGGCTTTTCCGTGGAAGTTCTGGACTATCTGGACGGCGAAGAAGCGGGCATCAAGTCCGTTACCTTCCAGGTAAACGGTGAGAACGCTTACGGCTATCTGAAATCGGAAAAAGGCGTACACCGTCTTGTCCGGATTTCCCCCTTCAACGCCCAGGGCAAGCGCCAGACCTCCTTCGTATCTCTGGATGTTATGCCGGATATCGAAGAAGATCTGGATATCGAGATCAACCCGGAGGATCTGCGCATTGATACCTACCGAAGCAGCGGTGCAGGCGGTCAGCATATCAACAAGACCTCTTCTGCGATCCGTATCACGCATCTGCCGACAGGTATCGTGGTACAGTGTCAGAATGAACGTTCTCAGTTCCAGAACAAGGATAAGGCGATGCAGATGTTGAAGGCGAAGCTGTATCTGTTAAAGCAGGAAGAAAACGCCGAGAAGCTTTCTGACATCCGTGGCGAGATCAAGGATATCGCATGGGGAAACCAGATCCGTTCCTATGTCCTGCAGCCTTATAAGCTGGTGAAGGACCTTCGGACAAATCAGGAGGTTGCAAATGCAGACGGCGTACTGGACGGCGGTCTCGACCCCTTTATCAACGCATATCTGAAGTGGATCAACACAAAGGATAAAGCGACGGAAGAATAGTTCACTCGCGCCATTCGCAATACAATAGAATGCACGCTCCGCGAACATTCTATTGTCATGAATCGCATCTTCGATGCTCTCCGCTGCTTTGCAGCTCCTTTTTGCTCATAAAATGGTGCTCCCTTCGAAGCTTTCCGAGTTCATATTCTCATGCGAGCATGAAATCTGAACTCGGAAAGCTTCGAGTGAACTGTAAGATAAAAATAGAACCGGACATCGATTCCTGACGGAGCAATTCGTCAGAGCGTCGGTGTCCGGTTTTAGTTTATGACAAAGGAACATAGCTGCGCGTCACGGGATGGCGCTGCGCGCCTTGGCAACAGCGTTTCGCATTCTTATCTGTCGCGGCGGTGTGGGCTTACGCTTTAGCACCTGCCGTTTCAGCGCTCTTTAACGATACCAGCTCAAGATAGAAGTAGGCATAGGTTTGCTTCTGATAAGGATACACATACAGCAGTCCGATGCCGCAGGTTAAGAACCCGCCCATTAGCCATGGCAGGAAGCTTACCATCAGGAGGAAATACTGCCATTTGTGGCCTTTCATGAGCCTTCTGGAGCGTTTTAAGCATTCCTTTGCACTCAGCTCGGGAAAGTCCAGCATGATGAAGAAAACCTGGGAATACAGCGTTTTTACATACAGCACAAAGGGCAGGAAAACGATGCTGATCCCTGCTGCAGCATAGAGATAAACCATATTCACGCGACCGGATTGCAGGTACAGGCTGAAAAGAAGCGACGGCAGGATTTCCGGGATACATAACAGCAGGGACAAAACGAGCTGAATCTGGATGGCCTTTAACGGCTCATGCCAAAAGCCAGAGAAAATGCCGCCCGAATAGACCGGCTGATGGCAGGCATTGCTCAGAAACAGTCCTGTGATGCCGACCTGGAAAATCCCAAAGAAAATACTGATAGCAAAGGTGACGGCATAATACAAAATTGTACCAAAGGGCGGATGCACCTGAATCAATCCGGAGGGAGCCGTGATAATATACTGCAAAATAGCGAGAGAAAGAAAGGCGCTGGAGAGCGGCATATAATGTCCAAGCAGGGATGCGCGCGCTTTTCCCTTCAGGACAGACCTCTTTAACGGGGAGGCTGTGCCGGTGGTTGTAGTCTGATCATTCATTTGTAGGTTACCTCTCAGTCATGTAAGCTTTCGGGAAGTTCGATCCCGTATTCGTTCAGAATCTCGTCAAAGGTCAGACCGGTCATTTGCTCGTAGGTGTCATTGACCATTGTCCAATACTGCTGTTTTGCATCGGAGTTGGAAAAGACAATAAAAAAAGAAAACCCACCGACAGCAATATTGATGAGGAGTGCACTGCAGGCGACGATGACACCTGCGAGGGCGTGATTGGACATGGAGGTGTTCCCTCGGGACAACAGCCCAAACATGATGGACAGGATCGCGAGAAAGATCGGAATGACAATTGTCATCGTAAGGGTGCTGGCGAGCGCAGCGATGGCGAGAACCAGCGAAAACGTAGCAAAGCCGTTGCGCTTTGGCTGAGGTTTCAATTCCATAATATAGTCTCCGTTCTGGGAAAAATGCAGTCGATGAAATGCCTGCACTTTCCGCGTTCTTTTGAGATATTCTAACATTTTTTATGGTAAGATTCAAGTTTTTGAAAAAAAGTGTTGACAATTCGAAGAAAAGAATGTAGAATAATTTTTGTTGTGAGGGACACGAAGTCCTAAACAAGAAAAATGTGCGCGTAGCTCAGCTGGATAGAGCGTCTGACTACGGATCAGAAGGTCGGGAGTTCGAATCTTCTCGCGCACGCGACTGGAACCGGAATGTGAAAGCATTCCGGTTTTTTATCGTATACGAAACTTCATTTCTATACGATAAAAAACGCTCCGCGAGGATGCGCACTCGGCGCAAGGGTAGATGGTTGCCGAAGCAACCGCGCCTCGGCGCGAGAATGTGCGGAATACATTCTGGTTTTCACAAAAACTGTCCATGACAGGGAGCGAGGGAGAAGCTTATGATTCCATCGAGAGAAAAAGCAGAACAACTGCTGCAGGAGGGACTGCAGAAAAATCCCGGACCGTGGGGCGACCACTCCAAAACGGCGGCGCATTGCGCGGAAAAAATCGCAGCCGCGTGTGGTGACCTTGACCCGGAAAAAGCGTATGTACTGGGGCTTTTGCACGACATCGGGCGGACATTTGGTGTGAGACATTTAGGACACGTTTCGGACGGCTATTCTTATATGAAGAAGATCGGCTGCGACGAGGTGGCGAAGGTGTGCCTGACGCATTCCTTTGCGACGCAGACGCTGGAGGAATATATCGGAAAATATGACGTTTCGGAGGACGAGTTGTCCCTGATCCGGACAGAGTTGGAAAAATCGGTTTACGATGATTACGACCGGTTGGTTCAGCTGTGCGACAGTATTGCCGGAGCGGAGGGCGTGCTTGACATAGAAGAGCGGATGTTGGACGTCAAAAGGCGTTATGGCTTCTATCCGCAGAAAAAATGGGACGCGCATATCGGACTGCGGCGGTATTTCGAAGAGAAAATGGGGCGGGATGTTTACGAGGTCTGCGAAAAGGAAACTTACGATCCGAAAAAGTGCTGAGCGGACAACAACCGTGGAAAAAAATTCTCCGACCGGGGATAAAAATTTTTTTCAGGAGAATCTGTGTGTATAATTTACCCGCAGCGTGCCGATACTAGTGTCTGTAAACGCAGGAGAGACAGTGATGGCAGCAGGGATGGACAGCCTTTCTTGCGCGACAAATATTATCTGCTGCATTTTGATTTTCATGGAAAACAAAAGCGGCGAAAACAGGAGGGCACTATGGCCAAGAACGATTACACACAGAAACAGACCAACAAGAATAATTCTGAAAATACTCAGAAGAACCAGAGCAAGAACAGCACCAAGGAAAGCACTTCTGACTGCAAGGACAAGAACAATCAGTAAGTGAGCCTTTGAAGGCTGTAATGCAGACGAAAAGAGAAGCCGGCGCAGAACAGGTGAAAATCCGGGAGCGCCGACTCCTTTTTGGGTGGGAAGAAATTTCGGTGCGTTTTCCTTGACAGCCCACAGAAAATGCCCGTACAATAAAAAGAACGAGAAATCAAAGAAAAGGTGCCGGGGCAAGGATGCCTGCGCATAAATGCCGAAGTAAAGCTACCGTGGTATAAATGCCGGAGTAATGCTGCCCGTGCACCGATAGAAATGGAAGAGAAAATGAGAAAAATGGAATTGATTGCACCGTGTCATTTCGGTCTGGAGGCGGTTCTTCGACGGGAAATCACGGATCTTGGATATGAAATCAGCGAAGTGGAGGACGGCAGAATTACGTTTCTCGGCGACGAGGAAGCGGTCTGCCGCGCTAATATTTTTCTGCGGACGGCGGAGCGCGTGCTGATCAAGGTCGGCAGCTTTCATGCGGAGACCTTTGAAGAGCTGTTTCAGGGCACGAAAGCGCTGGAATGGGAAAGCTACATCCCGGCGGACGGCAAGTTCTGGGTGGCAAAGGCAGCCAGCGTAAAGAGCAAGCTGTTCAGTCCGTCGGATATTCAGTCTATCATGAAAAAAGCAATGGTAGAACGTTTAAAAGGTGTATACAAGGTCAGCTGGTTTCCGGAGACGGGAGCACCCTTCCCGGTACGGGTTTTTCTGAAAAAAGATGAAGTGACTGTGGGATTGGATACGACCGGAGAATCCTTACATAAAAGAGGCTATCGCAAGCTGACGGCGAAGGCTCCGATCGCGGAGAATCTTGCAGCGGCGTTGATTATGCTGACGCCCTGGAAAGCGGATCGGATTTTGGTAGACCCGTTCTGCGGAAGCGGCACGATCCCTATCGAAGCAGCGATGATGGCGGCGAATATGGCGCCCGGCATGAACCGGGAGTTCACCGCGGAAGAGTGGGGACATTTTATCGATCGGAAATGCTGGTATCGTGCGTCGGACGAAGCACAGGATCTGGTCGATCTGGATGTAAAGACGGATATTCAGGGCTACGATATTGATGCTGAAATGGTTAATATTGCACGGGAAAACGCAAAGCTGGCTGGCGTCGATCATCTGATCCATTTTCAACGCAGACCGGTTGCAGAGCTTTCCCATCCGAAAAAATACGGCTTCCTGATTACGAATCCGCCCTACGGTGAACGTCTGGAGGATAAAAAGGACCTTCCGGCGCTGTACCGGACGCTTGGCGAACGCTATGCACAGCTGGATGACTGGTCGATGTATCTGATTACTTCTTATGAAAATGCGCAGCAGGACATCGGACGCAAGGCGGACAAGAACCGCAAAATCTACAACGGTATGATGAAGACCTATTTTTATCAGTATCAGGGGGCAAAACCGCCGAAGAGAGCAAAGCAGGAAGGGCAGGCAAAAAGATGAAGCAGATCATTTTTGCAACGGGAAATGCAGGAAAAATGAAGGAAATCCGGGAAATCCTGAATGGAACCGGATGGAACGTGCTGTCGTTAAAGGACGCGGGCATTGATGCAGACATCGAAGAAAACGGCACAACCTTTGAAGAAAACGCAAAGATCAAGGCGGAGGGCATCCGAAACTGGTGTCTGGAAAACGGGATTCCGGGCTGCAGCGGGATTTCGGCGGAAGAAATTATTGTGCTGGCGGATGATTCCGGACTGGAAATCGACTGGCTGGGCGGAGAGCCGGGCATTTATTCTGCGCGCTATATGGGGCATGAAACCTCTTACCGTGAAAAAAACGCCAACCTCATCAGCCGTCTGGACGGCGTCCCGAAAGAAAAGCGCACAGCACGTTTTGTCTGCGCTATTGCAGCAGCCCTGCCGGACGGAAACAGTCTTGTGACGCGAGGAACAATTGAGGGCTATATTGGCTGGGAAGAATGCGGCAGCAACGGATTTGGATATGACCCGATTTTTTATCTGTACGAAAATGATAAATCCACGGCAGAGCTTTCCGCGGAGGAAAAAAATGCGATCAGTCATCGGGGAAAGGCGCTGCGTCAGATGAAAAAGATGTTGGAAGAGCAGAAATAGGGCGGTGCCGGATGGAGAAAACAGATGAAGATACTGATCGTCAGTGATACACACAGAAGAGACGGGAACCTGACCCAGGTGCTCGATATGGTTGGGCAGATCGATCTTTTGATCCACTGCGGGGACGTGGAGGGGAGTGAAGCGTTTATCAAAAGCATCGCAGGCTGTCCGGTGCATATGGTAGCGGGCAACAACGACTTTTTTACGGATCTTGCACAGGAAGAGGAATTTGAGATCGGCAAATATAGGGTCTGGCTGACCCATGGACATCATTATTATGTGTCGGTTGGGACAGAAGCGATTCTGGAAGAAGCGGAGAGCCGAGGTGTCGATATCGTGATGTTTGGACATACGCACCGTCCGTTGATTTTTACAGACCCGCAGACGAACGTGACGGCAATCAACCCGGGCAGCATTTCCTACCCGCGGCAGGAGGGCAGACGACCGTCCTATGTCCTGATGGAGCTGGATCGGGAGGGCAATGCCCATTATCATCTGGGCTATTTGTAAGAGGCCGGGGCGCAGCTCCCCCGCGCCATTCGCAAACTCGCCTCTGGGAGGCTTTGCGCTACAGCGCAGCTCCTTTTGCTCATAGAGTGGCGCTCCCTTCGTAGCTTCCCGTGTACAGATTCTCATGCAAGCATGGAATCTGTGCACAGAAAGCTACGGGTGAACTGTTGAAAAGTTACAGTTCACCCGCGCCATTCGCAAAACGCCTCTGCGAGGCTTTGCGCTGCTTCGCAGCTCCTTTTTGCTCATAGAGTGGCGTTCTCTTCGTAGCTTCCCGCGCACAGATTCTCATGCAAGCATGGAATCTGTACTCAGAAAGCTACGAGTGAACTGTAAAAAAAATAAAAATAAAAAATTTAAAAAAGTTGTTGACATATTGGAACTCTTTCTATATAATGAATCTTGCGTCACGGATGAGGCCTTTTAGTTAAGCAACGGGGTGTGGCTCAGCTTGGCTAGAGCGCCTGGTTTGGGACCAGGAGGTCGCAGGTTCGAATCCTGTCACCCCG
>ENA-UEPL01003144-UEPL01003144.1-human-gut-metagenome-genome-assembly--contig:-NODE-3144-length-10024-cov-6.395898_pt1 | contig 10024 bp, 10 predicted proteins | sample MGYA00242896_ERZ507908 | MGnify/ENA primary metagenome ERZ507908 (study PRJEB26167, sample SAMN06115518) | human gut metagenome | host: Homo sapiens | place: China:Chongqing | collected 2015-08-20...
CATTCAACTCACGAAATTAATGATTAATTCTGATAATGCCAATTTATAATGAGTAAAAAAAGCGAGAGAGAGTTCTTTTTGGATTTCAATTGTAAAGCACGTATCTTTGACATTTATAATTGATGCTTATGTTTTCGTATATTCTATATGGTTTTATATGGTTGATCAGTTTTCTTCCGCTCCGGATTCTCTATCTGGTGGCGGATTTGAACTATTTGTTGCTTTATTACGTGGTCCATTATCGACGCGGGGTAGTGAGAACGAATTTATGTAATTCTTTCCCGGAGAAAAGTTTGCGGGAGATCAAGGTGATTGAACGGAAATATTACAAACATTTGGCTGATTTATCTATCGAATTGTATAAGTTGTGGCATATGTCCGAGGCATCAATTCGAAAACGTTGCGTGTTTAAGAACACGGAATTACCCCAGTCGTATTTTAACGAGGGAAGGAGCGTGATCGGGGTGTTGGGGCATTATGGTAACTGGGAGTGGATGTCTTCTTATAGTTTGTGGGAAACGGGGGCGGATTTTCTGGCTTTGTATAAACCGATTCGTGATAAAGTGACGGATCGTATGATGAAACAGATTCGTTCAAGGTTCGGGGCGGTACTCGTGGCAAAGGATGACACGTTAAGGGTTATCGCTCGTTACCGTTCGGAAAATCGTTTGTTTCTGGCTGGCTTTATCGGTGATCAGACTCCTAACGGACGTAATTTGAATTTCTGGATGCGCTTTTTAAATCAAGATACCCCGGTTTTGCTCGGTACGGAGCGGATTGCCCGGAAGTATAATATTCCGGTAGTTTCGGTGCGAATGCGTAAGGTGAAACGTGGGTATTACGAGGTCGAGTTCGTGGATGTGTGTGCTAACCCATCCGAGTTACCCCAGGGGAAATTGACGGAAATGCATACTCGATTGTTGGAATCTTTTATACAAGAAGAGCCGGAGTTTTGGCTGTGGTCGCATAAAAGATGGAAACATAAGAAGAAGTTTTGAATTTAAAATTTAGAATGAAATCAAAAAGCGGTGTTCTTGTGTGGCTGGAATTTAAAATCATAAATCTAAAATTAGAATGGCGAAACGGGTAGCTGTTATTATATTGAATTGGAACGGGGAGAATTTGTTACGGGAGTTTTTACCTTCGGTCATGAAGAACACGAATCTTGATTTGGGGCGTGTCGTCGTGGTGGATAACCGTTCGACGGATGGTTCCTGGATATGTTTGGAACAAGAGTTTCCAGACGTGGAACGGGTGCTGTTCGAGGAGAATTTCGGATTTGCTGGGGGTTATAACCGGGCGATCGAGATGATCGAGGCAGAATATGTGGTTCTTTTGAATAGTGACGTGGAGGTCGCTCCCGGTTGGTTGGAACCGTTGGTCGCCGTGTTGGACCGGGACGAGAAGGTTGCGGCCGTGCAGCCGAAGATATTAGCATATCGGGATAAAAATAAGTTCGAGTACGCTGGAGCGGCTGGGGGATATATTGATTATTTAGGATTTCCGTTTTGCCGTGGGCGTGTGATGGATACCACGGAACAGGATTATGGACAGTACGATGATGAGGTAGATGTTTTTTGGGCAACGGGGGCTTCTCTATGTATTCGGCGGGACGTGTACCGTGCGGCCGGAGGGTTGGACGAGGCTTTTTTTGCGCACATGGAAGAGATTGATCTTTGTTGGCGATTGAAAAATGGAGGGTATACTTTAAAGGTAATTCCTTCTTCTGTCGTCTACCATTTGGGGGGAGGCTCATTGCCGATGAATCATCCGAGAAAATTGTTTTTGAATTACCGGAATAATTTATTGATGTTGCATAAGAATCTGTGTGCTAAACAGCGCAAGAAAATCTTTTTTGCACGAGTTTTGCTGGACACGATGGCGGGAGGGCTTTTCCTATTGAAAGGTCAATGGTCCAACACCCGTTCGGTAATTCGGGCATACCAGGCTTTCCGTGAGATGAGGAGAGCCTATCCGGTTCCTGAACGTTCCGTGAGTCTTTCGGGAATATATCCCCGGAGTATCGTGTTGGATTATTTCTTGCGGGGTAAAAAGAAGTTTTCGGATTTAAATTTTAAATGATGGTAAATAAACCTTCGACATAAAATGTTGTCATAGGGATGTAGGCTTTAACGATATGATTAGAAAGCATGAACGAAATAAGTGATGAAGATATTGTAAGAATGTTTCATTCCGGAAATGGAGAGGAAAAAGCTTTTCGGTTACTTGTAGGAAAGTATAGCGAGAGGCTTTACTGGCATATCCGTAAAATCGTGATAGGGCATGAAGATAGCGACGATGTGTTGCAGAATACCTTTATCAAGATTTGGAAGGGGTTGAGGGAGTTTCGTTACGAGGCGAAATTATTTACATGGATGTATCGGGTGGCGACGAATGAGGCGATTAATTTTTTGAGTGAAAAGCGTCGGAAGACTTATGGAAACTCGCAGGAGATTACTCCCATGTTGGAAAATCAGTTGGAAAGTGATAGTTTTTTCTGTGGGGATTCGATCCAGCGGGAATTGCAGAAAGCCGTGTTGAAATTGCCGGAGCGTCAACGTCTGGTATTTAATATGAAGTATTTTGATGATATGAAATATGAGGATATTGCCGAGGTGCTGGATGTCGCCGTGGGAACGCTGAAGGCAACTTATCACAATGCGGTAAAGAAAATAGAGGAAAGTTTGAAGATTTCGGATACTTTACCCTCGTTCGAATAGTTATTGGATAATAGAAAATGGAAGGTTATGGATAATTTGGATGAGAAATATAAATCAAAGAACCCGTTCACGGTGCCTGATCGTTATTTTGACACGTTGGGCGATCGGGTGATGGACCGGATAAAGGATGAGGATGGGAAGACTCGGAAAACGAGTTTGTTTCAGACGTTAAAACCTTATCTCGGTTTAGCAGGATTATTCGCTTTCGCAATGATCGTCGTACAGTTGCTGGTTCCTAATCTGGTGGATGAGAATCGGATGCTGTTAAAGAATGGAGAGCAGGCGAACATGACGGCACAAGCAGAAGATGAGAATATTTTCGATGCGGATTTTAACCCATCTCGTGAAGAGATTATCGAGTATTTGTCACAAGAGACGGATCCGATCGAGTTTTTATATGCAGAGCGCAGGTAGAATGTAAATGTACAAGCAAAGATATATGAAAAAGATAAGTTTGATTATATTGATGGTGGGGTTTGGTTTTTCTTTATTTGCCCAAAGCGGAAAATTGAGTGAAGACAAACGGAAAGAGTTTGAGGCTCAAAAAGTAGCCTTTTTTACCCAAGAGATGGATTTGACCCCGGAAGAGGCCACTAAGTTTTGGCCTTTATATAACGAGATGCAGCAGAAAATTCGTGTCGAGAATGATAAAATACGAGATTTAACCTGTCGGAAAGATAAAAAAGAGGTTCCGGAAGTGACGGAACAACAGGCTTTGAAGAATTTGGAGATAATGTTATCTGCCGAACAGGCTGTACGGGATATTAAGAAAGAATATATCGAGAAGTTGACCAAGGCTCTGTCTGCCAAGAAAGTGTGGATGATGATTGAGGCCGAGCAGAAATTCCACCATCAATTGTGGAAGAAGATGGGGAAATGTCCTGTACCTGCACGGAAATAGTTGATCGAATGGGGAAATTCGTGGTTGAACGTGAAAAAAAAGAAAAAAATCACGTCAAAAGCTTGCAAGAACAATAAAAAGCACTACTTTTGTCAGCGCAATTGGAGAGATGGGTGAGTGGCTGAAACCAACAGTTTGCTAAACTGTCGTACGGGATACTGTACCGGGGGTTCGAATCCCCCTCTCTCCGCCACCAATTTTTGAGCTCATTTTCGGGGCGTAGCGCAGTCCGGTAGCGCATCTGCTTTGGGAGCAGAGGGTCGCAGGTTCGAATCCTGTCACCCCGACAGATAGACAGCCACGAGAGTGACTGTTTTTTTATGTCTTTAATTCTTGTTTTTCTGTATATTCCTTAGTTCTATTATGTCGTACAAGTCTTTTGGACGTCCAGCCTTGATCTTGCTATTAATTAAATCATTAAATGCGATTACCTCGTAAGAGAAGGTTTGACCGTTTATCGTGTTTGTTGCCGTGAGTCTTTGCTCGTAACATTCGGAGAAACTTCTGCCAGGATTAAAGGATGTGATCAATTCAATGTCGATGACGGGACTGATCTTGATAGATATGTTCTGTTGGCCTCGTTTCACGTCCTCAGGGAAATCATCAAATTCGTAACCAAGTTCATTCAAGGCCTCTCGTAAAGCCACGAGGTTTGAAGGTGTCGTGTCTATCCAAAAATCCACATCAGCCGAATGGCGTTGATAACCGTAAAAGTTTACAGCACCCCCACCGACCATTAACATCTCCACGTTGTGCTTTTGGGCTAGGGATATAAACATCCATACATCTTCATCGAAATCGAGACTCATACCTTGCGTTCTAGGATAAAGTTATTACTATGCTTTTCTCGCTTGGTTTGAAACTTGTTAATCTCCACCATTAAACGCAAGAAGAACAGGAACCTCTCGTTAGGGGTTCTCTCCCTAGCTTCTTTGTCTCGTCTAGCTTGGCTTTCAGCCTTTGTTTCAAACCGTATTTCCATGCTTCTCGTGTTGATTGATATACAAAGTTACAAAATATTCTGGTTCGTGGTGATCATCATGTTTGAAAATGTACCTTATTTCTATAAACACACTCTCTACTTTCTATTCTCTGTCAATGGACAACCACGAGAGTGACTGTTTTTTTATTTGAATAAAAAACTTATCTTTGTCCCTATAAATTTAATACTTACACGAATGAAGATGTCTAAATAAACAAGTCGGTTGTAAAACCGGTAAAGTCGGCTCACGTGAAAAATAAGGTGGACTAGTTTCGAAAGTATTATCTTCGCGTGTTTACTAAATATGACGCGATGAAAGAACTTCTAGATTTAATTTTACCCGGAGATATCCTCGCTTTTTTCGAGGTAGTGAAGGTGACCACCACTAGTGATCAAATTGATATATACCTTGACGAGAAAAATATCCCGCCGCGCGAGAGTGGCGGTCAAGGCGTTTTATCCAAGGGTTTCACGGGCACGACCAGGATCCAGGATTTCCCGTTGCGTGGCCGGTCCGTTTACCTTCACGTTCGTCGACGTAAATGGCAACTACCGTCGGGAGAGGTTGTTAGCAACAAGTTTTCCCTGTCTGCAGATGGCACGCGTTACTCTAAGGAGTTCGCGTCTTTTTTAAAAGAGATACTTGGATAACTACCCGATCAGCGGCAAGAGCCTGGAGAAGTTCTATCACGTTAACGGGGATTTGCTGGTACAGCAATACAAGAAACATCTAAGCGATTACCCGTCCTGGGCCCCACGTTCCCACGCTGACAAGTGGCTGGTCTTTCCCGAGAACGTGGGGCCCCGCTTGAGTATCGACGAGAGTTCCCTCTCCCGTGGCGAGTTGTACACGATCGTCACGAACAAGGACGGTCACGGTGGCAAGGGTACCCTCGTTGCCATCATCGAGGGGGTAAAGGCCGGGGAAGTATCCAGTATCTTGAGGAAACTTCCCCGTCAAGCCCGTCACCAGGTAATGGAGATCACGCTTGACATGTCCAGCAGCATGCACGCCATCGCCCGGGAATGTTTCCCGAATGCCGAGCAGGTTATCGATCGCTTTCACGTGCAAAAGCTCGCTTGTGATGCCTTGCAAGAGTTAAGGATCGAGCACCGCTGGGAGGCGATCAACGAGGAAACCAACGAGATGGAAAAAGCCCGTCTGGAAGGGAAAAAGTACAGGGCGAGAAAATTCCGTAACGGGGAAACCAGGAAAGAGATTTTGTTCCGTTCCAGGTTGCTGCTTTTTAAAGACCCGGCCGCGTGGAGCGTGAACCAGAGAAAGAGGGCTTCCGTGCTTTTCGAGCTGTATCCCGACATGCAAAAGGCCTTCGCCCTGGTGCAAAGGTTGAGAAGAATCTATTCCTCGTGCAAGTCCGTGGCGGGTGCCAGGCTTAAACTCGCCTTGTGGTACAATCAAGTCAACGAGGCCGGCTTTCACTCTTTCAATTCCGTGGCCGCTTCCGTGTTCGCGCACTGGAATAGAATCTTGAACTTTTTCAACAACAGGAGTACCAACGCTTCCGCCGAGTCTTTTAACGCCAAGCTCAAGGCCTTCAGGGCCCAGTTCAGGGGTGTGCTTGACATCAAGTTTTTTCTATTTAGAGTCGAGAAGATTTTCGCCTGAAAAGAAGCGGGCTGAAACGACAGAGAACAAAAGGTCCACCTTATTTTTCACGGGACACCTGAAGAAGGACGTGGAGGTCGGGATCACGGGTAAGATGCTGGAAGCCATTCATGACTACATCGTTTGCCGTGGTGATATAACCGAGTCTGATTACTTGTTTGTTTCTCACGCCCGGGGGTACAAGGAAGCCAAGCTAAACCCGGTGATGGTGTCCCGGATCGTGAAAAGACGATTGCGGGAGATAGGTTTGGATAGCAAGTTCCTTACTTGTCACTCTCTCCGTCATACCGCGGCAATTCTTTCCTTGAAGGCGGGGGCCACGATTTATGACGTGCAACAAATGTTAGGTCATGTTAGCATCGAAACTACTAAGATTTATTTAAGGGCCATAGAGGAAGAAACGAGGATAAATAACAGGGCAGTTCATACACTTGACGAACTATTCTAAGAAGGCCTTAAACGATTAAAAAACGGGATAAAAACAGGAGCGAAACAGGTCAATGTGCAATAAAGAAATAATTTAGTGAACATTAATTTTGCTATCTCGACATTGCAAAATGGCACTTTTGGGGTGTTTGAAGGGGAAAAATAGATAAAATTGTTAAGTGATTGAAATAAAATATATTAATAAAATTGGAGGGGAAGGGGGGTATAAATCTCTATGGCAAAAATCTGTAAGACCATACCCCCAGCTTAATTAACGTGCGTGCAAAATTGGAAAATTTTTAAATAGGAGGTAAACATGGGAAAAGGACGAAAACCAATATCTAACGCTTTGAAAAAATTGAAAGGGACAGATCAGCCCTGCCGGATGCGCGAGGAAATAACATTCGACAAGATAACAGAAATCCCGGGTCCGCCATCTTACCTGTGCGTGGAGGCGAAAAAAGTTTTCAAGGTCACAGCCCAACAACTAGCGGACAAGGGTGTCCTTGATGTCGTGAATATTAACACGGTTCTCCTGTACGCTAGCGAGATGGGGAAATACATCGAGGCGGAAAAGGAGTTAAAAAAGAAAGGGTGCGTGATCGAATTGCACAATGAAGATGGGATTCTAATGAAAGCGACTCGTAACCCGCTGGATCGAATGGCCAGCGAGTACCTGGCTAATGCCACCCGGTTGGCCAGCGAGTTGGGGATTACCCCGGCTTCGGCTTCCCGGGTGAAAGTCGAGGGTCGAAAAGAGGAAGGAGATGAATTCGATAAATTCATGAGAAATTTTGGAGATGGCGAGAAGTAAGGAGTATATAAAGAAAATGAATAAATACGTGGATGACGTTTTGTCCGGGGAAAGGAAGGCCGGAAGGCTTGAAATCAAGACGGTCGAGCGTCACGTGGAAAATCCGCACTAATTTGCCCCATCTTTTCCAATATAAATAGATCCCTTAAATCCACGGGAAATTGACCTGGTTAATCCCAGGGAAAATGATCCCAGAAAATGATCAAATATTTGTTTTACACGCGCGAGAATACTACCTTATCTGTTAAATAAATAAAAAAACAGATATATGCCCAATAAAGCAATAAGCATGAACAAAATTCGTCAAGTATTACGATGTTATGCCTTTGGTAGCGGAATAAGGAGTATCAGTAGTATGTTAAACATGTCCCGCAACACGGTCAAGAAGTATTTACAGGTTTATCAAAAGAGCGGCTTGTCACTTGAAGTAATTCTTTCCATGGATGATTCTTCTCTTTGTAGCCTGTTCCAGGAGAAAGACAAGCCGTCGGAAGAACCGCCCGCCCGTTACAAGGAATTGCAAACGCTCCTCCCTGGCTATGCTAAACGCTTAAAAAAGAAAGGAGTAACTCGCCAGCAACTATTCCAGGAATACCGCTCCAGTCATCCTGACGGTTACGCCCGGAGTCGTTTTTGTAATTATTTCCAAGCTTACCTGGCATTATCTCACCCGGTTGCCCACCTGGAACACAAGGCGGGAGACAAGATGTTCATTGATCACGCCGGGGACAAGCTCGCGCTAGTGGATCGCGACACTGGTCAAACGATACCCGTGGAAGTGTTCGTGTCCATCCTCCCGTGTAGCCAGCTAACTTACGTGGAGGCGGTGATGAGCCAGCGCAAGGAAGATTTGATTCACGCTTGCGAGTCCGCCTTGCTTTTTTACGGGGGAACCCCGGCGGTCATCGTTCCGGACAATTTGAAATCAGCCGTGAACAAGCCGAGTCGTTACGAGGCAGAATTGAACGAGGATTTCGCGGCTTTTGCCGAGCATTACGGGTGTGTTGTCATTCCCGCCAGGGTGCGTAAGCCAAGGGACAGGGCACTCGTGGAGGGAGCGGTCAAGCTCGTTTACCGGGGTATTTACACTCGTCTTGAAGGCCGCGTGTTTCATGACCTGGAATCTCTCAATGCCGCGATCCGCGTGGCACTCGAGTTACACAACAATAGCCTGTTAACCGGGCGAAGTTATAGCCGTCGTGAACAATACTAGGAAATAGAGCGAGATTGCATGGGATCGCTAAACCCGATCCGTTTTGAACTCAAGCGACGTCACGTGGCAACCGTGCAAAGGAACGGTTACGTGCGACTGGAAAGTCATTATTATAGCGTGCCGTACCGCCATATCGGGAAAAAGGTCAACATCCTGTATAATAGCGAGAAAGTGGAGATCTATCTAAAATACGAGAAAGTTGCGGTTCATCAAAGGGGATACAAGCCGTATGGCTACACCCATGACGTGGATCACCTGGCCCCCAGCCAACGGGTCCCGGTGGACTGGAACCCGGGAAAGTACCTCTCGGAAGCTGCCTCCATGCACCCGGACGTGGAAGATTACATTCGTCACGTGATCGAGGTGAAAGTTCACCCGGAACAAGCTTGCAAGTCCTGTCGCGGGATTCTGAATTTCGCTTCACGAGTGGGCGAGAAGAGACTGGTTAACGCTTGCCGGTGGGCTTCCAGCCATGGCTTGTACAATTACCCGGCCATAGAAGAAATACTGAAAAACAGGCAAGATGAATTACCCCTGGAAGAAAACGAGGATGATAACGAGCGATCGGACATGCCCTCGCACGAGAACATAAGGGGAAAAGAATATTATAACTAAATATCACGAGAAAAATGGAAATGAATCAAGAAACGCTGGACAAGATGCGCCAGATGCGCCTCCTAGGCATGTACAACGCTTTTAAAATAAGCATGGAGAGTTTCAAAACGGAATCGATGACAACCGACCAGTTCGTGGCGTGGCTGGTTTCCAACGAGTGGGACGACCGTTGTAACCGGATGATAGAAAGATTGATCAAGCAAGCTTCTTTTCGTTACAAGGCATCCCTGGAAGAAGTGGATTATTCCCTGGAACGAGGGCTCGAGCGCAACCTGCTAGAAAGGCTCGCGGAATTATCTTTCGTCAAGGAATCCAGGGACTTGTTCATCACGGGCAGCTCGGGAACGGGAAAAAGCTACATAGCCACGGCGCTAGGATATAGAGCTTGCCAGAAAGGGATGAAAGTACTTTACGCTAACACGGCCAGGTTAATGGGCCAGTTGAAAATGGCTAAAGCGAAAGGTACAATTTTACAAGAACTAAAAAAAATAGAACGGGCGGACTTACTGGTGCTGGATGATTTCGGGATACAACCTTTTGATGCCGGGGGAAGAATGAATTTAATGGATATCGTGGAAGACCGGTACGGGAAAAAATCAACGCTTATCACTTCACGAGTCCCCGTGAAAGACTGGTACGATATTATCGGGGAAAAAATTATTTCAGAACAATACAAAAATATAGATATTAAGGCAATAAGAGGTTTTGGAGAAATTGAAAATGCAT
>ENA-UEPL01003150-UEPL01003150.1-human-gut-metagenome-genome-assembly--contig:-NODE-3150-length-9999-cov-8.995767_pt1 | contig 9999 bp, 8 predicted proteins | sample MGYA00242896_ERZ507908 | MGnify/ENA primary metagenome ERZ507908 (study PRJEB26167, sample SAMN06115518) | human gut metagenome | host: Homo sapiens | place: China:Chongqing | collected 2015-08-20...
AATTGGGTGCGTTTGAAATTCTACACCCAAATATACACCCAATTATTGAGATAGCAAAAGACATTTAGAAACATTTACTTTTACTCTATATTGTAATTTACACTTGATTATCAGTCGTTTGCAGTTTTATGATATTCTGTGAAAGTATAAGTTCGAGAGCCCCTCTCTCCGCTAAAAGGCCGTTGCAAGTTTTTTGCAGCGGCTTTTTTTTGCAGACGGAACGGAAGTTTATTACGGCGGTGGAAAATGAATCGGTCGATAATTAGTGGAGCTTTTCCTTTTCCCTCGCCTTATTGTTTCTTCGGTAGTTTTCTTATATTGCTTCGCAACATAGGGAAGAAAGATTAAAGGTATTCGATATCGCTTCTTGAAATCAATTAACGAATATCTTAACCCCTCCGTCACTACGTGCCACCTCCCCTATATTTTGCATAGCAAAACACCCCGTAAGACTACGGGACATGGCAGAGGAGGAGGGGAATACTTGCGTGCCAATGGGATAGAGTTCAAAGTGACACATTTTAATCCTCTCCCTCTGCTCATCGTAGATGAGATAGGGGGAGTGCCCGTAGGGCGAGGGGGTTAAATTCTACAACAAAAATCCTATATGCTGTCTTTTCAACTCCTCTCCTCGAAACTGCTGTTTCTTAGGTTTCTCCCCTATTGCTGACACAGCACCCCGTAATGCTACGGGACACGGCAGAGGAGGAGGGGAAATACTTTTAACGAATATCTTAACCCTTCAATATATATCTTTTGGGACGGTGGGAGCTTGAACATCTATTAAACTGAAACGGGCAGGGAGCTGTTCTTTTTGGATAGATGGGGATTTTAATGTCTCGGTTTGTGTGAAATGGAAGATATTTGTGCATATTTGATTTTTCGAATATAGGATATGACTCGATGTGAGGAATAGGAATATCGGTTTTGCCTTGTTTCTATTTTTCCCTTGTCGGGTTTTGAGGTAGGAAATCGAATAAAGAAAATTAAATTTTGAAGATATGAGAACATTATTATTGTCTTTTGCAATCGTGGGGGTATTGTGCGGTTGTTCGTCCAAGTCGGATTACGGTGAAGCTCGGGGAATTGTATGCGATGCTACCATGAATACGGTTACTATTGTCACCGACGACAATGACACGTTGTCGTTCAGTACGGTCGATACCGATAAAAGCGGAATCGACGGATTGCTGCTGGGCGATACGGCCGAGATTACTTACCGGGGAAAGTATGAAAAGGGAATGGAGGCTTTGAAAATGGTGTCTTATCCGCAAAGAGCGTTACTCGGTGGCGACCGAGACGAGCATGGTTGCATAGGCTCTGCCGGATATGTGTGGAGTGAGGAGTCGCAGGATTGTATACGGGTGTTCGAGAAGGGTATCCGCACGGAGTCGGTTCGAGGGGATAACCGTTCGGCCTATATCGTTTTTTCTCCCGATTCGTCCCAAGTGGAATTGTTTTTCTCCGACGGGCAACCGAATGAGATTTTGGAGCGGCGGACGTTGCCTTCGGGTGGTTTTGCTTGGAATGTGGAGGACGACGATACGAAGAATGTGCGTTTCATAAATGGTTTGTGGACGATCGAACAGCGGGGTGAGGTCATATATCGGGAAGATAGTGCAGCTGCCGACTCGTCGTTGGGCGATTGGCAGGAGCGGACTTATGAGGGGGTACTGCCGGCAGCCGATACTCCGGGTATACGTTACACTCTGACGGTACGTAATCGCGAGTATAGCGGGGACGGGACATTCGTGCTTGCGATGACTTATTTGGAGGCTGAAAACGGGAAGGACGAGACCGTGACTTATACCGGTAGGCGGTTCACTCAACGCGGTTCGGCCGATGACAAGGATGCCGTAGTGTGGCAACTGGTTGCCAACGATGGCACTGTTTTTAATTTTCTTTTGTCAAAAGAGGGAACAAGTCTTACTTTGTTGAACGATAAATTTGAGAAGCCGCAGAGTGGATTGAATTATACGCTTCGGTTGGTGCAGTGATGAATCGGGCTTCATGCCCGATAAAGACGGAATCCTTTTTTCCCGTTTTTATTCAACCCCTCTCCTCAGAAACAACAGTTTCTGAGGTGTCTCCCCTATATTGCTCCGCAACTCCCGTAATACTACGGGACACGACAGGGGAGAGGTGTAAAAATCTTTTGACACTATCATTTTTCTGTTTTTTAACCCCTCCGTCACTTCGTGCCATCTCCCCTATCGCACATACGTGCGCAGAGGAGGAGGGAGGAATACCCCGTAAGGCTACGGGATACGGTAGGGGAGGAGTGCAGAAATCTTTTAACACTATCATTCTTCTGTTTTTTAATCCCTCCGTCACTTCGTGCCACCTCCCCTATCGCACATACGTGCGCAGAGGAGGAGGTTAATGTCTTTTTATTGAATTGTCTTTGCTTTTTGCCCTTGCATCGATTTTATGTGCAACATCTCGTGATGCTGTGGGGTACGGTAGGGGAATAAAAGTAAGACTTTTACATCGGGTTTCTGGACAGATAAAGATTTAACCGAAAACCTGATAAGGAATCTGTATATCAAATACATGGATATACTTGTTATATTAAATCCATCAAATATTCTTTGAAATCAGCTTCGTTTTCGGAGTCGGCAATGGCTTCAATTAGTTTTTCAAATGCTTCAAATGTATCTTTTTCATAGCCAAAGCATGTTGTAAAATTTTTGTCGCATAGAAAAATCATTTCTACTGGTGGAGTATATTTTTTATTTTCATCGGCACTTCTATATCTGTGAGATACTCTCCAACCAGAGAATTCTCCCTGATTCAACTGATTTTTTCTCTCTTTGATACTAGCTATTTTTTCATTGACCTTTTCTATCAATTTGTCTAAGAGAATTTGATTTTCATCACGCTTTTTCTTTGCCTTATTGTATTCATTCCTTAGATATTGACTGTATGAGTAAAGATTCATTTGTTGTTCGGCTCGTTCTATTTTATATGAGTAAGTTTTAATTTTTGCATAATGTTTTAAGAAATCTTCGCATAATTCAAATGATTCTTTATCTGTGATAACATTGGCAAAAACACTATCCACAGTTATTGATACAGCTTCATAACTATTGGGGTAAGGTAAATAGTCTTTAACGCAACTGCTTATTAATTCTTCGGCTCGTTCTTCTTTGGACGGTTCACAAGCAGAGAGTAGCATAGTTGTAATGCTTAATACAATGAGAATGTGCTTTTTCATAAAATATGGTTTTTGCAAAAATAATCAATATCCCCCATTATCAACAATATTTGTTATCTTTTTTAGGTAATAGAGTTCAAAAAAGGAAGCATAGAAAAACAACTCCTTTAATATTGTTGAAATATGAAAAGTTCGTTATCTTAGCGACACTTAAACTTGTGCGATGAGGCGATTGAAAATATACGAGGAGAATCCCAACGCCACGGAGATAGGAAAGGCGGTGGAGGTGTTGCGCGAAGGGGGTATTGTGATTTATCCTACCGATACGATTTATGCGTTGGGCTGCGATGCTTTGAACGTGCGAGCCGTGGAGCGGATTTGCCGGATTAAGGGAATCAATCCTCAAAAAGTCAATCTGTCGATTATTTGTCGGGAATTGAGTTGGGTGAGTGAATATGCCAAACTGAATAATTTGTATTTCAAGCTGTTGAAACGTAATTTGCCGGGGGCTTTCACTTTTATATTGCCTACGAGCTCGTCCTTGCCTAAGATTTATAAAAACCGCAAGACGGTGGGGGTGCGTATTCCCGACCATGCCATTACGTTGGCGTTGGTCGAGGCGTTGGGCAATCCGTTATTGACGACGTCGGTGTCTGTCGACGATGAGGAGCCTGAATATGGGACTGACCCGGAGTTGATAGCTGAACGTTATGAGTCGGTCGCCGATTTGATTATCGACGGAGGCGAGGGCGGTACGATACCGTCGACTACGGTCGATTGTACAGGAGACGAGCCTGTGGTATTGCGCGAAGGTAAGGGCGATTTGCAAGAATAATCTATGTGAATTTGTTAATTTGCTGGTTATTAGATGTATAGTTGTTTTTAAATTTTGCTTAAAAGAATATGCAAAGTTTATACAATTTTAATTGAGGAAATTTTTCCATAATATGGAAATAGTTGTAAATTTGCGAAACATAGAGAACAAGAAAGGTATTATCATATATTAATTTTAAAATCAAACAATTATGTCAAAAGTATCGGTTATCGGAGCTGGAAACGTTGGCGCTACTTGTGCAAACGTGTTAGCATTCAGAGAAATTGCAGACGAAGTCGTTTTGCTCGATATTAAAGAAGGTGTATCGGAAGGCAAGGCTATGGATATGATGCAGGCTGCTGTAACGGCAGGTTTCGCATCGCGTATCAAAGGAGTGACCAACAACTATGAGGCTACCGCCAATTCGGATATGGTTGTTATCACCTCGGGTATTCCCCGTAAACCGGGTATGACTCGCGAGGAGTTGATCGGAGTGAATGCCGGCATCGTGAAGTCGGTCGTAGAGAATGTTTTGAAATATTCTCCCAATGCTGTTATCTTGTGTGTAAGTAACCCGATGGATACGATGACTTATTTGATTCATAAAGTATCGGGCCTTCCCAAAAACCGTATTATCGGTATGGGTGGTGCTTTGGATAGCTCTCGTTTCAAATATTATCTGAGCCAAGCGTTGAATGCCAATCTGTCGGAGGTAGAAGGTTTCGTAATCGGTGGTCACGGCGATACGACTATGATTCCTGTTACTCGTTTCGCTACTTACAAGGGTATTTCTGTTACCGAATTCCTGAGCGAAGAGGCTTTGCAGAAAGTTGCTGCCGACACGATGGTGGGTGGCGCTACATTGACCGGATTGCTGGGAACGTCGGCATGGTATGCTCCGGGTGCTGCTGCCGCTTCGGTGGTAGAGGCTGTATTGGGCGACCAGAAACGCATGGTTCCTTGCAGCGCTTTGCTGGAAGGCGAGTACGGGGAGAAAGACCTCTGCATAGGCGTGCCTTGTGTGTTGGGTAAAAACGGTATCGAAAAAGTGGTTGAGTTGAAATTGAACGCTGCCGAGAAAGAGGCTTTTGCCAAGAGTGCTGCTGCCGTTCATAAAACTAATGCTGCTCTTGCTGACGCTTTGAAATAGAATTCGATCTATTTGAATATAGAATGCCGCTCGATATGAACGTATATCGGGCGGCATTTTTTTGCATGACTTCGAGAGAGGATACTCTTATATCGCTTTATGACACCCCGTAATGCTGCGGGGTACGGCAGGGGAGGAGTGTAGAAATCTTTTGACACTATCATTCTTCTGTTTTTTAACCCCTCCGTCACTTCGTGCCACCTCCCCTATCGCACATACGTGCGCAGAGGAGGAGGTTAATGCCTTTCTATTGAATTGTCTTTGCTTTTTGCTCCTGCTTCGATTTTAGTGCAACATCTCGTGATGCTGTGGGGTACGGTAGGGGAGAAGTGTAAATGCCTTTATGACGAAAGTATTAAACTCTACTAATGATCCTATGACAGCATTTTCAACTTTTTTCCTTAGGAACTGAACCGTAGCACTTTTGGTGTCTTACCATATTGCTTACATAAAGCCTCCCGTAATGCTGCGGGACACGGCAGGAGAAAAGTGTAAAATCTATCTTTCTACCCCAAATGGAGAATGCCCTTTAACTCCTTCACCTATACCTTGTGGTATTGTAGGGCATTCACACACTCCTCCTCTGTGTTTTGCAACGCAAAATATAGGGGCGGTGGTACGTAGTGCCGGAGGGGTTGGAAAATACCAGCAGCGGTAGTGACAGGGTTGAGCCTCTTCTCCCTCGGTGTCTCAGTAAGGAAATATAGGCGGAGTGTCCGAAAAAATCTTTTGACATTATCTCTCTTCGTTTTTTTAACCTCTCCGCCCTTTGGACAGGAGGTTAATGCCTTTCTATTGAATTGTCTTTGCTTTTTGCTCCTGTTTCGATTTTATGTGCAACACTTCGTGGTGCTGTGGGGAAGAAGTGTAAAATCTATCCTTCTACCTCAAAAGGAGAATGCCCTTTAACTCCCTCATCTATACCCTGCGGTATTGTAGAGCTTTTACACACTCCTCCTCTGTGTTTTGCAACGCAAAATATAGGGGAGGTGGCACGTAGTGCCGGAGGGGTTAGAAAATACTGGCTGCGGTAGTGACAGGTTTGAGTCTCTTCTCCCTCGGTGTCCCTGTAAGGAAATATAGGCGGAGTGTCCGAAGGAATCTTTTGACAACATCGCTCCACTGTTTTCAACCCCTTACCGAAGAGTCTGAAATGTGGTTGTCGAACAAGAAATTCATCGCTAAACTTTATCGCTAATCTCCTTTGATTTCTTGACGAATCCCTTCAATGCTTTTTATTCAGTTTACTGTATCATCACTTTCTGTACAATGCGTTCGCCCCGGTCGTTCGATAGGGTGACGATATACGCTCCGGGCGAAAGGGTAGCGGTGGGAATCGTTATTTCTCCCGCCTCGCCGTCCAAGTAGGCGCACCACGCCAATCGGCCGGTCATCTCGGTGAGCTCGGCTAATCGATAGCCTGTGCCCGGCAAGGTCACAATCAGGGCATCGGAGGTATGGGCGATACGCAGAGAAGACGATTTATTTTCGACGATACCGCTTACACATGGATCGGGCGTAAAATCATGTTCTGCCAACACTTCGTAGGAATATTCTCCATTTACTTTCTGATACAATAGGTAAAACGGAGGTGTTATACATGTCGTATAGTCCATATAGAATTGAGCCAAAGGATATTCACTGATTTCACCCAATCCGACTACCCATGTGTTGCCGTTGTTCCAAGTGATAGCCTTTCGTTTTTGCCCGTCCACGACTATCGAGTCTATACCTATTACTTCAAATCCCGAATAGGGATCGAGTTCTCTATAAGGGTCGTTTTTCCTGTACATGCGGTCGTCACACCGTTTCCGACCCGGTATTGCATTCCAGTCATCGCCATCTTCGGGTCGGTGATAATACGACCCTTCGTCCATGCGCAGGGTGTCGCCTACTTCCAGCGTAAAATCATACAGGAGTTTATCTACATATTTCCCATCTATACTATCGAGCACGTAGACTTTTTGGTTTTCCTCCCGCACCAGTACCAACTTTTGTCGTGAAACGGATTCATCGAAATCGCAACCTTCGTAACGATACAGCCAGTAATAGACGTTATCGTTCATATAAACGCCTTCGGAATTGAAAACATTTGCAGCCAAATGATATCGGGGAAATATCGTTGTCCCGCTTGGGGCTGCATCGTAATAGGTCCAATCGGCTTCTTTGATAAAGGGAATGTAATTGCCGTCTATAAACGGGTCTACTATGGGGAGTCCCCAATAAGTAGATGCCTTAAAAACAAAGTCTCCGTCCACTCGATAGTAATGCATATCATCTCCACAGGGGCAGGTAGGTATGCCGTAAAAGGTATGAAAAGGTAGGCTTTCCATATCTCCTAATCCTTCCACCCACGAATAATAGCCTTGAAACGATATGCGTTTCCGAGATTTTCCTCCTATGGTTATCGTATCTACATTCGAAACGACGACTTCTATTTTCTCCCCATGCCGAGAGAGCGGAGACTCGGCCTCGATTGTCCATGTATCGCCTTTCTCCAAAGTGAAATCATACCACGGCCATTCTTTCTCGCCGTCCATAAAATAGACTTTTTTATTTTCTTCCCGCACAAAAGCTATGAGGGTCTGTTCCGAAGATGCAGAAGAATCTCCGGTGAGGGAATACAGACCTTTGTAAGTCTTCCCGTTCATGTTCGTTTCGCCTTGTATCCTATAATGGGTAAATCCCGAAACACTGCCCCAGTTATAATTATAATAACCAAAGTCACAATCTTTCACGTAAGGGTCATATGCATAGGTGTCGCCACAAGCCCCCTTGTGTACAAAGGGGACGTATTCCTGTGCTTGCAAGACGCTACCGCTCCATACTATCGATACGGCAATCAACAGCAATAGTCTTTTCATATTTCGGTTCCTTTCCGTTAGTTTTATCCTTTATTTTATCATCACTTTCTGTACGATGCGTTCGCCCCGGTCGTTCGATAGGGTGACGATATACGCTCCGGGCGATAGGGTGGCGGTGGGAATCGTTACTCCTTCCGCTTCGCTGTCCAAGTAGGCACACCACGCCAATCGGCCGGTCATCTCGGTGAGCTCGGCCAATCGATAGCCTGTGCCCGGCAAGGTCACAATCAGGGCATCGGGGGTACGGGCGATACGCAAGGTTTCGATTTGTGTATCTAAGACCGACGACGTGCAAGGCTCCAACAAGTCATGTATAAAATAGTTATCCAAGTAAGAGATTTTGTCGCCAATTCGTTGGTAGTATAGCTTATCGCCACAGTCCATTCCGCAACTTGGCTCGAACGAGTGCAGGGGAAGACGGTTTTCCGTTCCCAATCCCTCTATCCATGTATCATATCCTCTCAAATATATGCGTTTGCGTAATTTACCGCCTATCTCAAATGTGTCGGTATTCACGACCGGTATTTTTAGTTTCTCGCCCGACGGGTTAAGGGGCGATGCGGATTCAATGGTAATTGTATCGCCTTTCTCCAAAGTGAAGTCATACCATAGCCACTCTTTTTCTCCGTCCAAGAGGTAGACTTTTTTGTCCTCTTCGCGAATGAGAGCGATCTCCGTGCCGGAAGCGTAGTCGCAACTTTTCGATTCGACGAACTGTTTATAGATTTTTCCGTTTACAGCTTTTTCTCCTGTTATGTAGTAATGTGCAAATACGTCGATGTCCCAGATGTAACGGTCCTCCGGGTCGTGGTGATAAAATCCGAAATTGCAATCTTTCACGTAAGGGTCATATGCATAGGTATCACCACAAGCCCCCTTGTTCCCGTACTCATATTCACCGGTGACAAGATTTTTCACATAGGACAAATATATCCAGACATTGCAATCTGGAACACATGGCGCTATGGTGAAGGCGGCGACCAGCCAATCATTTTTCAAACCGCCGATCCCTTCTATTACGTCATGAATAAGATATTCTAACCTTTTACGATAGGTCGAGCCCACCTGTATTGTATCTACATAACGGACATCTATCTGCATATAATCCAAAGCCGAACGGCTATATAAGATAGCCATATCTCCTTTTTCAAGAGAAAAGTCATAGATTAATCGTTCTTCACGGTTATCGCCGGTTATTTCCCGATAGTACACTTTTTTGTCATTTTCCCTTACTACCACGTAGCAGGGGGTATTCTTTTGCAATCCGCAGGTCGTGTACCTATAAAATTTTTTATATGTCGTTCCATCGATTATCGTGTCGCCTTTTATCTGACAGCGGTAGTCGCCCAGATCGCCGGTGTATCCCCATTCCACCCCTTCACGAACCAAAGGGACATATTCATATTCATCATCTATATCATTCGGTCTTTGCCATTCATTTTTACCGGTGACAGTATTTTTTACATATTCGAGTTTATTCTTGGTCTTTTCGTCAAATTCCGAAGTGATTTGATAGAACGGATACAAAATGTCATATCCGGTTTCGGTACTTCCGATTCCCTCGATACATTCTCCTCTTTGGTTTTCCAGTTTTATCATTTTCCTGTATTTCCCGTTTACTAAAATAGAATCGAGGCTTTCTACTTTCATGCCGAAATACTCCGGTTCTGTATGCCATGCCTGCATAATGTCGCCTACTTGTTTTACATTAAAATCATAAATGGGAACTTCTTCGGCATCTTTCGAGTACAAGCGATAAACAACCTTATTCTCTTCCCGGGCATAACCGGCAATTTTATAACTATCCGGATAATTACGGCTACTATTCCCCAGTTGCTTATATACTTTACCATTTATAATTTCCTCGCCAATGAACCGATAAATCTCACCATTTTTATACCCCCACTCTATTCCCTCCCGTACCAAAGGGACATACTCGTATTCCTGTGCTTGCAAGACGCTACCGCTCCATACTATCGATACGGCAATCAACAGCAATAGTCTTTTCATATTT
>ENA-UEPL01003153-UEPL01003153.1-human-gut-metagenome-genome-assembly--contig:-NODE-3153-length-9996-cov-21.402762_pt1 | contig 9996 bp, 8 predicted proteins | sample MGYA00242896_ERZ507908 | MGnify/ENA primary metagenome ERZ507908 (study PRJEB26167, sample SAMN06115518) | human gut metagenome | host: Homo sapiens | place: China:Chongqing | collected 2015-08-20...
TGGAGAAATGAATATTCCTGAAATACGCAGCCTATATGGTAAGCTAAATTCGATGAGACAGATAGAACCGGATATTTTCCCTCAACTATATAATCAAGCTCGCAAACGTTATTATGAACTCGGAGCGCAATATAATACAAAATCAAAACAAAAGAAATTAGGAAAAAGAAATGACAATAGATGAATTCTCAGGGATTATTACAGCACTTTCCACTATTTCTATGGCTATTGTAGCTGGTTATGCTTTACATACATGGCGTAAAGAGTTTATCGGAAAGAGAAAAATAGAACTTGCCTGTCAAATAATGAAAAGCGTATATGACGTACAAGATGCTTTGTTTTATGCCAGAATAGGACGTTTTAGTGAGCTAGACATTAAAGAAGTTGAACAATGGGTTGTTTCTGAAAAAAACAGAGATTCTGAACATATGGGTGTTTTTCCCGAAAGATTCCACTTTTGGATTCCCCATCGCCGCTTGGCTGAAAGACAGGGTAAACTTGAAAATTTACAAAATTATATGAACGATGCCTGTCTTTACTGGGGTTTGGATTTAATGAAATTAATCTTTGAACTGAATGAATTTTCTCTGAAAATAAGAACCGCTGCAAAAGATTTATACTATAATGATACACCTCAAGATCCGGCTGTTTTAGAGAATATACTATTCTCCAATGATCCAAATGATGAAATAAATAAAAGAATAAATGAAATTGTTGAGGAAATTAAAATTAATTTAGAGCCAATCTATAAAGACAAACAATTTAAATGGAAAAAACAACTCTGAAGTGATTTTGCAAAAATCGGCATTGTATGTAAGTGCCATAAATTTTGCCATTTTTAATTTAACATGAGCTTACCATAGTCATTTTGCCCAAGTCAACCGCCGGCAAAGCCCGCATTTCCACTGGATACGAAAAAAGACACTGCAATCGGGTGTCTTTTTAATCAAAATGGCGGATAGAGAGGGATTCGAACCCTCGGTACGCTTTGGGCGTACACACGATTTCCAATCGTGCGCCTTCGACCACTCGGCCATCTATCCTTAACATCTGCCTAACCTATAATATAAGAAAAAATTTTGCAACAATTTTTTCAAAAATTTGTACTCCCATAACAATTAGTTAATATTGATTTGTTAATATAGCTAAAAATGGAAAAGGACTCTGTAAAAAAATGAAACAGAAAAATATAATATTATCAATAACATCAGGCTTGACACTCTTGTTTTTTCTACCGTTGAGCATGGCGATGAACAATGCTGTTTATATAAACAATTGGGGACCGTTGCTGGGCGGCATTGTGTTAGTTTCGTTATTGGCGAGTGTTTTATTGTTTGCAGCTTTGAGTAAAAGTAAACCGGTTGTCGCCAGTTTTGTTCAGGCTGTACTGGTTTCCCTTTTTTTATTGGTTTATTTTTTCTCAGACACTCAGGTGTTTGACGGAAAAAGTAATGATATTGAATCTTGGCAATGGCTGGCGTTAACTTCTGTAAAAATATTAACCGTAAATTTCATTCTTCTGGCATGTTTTTATTTTCCGGAGGCGTTTTTCCGAAACATAAAGAAAATATGCAGTTTTATGCTTATTTTTCAGGTTCTGTTTGTTGTTAATAAATATAACACCACCGTACGAAGCAGTTATTTGGTCAAAACGACATTTGAAGAATCTTCGGCTTATTCTGCCAAGGACAACATCATAATATTGGTATTGGATACTTTTTCATCAGGATTGTTTAAGGATATTCTGAAAACTAATCCGCAAAAATATCAAAAAATGTTTGAAGGCTTTACCTGGTATTCGGAAACGGTTCCCGGTTTTGTTGCCACAATGGCATCGGTGCCGTTTATTCAGACAGGTTGGCAATATAAAGGCGACGTGACTTTTTCCGATTATCTTGTTGACATTGAAAAGGATAATTTGAGGAACTTTTTAAAAGATTATTCGCATACGAATATAAATTATTATAACAGACAGGTAGAATCTTTAGTACAAAAGCATCCCGTAAAAATATTCTACAAGCTTTCGTTGATAAAGATTTTTCCCTTTTTGCAATGCTGGCTGTTGAATGATGAAGAATATAATGTATTTAACCTGAAACCGGATAGGTTTATGGTGACGGAGCCGAAAGACGTAAACAATAATGCCTCTTTTGAAAAAACAATCCCCTCGATGCATATCGGGGCAGACCAAACTTACAAATTCATACATTTGCTCGGGGTACATCTTCCCTATGCTTTTGATGCTGCCGGCAACAGAAAATTTGCGGCATCGGAAATGGATGTTGGGTTAAATTCCCTGCGAATAGTGGACAAATATCTCTCTAAATTAAAGGAAATCGACGCTTTTGACAATTCTCTGATTTTTATCATCGGAGATCATGGAAATTCGCAGGAAAGAAAGTTGCTTTATGATAAGGAGTACGGAAAAGCTCTGATGTTGTTTAAAGATTATCGTTCTCCTTCCAAGGCGTTGTCTGAAAACAGAGCTTTGGTTACAAACGGAGATATTCCTAAAACCATAGCTTCTGTTTTGGAACGCCAAAATAATTACGAAGGTGTAGATATTCGCTCTGCCGGTCGGGAAAACAGGAAACTTACCTGGTGTAATCATGAATATACGACAGAATATAATCGGAAAATTCCGATGGATTGTTATGTTGTTTATTTGGAAAATGGCAGGATTAATTTACAAAAGGAAGTAAAAAATGATTAGATTTTTATATTTGTCGGTTGTCTTTTCTTGTGTTTCGTCGCCGGTCTATGCCTATATTGATTTGGGAACCGGGAGTATGATAACGCAGTTTGTTATTGCGTCCGTTGCGGGTGTTTTGCTTTTTATCAAAGATATCTGGCGCGGGTTGCTAAGCTTTGTCAAAAGGCTGAGAAAACATGATAAAAAGTAAACCGTATCAAAGTTCTTTTCGCGACAACAAAAATTTTGTCTTTAAAGACGGCGATAAAATCAAAAGACAGATAAACCCGCTGGGTTTTGAGGATTTTCGCCAGCTTGTTGATTCCGGCCTTTATGATGAGCTGATTTCAAAAAAACTCTTGGTTTCCCATACGGTGGAATATTCCGGAAGCGATAAGATTATCATTTGTCCGCAACAAGTTCCGTTCATCAGTTATCCCTATGAGTGGTCTTTTTCAATGCTTAAGGATGCCGCTTTGTTAACCATAGAACTGATGAAGACCGCCGTTCAATACGGAATGATTCTAAAAGATGCTTCGGCGTATAACGTTCAGTTTATGAACGGACAAAGCGTTTTTATTGATACCGGTTCTTTTGAGCAATATGTTCCTTCGCAGCCCTGGCGCGCCTACCGGCAATTTTGCGAGCATTTTTTGGCGCCGTTGTTGTTAATGAGCGGTTGCGATTTGTCTCTTCAGAATTTGCTGGTTTCAAATTTGGACGGCATCCCGTTGGCTTTGGCAGCTAAGCTTTTGCCTTTAAAAGTCAAAATGCGGCCGTCTGTCTATATGCACATCGTCCTTCACTCAAAACTTCAGATTTGTTATGAAGCGTCTTCGGCTCCGACGTCGTCGCGTACGTTTTCGAAATTTAAGCTGAGAGCTTTGTTGGAGAGTTTGGAGGGTTTGATAAAATCTCTGAAATTTCCGACATCTCAAACGCAGTGGCAGGACTACTATGATGACAACAACTATACGCCGCAGGCATTTAATGCCAAAAAGGAAATGGTTTTGAGTATGATTAATTCGACACAGCCGCAAACGGTTTGGGATGTCGGGGCAAATCAAGGTGTTTTCAGCCGTTTGGGAGACAAAAACGTCGCTTATCTGGATCTCGACATCGACCCTGCGGCAATAGAAAAAAACTATCTGGAGATAAAGGAAAGCCGGCGGACGAACATCCTGCCGTTAAAGTTTGATTTTAACAATCCGTCTCCGGCATTGGGGGTGGGAAACGATGAGCGTCTTTCCCTGTTTGAAAGACAAACGCCGGATGTCGTTTTGTTTTTGGCGCTAATCCATCATCTGGTTATCGTCTATAAGGTTCCGTTTAAAAAAATTGCGGAAGTCTTAGCACGATTGTCTCCGGTGGTGGTTCTTGAGTTTGTTCTTCCGGAGGATACTCAGGTGCAAAAGTTGATAAAAACCCGGGACAATGCGGATTTTGAATATTCTCAGGAAATTTTTGAAAAAACGTTTTCAGAATATTTTGAGCTTGCGGAAAAAACGCAAATTCCTGATTCCAAGCGCCAGCTCTACTTAATGAAAAGAAAGCCGCACAAATAAATTCCGGCTCTTGCTCTTGTATTTTTAGATTCCCTAATTAGGTATGTTATGCCAATTTTTTAGATTCATAACAATTTGGGAGAATATGATGAGAAGAGTTTTATTAGCAGGCGCCAGCCTGGCGGTGTTGTTGGCCTCGGCCAATGTCAAAGCTGCGGAATTGGTCGTCAGTACCGATACGCCTTTGAGCGAAAACGTAACCTTTGGCACCGGACAGACTTATGATTCCTTTAGCAATAAGGACAATGCCTTATATGGTTTTGATGCCTCGGATACCGAAAATCATAATATTACTTTTGGTGCAGGAACCACCAGCGTCAATTTGACCGGCAATGGTTCTAAGGCTTCTGGTATCGCTACCAACGGACAGCTGACGATTAATGCCGGAACCTTTAACGTTTCCAACACTGGCAGCGATGTTTATGACAACACGACCCAACTGGCCGGTTATCGGGGAGTAACCGTAACAGGGGGTGAAATCAATCTCGGCAAAGGTACCGCAATGTTTTCCGGGCTTGCAGGAGATACAGGCAGCATGACCGCATCTGACGTTAGTTTGAACGGCGGAACGGTAAATCTGGACGGTGGTATTATTTTAACCTCATCTAATGAAACTGTTGCAGGGGAGATTAATATTGCCGGAGCAACCGTCAATGCCAATTCCGGCCGCTTGGTTTCCAAAACGACAAATGTTAACAGCGGTACATTAAACATCAACGGCACTGTTGATCTTTACGGCAATAAAGCCAACGATGCAACGGATGCCACTCTGAATGTCAGCGGCGGTTCGTTTAATTTGAATGATGCTGATTTGAATGCCGGTAAAGTTACCGTGAATATCACCGGAGGCACAAATACCGTTACCGGAAGCAATACCGTTACCGGAGATGTTAAAATAAATACAGCTGGTAATTTGACTCTGACGAAAGGGAGCTCTCTGGAATTTGGTGCCGGCACGTTGACAATCGACGGTACCCATGGTGCTTCCGGTTCAGCACAGCGCAACGGTATTGCCGGCGTTGTTGAAAACGATGCTCCGCTTGGAGAGGTGACCTTAAACGGCACAACCGTTAATATAACTGGCGGCGGTAACATCGAAGTTGACAAGTTGAATATTACCGGCGGTGAAATCAACGTGTCCGGTACAGGTGCCGATCTGAGTGTTCCCTCGGGAGAAGACTGGCGCAAGGGCAGTATTATTTCCGGCACCACTTCGCTGGATATGGCCGGCGGTAAAGTTACCTTGGGTGAAAACGGTCAGATGATAACCTATGAAAACGGCTCGATTAATCTGAGCGGCGGTGAGGTTGTGCTTAATGGTGGCTCCGGTACCGAAGCGATTTTGCGTGCTTCTAACGGAATTGACAATCCGACGTCTAAAATCAATATCGACGGTGCTAAAGTTACCGTATCCGGTTATGGTATTATCGATTCTGTCGATACAACCCTCTCGTCCGGTTCTCTCGAAATTGCCAGCGGCGGTAATTTGGCTCTGGTCACCAATATGGGAGAAGCCAAAACGGCCGATGGATCTTCAACACGTGCTGATGCCATACCCGGTGTGTTAAAAGTTACCGGCGGTTCCGTCAGTAATGCCGGAGCAGTTACCGGAACGGTTGATTTAAGCGAAGGCAGTTATGCCGGCGAAACCGGTTCGACATTGGAAATGCTCAACCAAAGCGGCGGCACAGCGGAAAACAGCGGTACAATTACCACTGCCGAGTTAACGGGCGGTACGTTTGATAACAAAAACGGAGCAACGGTTACCACGGCTAATTTGGGCGGTACCACCTTTACCAACAGCGGTACGGTTGCCACTGCCAACCTTTCTTCCGGTACCTTCAATGCCGAAACCGGCTCGACCGTAACAACTTTGGCAATGACCGGCGGTAATTATAATTTGAATGGTAATTCAACCATTACGAATGCTTCCACTGTTGACGGCGGTACGCTCAATCTGGGCACCAACACGCTGACGACAGCCGGTTTGACTGTGTCTAATCAGGCCGTTATCAATACTACGGTTGCCAATACGGCGGATGGTAACGGGTTGGTTAATGGTAATATTGACGGAACGCTCACGGTTAAGGAAGATCCTTCTGGCAAAGCTACCATGAATTTGGTTGTTGCTAACGGAACCGATTTAAGCAAAGGAAGCATTACCGTTAACAAAGATGCCGAGATTGCCGACAATATGATGTACGATTTTACCAAAACGGCTGAAGGCGTTTATACCGCAACCAAAGCCGACACGGCAGCCAAGGTTTCCCAATATGGCGCAACCGGTAATGAGGCTGCGGTATTGGCCGCTTTTTCAGGAATGGCGGCAGACGGCAAGTCAACCGGAAGCTCTGTCGGTGATGCAATTGCCAATGCGATGGCACAGGATCTTCAAAAAGCCAACGGCAGCGGCGTAGCCAATGCGGCAGCTCAGGCTGATCAGATGATTCCGATGGCCGCCAGCGTTGCCGTAAACGTTTCTACCGAAAATGCAACTCAGATTTTGAATGCGGTTGACAATGAATTAACCGGCTTCAATCTGTCACAAGGTCGTTCTTCCGGTGATACTTTCCGCCGCGTCAATGCCTGGATTAAAGGCTTGTTTAACCGTGCCGATTATGAAAAAACGTCAAATCATAAAGGCTATAAGGCTGATAATGACGGATTGGTAGCCGGTATTGACGGTATGGTTTCTGATACCGTAAAACTTGGTGCCGGTTATTCGTTCATTAGTTCTGACATCAAATCCGGCGGCAAAAAGACTACCGCAGATACGCATACCGCAATCTTGTATGGTCAGTATAAGCCTTCTGATTTGTACTTTAATGCAATCGGTACTTATGGCTGGGGCAAGTATAAATCCAAAGCCAGCGCTTACGGCTATGGTTTGGGCGGCAAATACGACGTCAATACCATCGGTGCGCAGTTGATGGCCGGTTATGATATGGGCTTCTTTGCTCCCGAGGCCGGTTTCAGATACTTTAACGTCAAACAGAAAAAACACACTGACAATGCTGGGCAAACCATCGGCAAAAACAGCAATGATGTCTTGACCGCTGTTGTCGGCGTCAAATATCAGGGTACTTATTGCCTCAACAGCAATTGGAGCCTGAAACCCAATGCCCGTTTGGCCGTAACTTATGACCTGATGAGCGACAAGGAGAATTCTGTCGTTTCTCTGGCTAACGGCAGTGGTTATGTCGTTGACGGTCAGCGCCTGAAGAGACTTGGCCTGGAAGTTGGAGCCGGCATCGCTGCCGACCTCAATGAAAATCTGGAAATCGGTCTCAGTTATGAAGGTAAGTTCCGTGATAACTACACCGATAATACCGGATTGATTGAAGCCAGATATAAATTCTAATCCGATATTTATTCAGATTGTATAAATTCCGCCCCTCTGCCAAACGGCAGAGGGGTTGTGTTTTATCGGGGCGGCAGAATTTCAATCCAATAGCCGTCAGGATCTTCGATAAAATAGATTCCCATTTCTTCGTTTACAAAACATACGCAGCCGGATTCCTGATGTTTTTTGTAAGCTTCGGGGTAGTTTGCCGCAGTCATCGCCAGATGAAACTCACATTCGCCCAAATCGTACTGCTGCGGATGGTCTTTCAGCCAGGTGAGTTCCAATTCGAACTTTGAACTCCCGTCGCTCAGATAAACAATGACGTAACTTCCGTCATCTGCCTCAATACGGTGGCTTTCTTCCAGCCCCAGCGCGTCACGGTAAAAAGCTTTGCTGCGATCCAAATCGGTAACGTTAAAATTAAAATGGTTAAATTTAAAAGTCATTTTGCATCCTTTGCTGTCGTTTCTGCGGCATCATAAAATAAAATCACGACAGTTGCAAGATTGCCGCTGTCGTGATGCAAAAATTTTGTGTTTTTTTTAAGAATGTTCTGCTGCAAAATCCGGATCGATTTCGTAATAACGCAGACAGACGAAACCGTCCGAAGCTGCAATGACGACTTCTTTGTTGGTACGGTGGGCAACGGTTCCCGGCGCAAGTTTGTGCTGCTCTGTCCATACGGTGGCAACTTCCACCAGCCATTCCTTGCCGTCAAATTCTGCAAAGGAGCCAAACTTTCCGAAAGCCCGGGCAATCTTGTCCAGCTCGGCCACCGGAAGCGACCAGTCCAGCAGCCGCTCTTTTTCTTGGGGCATCGGCCAGTATTCGCCGTTTTCCTGAGGAAGAGCCCGCGCCCAATAAGTGCAAAAGTTTTCGAGAACATCCAGCAGCAGCTGCGGCGCCTTCATCTGAACCTTGCAGGACAGGCTTTCCAAATTATCGCGTTCGCCGACGGCAAAACTCTGCTGCGCCAAAATGTCTCCCCCGTCCATTTCCGCGGTAACCTTATGAATGGTTATTCCCGAAACCTGCAAATTGTTCAAAATCACTTGAGGCAGGGGCCAGGGGCCGCGTCCTCTGGGCAGCATTTCCGGGTGAATGTTGATAATGCAGGGAGCTTCTTCCGGGGTGGGAATCTTATAAGGATAAGCGGCAGAGACGACAACGTCGCATCCCTCGTCAACAAGGCGCTTCAAATGTTCTGTTCCGATTCTTTCGCGAATGACCTCAATATTGTTCTCGGCCGCAATTTTCAAGACCATGTCGTTAAACTCGTATTTATTGTCGCGTTCGGCAATAAACAGCCATCTCACGTCATAACCGGCCTTGATTAGAGCCTCCAGACATCCGGCAAAAAAATCAAATCCGCAATAAGCTATTTTTGAAACCTTTTTCATTCTGTTCCCCCGCAGCAATATTTGTATATTAAGAATAAATAATGCTCTTGTCGACCTTAAACAATTAAACCAAAGTTGTGTCCGGAACAATAAAGAGTAAGCCCCGTGTTGCGGGGCTTAAACTAGTCGATAATTTCTTCCGGATAAATGCCGTAAAGGTTTTGCCGCGGCACCCATCCCGTAATCGAAGCAAACTTAATTTTGCAGAAACTGTTGTTGACCGGACATTTTTCAATTTCGCCGACAACTTCGTCCTCAACTTTGGCAATGATTTTGGCCTTAAAGTCGTCTTTGGCGTAAACGTTGTTTTCACCCGGGGTAATAACCTTGACGGATCTTTTGCCTGAGAGCATAGATTTGTGAACCCAGGATTCCGAACCCTGCCAGTCTTTGATTTTCCGCCACAATTCAAATTCGGCGATAATCTCGACCGGAGCAGATTTCTGCATATACACCCATTCTATCGGATAACGGGCACCGGGGCCGGAGCGGGCGTTGATATGGTTAGAACGTAAAGATACAAAGCGCGGTATCGTCAGGCCGGTTTCGCCCTCGTCGGCGGGTCCCTGTGCCCGGACCGGGCTGAAAGAAATCATCAGTAGAGCCAGTACACTAAAGATTATCCTCATTTTTAACCACCTTCTTAATTTTTTGTTATTCTATTGAGGAATATTATGACTACATATGATGAATAAAACGTAAAAATATAACAAAATATATAGAGGGAAAAATAATGGATGTAATCGATTTGGCGCAAAAGCTTATCCGTTTCCGCACGGAGACCGGTAATCACGGAGAAATCATGAAGTGTCTGCAATTTGTTAAGTCTTTGCCGGAATTGCACGACGCAAAAATAGACATTTTTGAAAAAGATAATCTGGCCCCGGTTATTTTTATCCGCAATACCGAGAGCGAGGCTTTTGACGTGTTGGTTTTGGGACATCTTGATGTCGTCCCCGCCGCGGAAGAAATGTTTACTCCCGTTGTCAAAGA
>ENA-UEPL01003155-UEPL01003155.1-human-gut-metagenome-genome-assembly--contig:-NODE-3155-length-9995-cov-5.807219_pt1 | contig 9995 bp, 8 predicted proteins | sample MGYA00242896_ERZ507908 | MGnify/ENA primary metagenome ERZ507908 (study PRJEB26167, sample SAMN06115518) | human gut metagenome | host: Homo sapiens | place: China:Chongqing | collected 2015-08-20...
GTTTCGGCTTTCCGTCTTTCCATATCTTGCAGGTAGGCTTCCTCTTGTCCGGGAGCGACAACCATCGGCACATCATATTCGTTATACAAATCCTGGTTAATGGCACCGGACACCATACAGTAATTCACCAGATTTTCAAATTTGCCATTTAACTTTTCTCCCAGTTCCATCATTGAGTGATTATCCAAACCAAATCCTCCTTCTTTTGGACTCTTGTCATAGTCGAAAAAAGAGGATAGGACACTTCATTTTCGGACCTATCCTCTTTGACTATGACATTATACTACATGTTAATCAAAAATGCAAATCATGTTAATGATTTTTCATCACCCGCATTGAGTTCAAAATTGCCAAAACAGATACACCGACATCGGCAAATACAGCTTCCCACATATTCGCCACACCAATTGCACCAAGCAAAAGTACAACTGCTTTTACGGCAAGGGCAAATACAATGTTCTGCTTTACAATGCGAAGTGTTTTTCTGGAAATCAGTACGGTTGACGCAATCTTTCGAATATCATCATCCATCAAAACGACGTCTGCCGCCTCAATTGCTGCATCGGAACCAAGACTTCCCATCGCAATACCAATATCTGCACGAGTCAAAACCGGTGCGTCATTGATGCCGTCACCGACAAAGGCAAGACGCTCTCCATCTTTTTGCGCAGAAAGAAGTTTTTCCACCTCATCCACTTTATCACCGGGGAGAAGTTCAGCATGCACTTCATCCAGTTTCAACTCATCTGCCACATGTTTCGCAGTTTTTTCTCTATCACCGGTCAGCATAACACATTTCTTCACGCCAACATTTTTCATCTTATGAATTGCCTCTGCTGCACCCTGTTTCACGGTGTCGGAAATCACAAGTGCCCCTAAAAAGGTCTGCTCCTGACCCACATAGACAACCGTTCCGGCGCTTTCACACGGCTCATAAGCAATCGACTGTTTTTTCATCAGCTTTTCATTGCCGACATAAGTCATCACACCATCTACGAGAATCTGAACTCCGTGGCCGGCAATTTCAACCGCATCTGACACACGGCTTCTCTCAATTTCTTTTCCATATGCCTCGATAATCGAACCGGCAATCGGATGGTTTGAATAGCTCTCGCCAAGTGCGGCTACTTCCAATAATTTATCTTCTGAAACACCACCGGCAGGTTTCATTTCGGTTACTTTAAATTCGCCTTTTGTCAGTGTTCCGGTCTTGTCAAATACAATGGTAGTCATTTCTGCAACCGCCTCTAAGAAGTTACTGCCTTTTACCAAAACACCAATCTTAGATGCAGCACCGATACCGCCAAAGAATCCAAGCGGCACCGAAATCACCAGTGCACACGGACAGGAAATAACAAGGAAAATACATGCTCTCTGAATCCACTCAGCGAATCCTCCGCCTAAAATAAGCGGTGGAATCACAGCAAGCAAAACTGCTCCAATCGTAACGACCGGCGTATAGTATTTGGCAAATCGGGTGATGAAATTCTCCACCTTTGCCTTTTTACTGCTTGCATTCTCTACCAGTTCCAAAATTTTGGCAACCGTCGAATCATCAAATTCCTTTGTGGTACGGATTTTCAGCGTTCCGCTGCCATTGACGCAGCCACTGATAATCTCATCGCCCTCTGACGCTCTTCTCGGTACCGACTCGCCCGTAAGTGCCGCCGTATCAATTAACGATTCGCCCTCTATAACAACACCATCGAGAGGAATTCTCTCTCCCGGCTTTACAACAATAATCGTACCGACTTCTACATCATCCGGGTCTACTGTCACTAATTTCCCATCTTCTTCCACATTTGCATATTCCGGACAGATGTCCATCATTTCCGTAATGGATTGTCTGGATTTTCCAACCGCATAACCCTGGAACAATTCACCGACCTGGTAAAACAGCATTACAGCAACAGCCTCTAAATACTCACCAACGCCAAATGCACCAAAGGTGGCAATCATCATCAGAAAGTTTTCATCAAAAATCTGTCCATGGGAAATATTTCTCGCAGCCTTAAAAATAATGTCATATCCGACAATCAGGTACGGAACGGCAAATATCAAAAGCTGTGCCCACCACGGCAGTGGCTCTAATACTCCCATATGCTCACAAACAAACAGGATAACAAATAGGACAAGGGAAATGATAATCCGAAGTCTCATTTTTTTCTGTTTTTTTGTCATACACTCATCTCCTACAAAAGAATCTGGCAATCCGGCTCAACTTTTGCACAAACACGGACAACCTCATCCATAATTTCATCAAAACGCTCATCATCGGCATCTACTGTCATCTTCTGTGTCATAAAGCTGACTACTGCATCGTTTACACCATCAATTTTCTTAATTGATTCTTCCATTTTTGCTGCACAGTTTGCACAATCCAAGTCCTGTAATTTAAACTTCTTTTTCATGATTCATTTCCTCCAATTCAATTATGTTATTCCGCAATATGGTCGATTCCCTGCTCGATAATCGTTCGCACATGGTCATCGGCCAGTGAATAAAACACCGATTTGCCCTCGCGGCGGCCTTTTACTAACTTATTCTGTTTTAGAATCTTTAGCTGATGCGAAATTGCTGACTGCGTCATATTCAAGGTTTCCGCTAAATCACAAACACAGACATCCTTCTCAAACAAAACAAACAAAATCCGGATTCTGGTCGAATCGCCAAACACCTTAAACAATTCCGCCAAGTCATACAATTCATCTTCACTTGGCATTTTATCACTCTCCGTTTCTGTAAATTTACATATGAACAATTATTCATATGTTCATTATATGCAGGATAACATAAAAAGTCAACCCCTATTATCATTTAATTTTTATTTTTATATTCGCTATCTTTTTACTGCCGTCACCCGCTGCTGCCTTTACATAAACCGTCTTTTTCTTTCCGGCCTTCTTTGCCTTAAAGACACCTTTTTTTGACAGGGTAGCATATTTTTTATATTTACTCTTTGTAAATTTATAGGTAATCTTTGCATCTCCTGCGCGGTTTTTCGTCACTTTCAGCCACTTACTTAACTTTACTTTTTTACCGGCTTTCACCTTTTTCGACGAATATTTAAACTTTAGTTTTTTCACAATCACTGTCCGGGCACTGCTATTATCAGGTGTTATAGGATTATCCGTAACTACCGGGGTTGTCGGATTATTGGCTGCCGGTGTTGATTGTGCCTTTTGCGTCGGCGTAGTCACAGGCGCAGCCGTTGGTGTTGCCGTTGGTGCTGTCGTTGGTGTTGCCGTTGGCACCGGTGTTGGTGTTGCCGTTGGCACCGGCGTTGGTGTTGCCGTTGGCACCGGCGTCGGTGTTGCTTTCGTAGAATCCCAAGTATCAGAAAACATCTTAATGCAGAGATTTGCATTGTTTTTTCTGCCGCCAGACCATACAAGTTTGGAAAAATCTTCCCACTCACCATCCGAATACTGAACATAACTTTCGCCCTCATTTGCGCTAACTGCTTCTGTAAGTGCAGAATTGTTATAAGTACATTCATAAGTCTGATAAGAAGTATCCCCACTCTCTTCCAATTTTACAACAACTGCATAACGCTTTCCTTTTGTCATAAATACTTCATCTTTATCTTCTTTTACAAAATCAATGGTATGATATCCGCGCTCTGCAATCGTACCGGACAATGAAGACATTAATTTACCGGACATCGGATTATCCGAATCCGGACTCTCATAAATTGATACTTCATAATTTACATTTGCTTCCTGTGTATAGAAAGAAACTGCCTGCATTTTTTCATCGGCTTTTGCCTCAAATACATTGGCACCACGCAGAAAACTTCTCGAATAAGCAAATGGAATTCCACCATCATATTGATAGTTATTGTCGTAATTATCCGCTTTTTCCACATCAAAGAATGCCACCTCTGCCTCTTCATTCTTCTCCGCCTGCAGCATAGCATCCTCATAAGAAATCCAGAAATATCCGCCCATACTGTTGCAGTCGCCCCAGCTGTTGCGAATTAGCCATGCACCGTCTGAAGAAGGACGACATTTGGAATTAAAATTACTTGCCGAATAATTATCATCCCATCCTACAATCAATACACTGTGATTGGTCGTCTTGCTTGTATCATCACAATAATACGCCGTAAAATTGCTTTTCCCAGTATTTCCATACATCTGCTCGTCACTCGATGTTTCCGGCGCATACATAGAGCACTCCGCTGCCCCATACTCAATCAATTTCTGTTTGATTTGGTTGCGGTTCGCTTTCGTCATATAAATGTATTCTACGTTCTGCAAATGATAGGAATCCTTATCATACATCACCTCATCCGGTAAGTCAGCCGTTACGTTACGATTAATTTTGTTCTGTAAATCTTCAAAAGAAGCAACTGATTCATCTACAACTCCCTGCCATCTGGCTAATGTAGCAGTTGCTAAAACGGAATTTCCGCCCCAGCCATACAAATCATTATTCTTCTCTCTTGGCCTGCAAATATCCCCTACCGTCAAACCAAGCGGATCGTCGGCTTTGTTGTATGTCGAATATGCCAGATGATACTCTGATAAATCCGGAGATTCTTCAGAGCCATCCTGTATAATATCTGCTTCAGACGCTCCCATCACAGACATTGTCCAGCACATGCCCGTTTTTCCTTGATCTTTGATATCCGTCAACAGCCCTTCCTCTCTGGCATTAAACGATGACGGAATCGTTGTCTTTGCTGCCTTTTTCTTTCTGCCGGATGACAAATCATCCGAATTTAATAGTTTCCGATGAATTGGAAGATAGCCATACTTTGAAGTCTCACCGACCGAATCCTCGATGGATACTGCGGTCTGCGTTTTCTTACTTTCCTGTGCCAAATCCACCGGTGCACTCATCCCTATTACCAGCGAAAAGCTAAGCACTGCTGCCAATAAATTTCTTCTTTTCATGATATACCTCCATTCGTAAATGATTCATTCATAAATTTTCTTATGTAGTAATCTTACCATATTCATACACACTTGCAAAGAAAAAAGATTTCCTGTCATAATAAGCATTTTCTCTCCATAAACTATAGCAAAACGATAGCGGGGTAATCTATGAACATCGAACAAGAACGGGAAAAACTGATTCTTTTTACAAAAATCGGTGCCATCGTCCTGACATCCTTTGCTTTGCTCGCAACAAGTTTTTTTGTTTATCCGGAAAACCGTGCCGTTTTCAATGAATCTCTGCTTCATGAAAAAGAACTTCCCATCTACTGCGTAGAAAAGGAAAAACCGCAGATTTCAATCAGCTTTGATGCGGCTTGGGGAAACGACGACACCGCATCACTTCTTGCCACGCTGAAAAAACACAAAGTAAAGGCAACCTTTTTTATGACAGGCGGCTGGATTGAAAAATATCCGGACGATGTAAAAGCAATTGCCGCCGGCGGGCATGACCTTGGAAACCACAGTGAAAACCACAAACAGATGTCACAGCTATCGGCCGCACAATGCAAAGAAGAAATTATGAAACCTCATGAAAAAGTAAAAAAACTAACCGGTAAAGATATGATTTTGTTCCGCCCTCCTTACGGGGACTATAACGACACTCTTATCCGTGTGTGCCGGGAAAATAAATATTATCCGATTCAGTGGGATGTGGATTCCCTCGACTGGAAAGATTACGATGCCGCCACCATCATACGCCGCGTCACAGAGCACAAACATCTTGGCAACGGTTCGATTATTCTCTGCCACAATGGCGGAAAACACACCGCCGAAGCGCTGGATGAACTTTTAACAATTTTGAAGAAAAAAGGATTTCAACTCGTACCAATTTCTGCTTTGATTATGAAAGATAATTACACGATAAACACAGAAGGACGGCAGGTTAAAAACTAACCCTGCCGATACCAAAAAATGACCACTGCAATATCTGCACTTTTACAGTATCACAGTGGTCTGTTTTTTTATATGTTACATCAAAGAATCCAATGTCTCACGAATTGCCTGAATAAATTCAAGGCTGTTCAAAATTACCGGATTTTCACATGTGGAAATAAGAGAAAGACTCTTTGTCATTTTTCCATCCTCCACAGTCTTAATGCAGGCTCTCTCCAGTTTGTCTGCAAAATCCATCAATTCCGGAATCTCATCCAACTCTCCACGCTTTCTGAGTGCGCCTGTCCATGCAAAAATAGTTGCAATGGAATTAGTCGAAGTCTCTTCGCCTTTCAAATGTTTATAATAGTGGCGCTGTACCGTTCCGTGTGCAGCCTCATATTCATAAACACCGCTTGGTGATACCAAAACGGATGTCATCATGGACAAATCGCCATATGCCGTAGCTACCATATCAGACATTACATCTCCGTCGTAGTTTTTACAAGCCCAGATAAAGCCGCCTTCTGAACGGATTACACGAGCAACCGCATCATCAATAAGCGTGTAGAAATACTCAATGCCAAGTTTCTCAAATTTTTCTTTATACTCCGTATCATAAATTTCCTGGAAAATGTCCTTAAATGTATGGTCGTATTTTTTGGAAATGGTATCTTTAGTAGAGAACCACAAGTCCTGTTTGGTGTCCACTGCATAACTAAAGCATGCGCGTGCAAAACTGGAAATGGATTTTTCTGTATTGTGAATTCCCTGAATGATTCCCGGACCATCAAAGTTATGAATTACTTCTTTAGTCTGTGTTCCATCCTCAGCTGTAAATACAAGCTCTGCTGTTCCTTTACCCGGAACCTTGATTTCTGTATTTTTATAAACATCACCATACGCATGACGAGCAATTGTAATCGGTTTCGTCCAGTTTTTTACATAAGGAACGATTCCCTTAACAAGGATTGGTGCACGAAATACGGTACCATCTAAAATTGCACGAATTGTGCCGTTTGGCGATTTCCACATTTCTTTCAAATCATATTCATCCATACGGGCAGCATTCGGTGTAATCGTAGCACATTTTACCGCCACACCATATTTCTTTGTTGCCTCTGCGGAATCCACTGTCACCTGATCATTGGTTTTATTGCGGTACTCCAGACCAAGGTCATAATACTCTGTCTTTAAATCAACGTATGGCAGCAACAACTCATCTTTAATCATCTGCCAAAGGATTCTGGTCATTTCATCCCCGTCCATCTCTACAAGTGGGGTTTTCATCTGAATCTTACTCATTTTTCCTCCTAACCAAAACGTTCACATGGACGCTTTCCATAAATTATTGTCGCTTTTTACTATAGCATAGTGGCTACAGATTGTCAAAGAATGGCCCCTCGATTTCTGTCCTGCCATCCTCTACAAGATACGGCATTTCTTCATGCACTTCTACGCCCTCTTGAATCTTCTGTGTGTCCATTTTTATGTATTTAATTCTTCCATTTGCAAGAATTTCCCCGTCTTTATCCATAATATAAGAATCTGTAATAATAAAATGGCTCGTGTTTTTTACAACTACACCCCGCCCAATCAATTCTGTCTCATAGGGAACCGGTTTGCGGTATTTGGTATCCAACGATATCGTCACACCAAAAGTCTCCTCCGACAATTCCTTCGCCCACAAGGAACGAAGCCCCATCTCATCAAGCATCGCCGTAATCATACCGCCATGCACACGTCCCGGATAACTCTGGTGCTGTTCTTTGTAGCGAAACACCGTCATCACACTGCCATCTTCCATGTTGTAAAATGGTGCATTCACGCCGTATTCATTATCCAGCCCGCAAATCATGCACATTCTGCTGTTTTTTTGTTTGCTAAGTATCTTCATGTTGTGCTCCTTGTACTTTCTACTTTCAATATTGATTAAATTTCTTCTTGCCTTCTGTCTATTAATAGTATAGCACAACGTTTGTAAAACATCTATAAAATTTGTGATGGCTTGCCTTATGCAACGCTATTCGCTCCGCCGAATATCCCACGCTATTCGCTCCGCCTCCGGCTCCGCTCATAGAGGCTGTCGCCTCATACCAAAAGAGATGCGCCATGGCATTTGCAAGCGAGCTTGCATGCCATGGCGCATCTCTTTTGGTGCGTGGCTTGTAGCTAACTAAAGTATACAACTTCCTCTTGTGGGGGAGTGGTTTTTTCGACTTTGTCAGCCCAAAGCATTGGCACTAATGCTTGTTGTTTACGGCTAAATTCCGGTTTTACTTTTACCGTTACCATAACCCAGTCGTTGGTTGCAAATTTATCAGCCTGTGGGTAATGGCAAATGAATCCGATTTTTGCGATGTCATCCGCACAGCAAGTCATGGCCGCGCGGGATGGAACAAAGGCATCTTTCGGGAAGGTTCTATTTCGGTATACCTGTCCTTTAAATACAATCGTTTTTCCCTCGTATTTTTCCGGATGCTCACTGACATCCAGATACCACAATCCAAAATCGTCATCTTCTAATACAATTTCTTTTGCAGTGACATCAAACGGTAATTCTTCTTCAATATTACTCTCAACCGAGCCATCCTCTGATTCAAATAAAACCTGGGCACTGCGGTTGATTGCTTTGACATTTCGACGCATGGATGCCTTGTCCATATCGGATGAACAACGATTAAAAATAACCAAATCCGACTGCTGAAAATGCGACATAATCAATGATTTCATATTATTGATATAAACAGAAAATGTTTCCGCATTGACCGTCGTAAAAGTCTGCACAACAATCCAATTTTCCGGAATGGTTTCATTGATTAACTTAACCAAATCCCACATTCCGTTTACTTCAATAACAATTCGTGCCGGCTTATACTGTTTCACAAGTTCCTTACACTTATCTTCCGTCAAATCTTCTTCGTCTTCAATCAAAACCGTGTCCACTTTATTATGGCGAAGTAACATTTCATCGACTTCTTTTTCTCCCTCTTCTGTCATCAGATATAAGGTCCGCAAGCCGTCTTCAAAATTTCCCTCTTCCAGTATTTCCTGAAAACATGTTGATTTACCGCTTTCCAAAAAACCGGTAAACAAATAGACCGGAATATCCCGATTTCCAAACATAGTTTCCTCCATTCCTTATCATAAAAACAATTGCTTAATTTCACTTTCTTTCAACTCTGCTCCAATAACGCAGATTCGTCCGGTATAGTCTGCACTGCCCCGGCGTACTTCGTACTCACCAGGTACCAAATCAAAGTGGAACCATTCACCTTCCGTCGCCGGTACAATTCCCTTCGCGCGAAGAATGTTTCCATAACCATTATCCTCAGCAGACAATTTTTTCAAAATACCGGTCAATTCTTCCTCACTGTATTTGTGCGCACTCTCGATACCCATGCTTGTAAATACATCGTCCGCATGATGGTGATGATGTCCATGCTCGTGGTCATGTCCACAACAACACTCGCCATCCTCGTGGTGATGATGTTCATGGTCATGGTCGTGTTCATGGTCATGGTCGTGATGGTCGCACTCACCGTGCTCATGGTGATGGTGGTGGTCATGGTCGTGGTCATGATGATGTCCACACTCCGGACATACATCCTCTTCTTCCATCAATTCTATTTCCAGCGAATTACTCTCCTCAATCGCACCAAGAATTTGTTTGCCATCAATCTCATCCCATGGTGTCGTAATAATTGTTGCCTTATCATTTTTCTCGCGAATCAAAGCCAACGCAGCATCTAACTTTTGATCCGTAATTTTACCGGTCCGGCTTAACACAATTGTCTTTGCACTCTCAACCTGGTTGTTGTAAAATTCACCAAAGTTTTTCATGTACATTTTACACTTCGTTGCGTCTGCCACCGTAACATACCCATTCATCTGCACATCGTCATGGCTCTCCATTACACCGGAGACAGCCTTAATAACATCCGACAATTTACCAACACCGGATGGCTCAATAATAATGCGGTCCGGATGATATTTCTCAAGTACCTCTTCCAATGCGGCACCAAAATCACCAACCAATGAACAGCAAATACATCCTGAATTCATTTCCGTTACATTAATGCCGGCATCTTTCATAAAACCGCCATCAATGCCAATCTCACCAAATTCATTTTCAATCAGGACAAGTTTTTCTCCCTGAAAAGCTTCCTTTATCAG
>ENA-UEPL01003158-UEPL01003158.1-human-gut-metagenome-genome-assembly--contig:-NODE-3158-length-9991-cov-4.225741_pt1 | contig 9991 bp, 9 predicted proteins | sample MGYA00242896_ERZ507908 | MGnify/ENA primary metagenome ERZ507908 (study PRJEB26167, sample SAMN06115518) | human gut metagenome | host: Homo sapiens | place: China:Chongqing | collected 2015-08-20...
TTCCCTACCCGGGTAGCCCGTTTACGGGCCGCAAGTAACAGAAATGCCGATGCCAGATTCGCTATGCGCCTGTTAGGGCGCTGCTGGTAACAGAGCCTTACAGGCGCATATGAAGAACCACCGGCTAGGCCGGTGGGTTCTTTTTGGTGATGAGCGGTTCCACCATGGACCAGTTCACCATGCCGATGCCATGCCCGGCGGCGATGATCATGCTTCCCCAATGGAAATTGTTGAAAACGGGCTTTTGGTCATGCCCGCCGAGCTTGATCTTGCCGTAGGGGGAAAACGCGATGAAAAAGACAAAGAAACCGCCCAGCAGATACAGCAGGATATACCCCCATCCGAAGCTCTTTGCCGTGAAGTCGTAGATGGACTGGATCATCCCCTGCAACGACGAGGCGTAGAAGATGAGGGGGGCCGAAGTCAGGAGAACGATGGCTATGGTTGGGAGAAGGATCTTTTTGTCGAGGGCGGCGTTACTCATGGAAGGCTCCTTTGGCAGCGTCTCTTCTGAAGGTCATCAGGGCAAATAGGCAATGGCATCCATTTCCACGTCCAGGCCGTCGTATATGCCGGCGCTGGCGACGGTCATCCGGGCCGGATAGGGAGCGGAAAAATACGATCTGTAGACAGATTCGAATTCCGGGAAGTGCTTCATGTCGGAAAGGAAGGCCCGGCAGTGAACGACAGCGTCCAGCGTGCCCCCGGCTTCCTCAATGATGGCCTTGATGTTTTCCATGATCCGGCGTGTCTGGGCGGCGACGCTCTCTCGCTCGAAGCGGCCCGTTTCCGGGTTGGCGCAGAGTTGCCCCGAAAGGAAAAGCAGATTGCCCGCTTTGACGGCCTGCGAATAACTTCCGACGGCTGCCGGGGCTCCTGTGGCTGAAACGGTCTGGCGCATGCTTCTCTCCTCATATGCGGCGCGCTTCCGGGCGCGGTAGGCGGGTACTCCCATGTCAGGGAAGGAACTGTTGATAGTAATGCGCCGCCGGACGCTTCCTGTCATCGGACAAATATCAAAATATGCAGTCCTCTTTTCCTGCATTTGTAGGAAAAGGCAGGGGCTGCGTTTTCTTTGTGAAATGAATGCGTTTCCGTGGAAACTCGATGGAATGTGGGCGGAAAGGCGCATCGCATCCGCTTTTTGCATACGGAGAAAAGGCTTTTCCGCGCCACTATGCCCTTTTCGCACAAATGCTGAAGATCGGTTTTTTTTGTTTTTTCATTATAATGGATTAGATGCATATAGGATTTTTGTTCCCTCTAACAGGGTGTGACTTTACAAGGTACGGCGGGCACAAGCGTATGAGACAAACGACGGAGCCTTGCACAACCTCACGACTTTGATACAGAAAAAAGGATTCCTTGAAGGGAGGATGCGTTCCAACAGCAAAGCTGTGTTCAGGAGGCGCGGTATGATCCAGAATTTCATACAGGAACAGGTTGACACCCTTGCGCGGACTCTCCAGCGCTCAGTGGCCATTGACGACGTCGGCATTAACCTTGTCGCGGTCTCGAAACATTTTGACGATGCGGACGATGCGCGGGTCAGGGCCATTCTGGCAAGGACGCTGGAGGAGGATTCTTGCCGGTACCTGTTCTCCTTCGGCATAGTGGCGACTCGGGATAAGATTGTCCGCATCCCCGAATGCCGGGAACTGGGCTTCAAGGAGCGCTCCTGTTACCCTATCCGCTGGCAGGAGCGGACCCTGGGCTACTTGTGGCTCGTCGGCAAGGTCAGCCCGGCGGAGGACAAGGCCGCCGTGGCCTGCGCCGGAGAGCTGGCCGTGCCCATGTTCAGCATGCAGCTTGAGGGCGAGCAGGTCTTCAGCAAGCATGAGCTGATCGTCCGGAACCTGCTTTCCGTGGATACGCGCTGGGCATCAAGGGCCGCCGCCATCCTGTCGCGGCAGGGGAGGATACGGACGGACCGGAAATACCGGGCGTTTAGCGCGGCAACCCGCAAAGGGACGGGCGGCCAGCACAGCGAGCTGACCTTCCTGCGTAAGCAATTCAGGGAATTCACCGCCGCGCACGGCGAGGCGGCCCCCTTGTTCAGCGACTTTTCTCCCGAGCTTGTGATCGTCGTCCCGGCCGATTCCAGCCTTTCCGACCCCGGCACCCTTATGCGCATAGCCTGTTCGGGGCTCAATGCGGACTTGCGGATCGGCATCGGCCCTGAGGTGGACGTGCTGCATCTGTACGATTCCTACGCACAGGCCTCGTCCGTGCTTCAGGTGCTCCGGGCCATCCCGAACCTGGGCCCCTGCTCGACGTGGGAAGGCCTTGGGGTCTACGGCAACCTGACGCTGCTGACCCGAAATCACGAGGACGCCCAGCTCCCGCTGACCCCCAACATCGCTGCGCTCCGGGAGGAGGATCCCGCGCTGTTCGACACGCTGGAGCTCTTTCTCGACAATGCCGGAAGCATAGCCAAGACTTCCGAGGAACTGTGCATCCATCGGTCGACGCTCTATTATCGGCTGAAACGGATCGCGGATATCACGGGTACGGATCTCAATTCCGGTCTGGATCGGTTTACGCTTCACCTCGAACTCAAGCTGTTCCGGCTCACCAGCGTCCTCCTCGGCGACGACGAGCCAGCCACTGCCTGAGCCGTGAAGCGGCGAAGCCGCCCCGGAAACGTCCCGGGGCGGCTTCGCAAAAGGATACCCTGTGGAGAGGTTCAGTAGGAGAAGCCGTTGGAGGGCAGCAGGGTATCGGTGTAGAGTTTGCTGTTGATGTCCTCCCCGGCGAGGAGCCCCGTCTGGATCGCCGTTTCCGTGTACCACGAGCCGAGGTAGTCTCCGGCGAGGTAGATGCGCCGCGGCGTGCGCATCAGGAGCGGCTGGAGCTTGTTGCGCCCGGGGAAGCAGTAGGCGAGCCCCAGATGGAATTTTTGGACGCTCTGCTCCACGGCGAGAGAGCCAAAGCCGGGGAACACCTCTTCCAAGTCCTTGCGGTAGATTTCGAGAACCTTTTCATCCGGCAGATTGATGAGGTCGCGTGCCAGCTTGGCGGGGGAAAAGACCATGAAGGAAGAGCCGGGCTGGCGTTCGCTTTCCATCGTCCGTACGAGGTTGGACATGTTGAAGGCGATGTTGAAGGAACGCTGCGGGGTGCAATAGGCGTACACGCTGTCCCAAGGGCGGCGGCCGGTTTCGTTGGTCAGGAAGGCCCCCGAGACGTAATGCCCATACTGGATCTTGCCAAGGGCGTCGTGGACGAGGGGATCGAGGTTTTTGGTGATGCGGTGGGTGATTGCCGCGGGCGTGGTGATCACGGCATACCGGGCCTGTTCGGTCACTTCCTTGCCGTCGCTCTTATAGGTCACTTCCACATGGTCGCGGTGCTGTATGACCTCAAGCACCTCGGCTCCGAGCTTCACCTTGTCCCCGAGCGTGTGCGCGATGGCCTGCGGCAGCGTCGCCGCACCGCCCACAATGTTGCGGGCGAGACCGGAGCTCTTGTCCCACACCAGCAGAAAGTAGCCTACGCCGGCCCCGGCCGAAATTTCCTCGGGATCGCCCGACGAACGCGAGACGGTGGGGCGGAAAAAGGCGTCGGCTTCTTCGGACAGCGGACCGGTGAACTCGGAGAATGTCTTGTCCGCCATGAAGTCATAGATGCGCTGCTGGCGGACTCTGTAGTCTTCGCCTTTGCGGGGCTTGTTGACCTTGCCGTAGGCATTGACGGCGCGCATGACCTTGATCCCGGCTTTGACGATTTCCCAACGCGCCGACCATGAGATCGGCAGGCGGAACGGGTAGAAGTTGACGTTGCCGTCGTTGAGCACTTTGCCTTTGTAGGCCAGGGCGGCAAAGGAGCCTTGCAGGTTCAGCGCGTCGACGCCGACTTCCTTCAACAATTTGTCGGCGAAAGAACCTTCTCCTCCGAAGACGTGCCCGCCCCAGTTGAGCCAGTAGGCTCCGCGCCGTTCGGAACGCAGCCGTCCGCCGATACGGTTACTGCCCTCAAGAACGAGCACATCGCTGTGGCGAAGACGCCAAGCTGCTGACATCCCAGCAATACCACCACCGATAACAATTGCATCTCTCATGGAAGCGCACCTCATGCTGCATGCGGAAGTTGTTTCATGTTGAAGCGTAGGTTGCATAAGGTTTATCTTTTTGTCTTCGGGCAAATATCAAAAAGATGGATGCATTTTTCCTACAATTGTTTGATGCCGGCTGATATGGGAAAGGTTGCCGAGCATTAGGCGTCCGAACCTCGGATTGCCCGCTCCCGAAAAGCATAGGCCCGTTCATGCGTTTCCAGTATCTGCTGGGCATTACCATATGGTAATGGGTCTGTTCAGGTATGGCACATTCCCCTGCTGCAGAAAGGGATTACGCGCCGGGCATCGTCCCAACGCTTGGCTCCCCGGCCCTTTCCACTTGCACCAAAATGGTGCAGAATGGTGAGGAAAGATCAAAGTGATGTTCATAGCCTGTTCAAATAAAATGCTTTTGCAACGGGAAAAGGGAGCGTCCCCGCACGGTTTCCCGGAGGGATGCCCAGAGGAGTATGGCCATGGAAATCAAACGGGTGCACATTGCGTACTTTAGCCCGACCGGAACGACGAAGCGGACGTTGCGGGCGGTGGCCGAAGGCTTCGGCTGCTCCGAGCTTTCCGAAACGGACTGGGGCGATCCCAAAAGCCGCGCCGCAATCCTGAAAACCGGGCCGGACGAGCTGGTGATCGCCGGGATGCCGGTTTATTACGGACGCATTCCGTCGTTGTTCCATGAGGGGCTGCCGTTGCACGGCGAGGGCACGCCGTTCGTGCCGGTCGCGGTGTACGGCAACCGGCATTACGACGATGCGGTTCTGGAACTCAAAACGCTCGGCGAGGCGGCGGGGTGCGTGACGCTCGGTGCCGCCGCGTTCGTGGCGCAGCACTGCCTCAATCCCGATATGGGCCGTGGGCGCCCCGACGCTTCCGATCTCGCGGTCATGAAGCGTTTCGGCAGTGCTCTGCGGGCCAAGGCGGATGGCCTTGCCGGTTCCATGCCGCCTCTGAGCGTGCCGGGGGCTGTCCCGTACAAGGAGTACAAACCGACGCCGTTCGCGCCCGAGTTGCTGGACGCCGAAACCTGTATCCGCTGCGGCCTGTGCGCCCGGACGTGCCCGGTTCGGATCATTGATTCCGAGACATATGCCGTGACCGAGCCGGAACGCTGCCTGTTCTGCTTCGGCTGCGTGCGTATCTGCCCGGTCGCGGTGCGCGGGCCGCGTCCCGAAGTCGCGCCCGTGTTCGCCGCTCAAATGGCGGGATTGGCAGCCCGATGTACGGAGCGCCGCGAGCCGGAATTGTTCCTTTAGGGAGAGCATCCCGTTTTATCAAATAAACAAGGGCTTGGCCTTCCTTCAGTGATGGGAGGCCGAGCCGAGCCATGTGTCGGCCATATCCCTGACCGCCGCGACCACGGAAGCGATTTCCGCGCGGCTGATGCCGTCGAAATGGATGCCGCACACGGCGCAGACGCAGCAGCCGAGTTTGGACGCCGCACGTTCGGCAAGCTCGGCGGCGAGTTCGCCCTCGCGGTGCCCGTTGCGGTCAAGACGGCGGGTTTCGCCGTCAGCGCACAATGCCGCCGCGCCGATGTGCGGGGCGTCGCCTCCGGTCACGCTGACGAGGCAGTCGCCGCCCTGCCGCCGGGCGTTCAGGACGATTTCCTTGCCGCGCACCAGCCGGGTCAGTGTCGCGTCGCCGATCATGATCCTTCCCACTTCCTGAAGCCGGGGGCTTCCAGCTGGAATTCGCGCATGATCTTGCCCACGATGTGGGTGGTCATATCCTCTATGGATTGGGGGTGCTGATAATAGGTCAGCATCGGCGGGAGGATGGTCACGCCCATTTCCGCGAGCGCGGTCATGTTGCGTAGGTGGACGAGCCCGAGCGGGGTTTCGCGGGCCACGAGCACCAGTTTGCGGCGTTCCTTGAGGGTGACGTCGGCGGCGCGGAGGAGCAGGTTTTCCGCATACCCGTGGCAAATGCCCGCCAGCGTTTTCATGCTGCACGGCACGACCGCCATGCCTTCCGTTTCAAAGGTGCCGCTGGCGATGGCCGCGCCGATGTTGCCGATGTCGTGCGTGCGGAAGGCCAGCCCCGCCAGATCCGTTCCGCTCATGCCGGTTTCTTCGCGCAGGACGCGCTCACCCGCCTCGCTGGTGACGAGGTGGACTTCCCAATCCTTTTCTCTCCGCATGGCCTCAAGCAGCGAGACGCACAGGATCGCGCCGCTGGCTCCGCTCAATCCTACGACAAGACGTTTTTTCATGGTGTTATCCTTTTGGCGGAAGCGTTGGTATGCCCGGTAATTCAAGGATGCGCCCCGGAGCGGTTCCGGCGGAGGCGGCCAGCTCGTGCCGATGACGCATCCTTGAGGCTCAGATGAGGAATTTTCCGGGGTCGACTTCCATAAAAGGAGCCCTTTGGAAGCGTTCTTTCTGGTCAAAAGGCACGGTGCAGTCGAAGATGGCCTTGCAGCCGACCCCGCGTGCGGGGATGCGGGCATCGTAGAGCGGCGACTGCGTGGGATCGAGGACATGCCCGCGTACGCCGGGCAGAAACACGGTGTCGAGATTGCCCTGATAGCGGGTGGTCATGGCCCAGAGCACGTCGCTCATGTCGAAAGGGTCCACGTCGTCGTCCACGAGGAAGACATGCTTGAGTTCGGGGAAGGCCGAGAACGCGAGCAGGGCGGCCTGACGCTGGCGGCCTTCGTCGGCGATGGTGGCCTTGCGGAACTGGAGCACGGCCATGAATTTCCCGCCGCCGCAGCTTGCGGCGTAGACGTTGCGCACGCGGCCCGGCATGGCCCGCTCCACAAGGCCGAGGATGCTGGCTTCGGTGGGGATGCCCGCGAGATTCACATGCTCTTCGCTCGGGCCGATGGTCGTCTGCATGATAGGATGCAGCCGGTGGGTTACGGCGGTCACGCGCATGACGGGGGTTTGCGGATCGGAGGGGCCGCAATAGCCGGGGAATTCGGGCATGGCTTTGCCGTTGCCGGACTGGGCGTCCTCGGGGATGCGCACATTGGGCAGGATTTCGCCTTCGATGACGTACTCCGCCCACGCCAGAGCCTTGGCATCCACAGTCAAACAGGCGCACTGTTCCACGGCCCGCCCGCGCAGAGCCCCGGCGATGGCCAGTTCGTTGAAGCCGATGGGGGTCATGGGCGGCTCGAAGCACGCGCCGAGATAGATGGCGGGATCAAGCCCGATGCTGACGGACACGGGCAGAGGCTTGCCCGCGGCCTCGGCCTTGGCGCGGAACACGTCGATGTGGCGGCCCGGCGAGAACCAGACGGACAGGGTATCCGGGCCTTGCAGGCACATGCGATGGATGGTCACGTCCTCGTCGCCGTTTTCCGGATCTTTCCCGTACAGGAGGCCCATCGTGACATACGGCCCGGCGTCCTCTGGGGTATTGGTGGGCGCGGGGACGAGGCGACGCAGATCAAACCCCGGCTCGTCGGCGCGGTGCACGGCTTCCTGACAAGGGGCAATTCCCTTGATGGCGGTAGGCTGGATGAGGTGTTGAAGGGCATCCATGAGGTGCCAGCCGAGGCGCTCCGGCTCCGTGCCGAGCAGCAGGGCGGCGCGTTTGCGGCTGGAGAGCACGCCGATGGCGACCCGTGCGCCGGGATGTCCCTTCACCTTATTGAAAAGCATGGCCGGGCCGATGCGGGTGGGGCGGGCCACCGTGCCGCCCGCGCCGATATGCCGGTATGCGCCGCACAGTTCCGCCACGGGATCGGCTTCGACGGCTGTTTGGGCGAGCTCGCCGTGCTGGTCCAGCAGTTTGAGGGCGGTGCGCAGATCTGTAATATCGGCGGCGGTGAGGGACATGGGAAGCTCCTTGGATACGGAGGTTGGCGAACGTTTTTCCGAGGGGCTTCCCGCCCCTCGGACTCCCCCGGCAGGGAGCACTGCTCCCTGCACCCCCGGGGCCGTTTCGCCTTGCGGCAAAACGGCTGTGGGGCGTCTGGGGATTTTTTTGTATTCTTTTTTATTGTGATAATGCAGGGAGGTAAAATAGCGATACGGGTTAAAGGAAGTTTTTCGCCTTGTTACAGCATCATGGTCATCGGGAAACGGTAGGCGATGGACCCGGTGGGGCAGGCGATGCGGCAGCAGCCGCAGTGCCAGCACTGGGACGGGTAGGCTACCGCCGGGCCATCGTCGGTCATTTCGAGGATGTGTCCGGGGCAGCTTTCCACGCATGAACCGCATTCCATGCAGTGGCCGCAATGCATACAGCGTCCGGCCTCGGCAACGGCGGCTTCGGCCGCGAGCCCGCCGGAGAGTTCGGCAAACGCCAGTTCCGGGCCGTCGCTGGCGGCGGGAGGCAGGATCTGCCGGGCGGCGTGCCCGTGGTAGTCGGCGTGCATGATTTCCTTGAAGGCCACGATATGGGGCGCGGGCAGGGCGGGGACGTGATCTTCGCGGACCCGCCCGGTTTCATCGATCCAGATGTCGAGGTTCTCGGCGGGGTCCATGCCGGAAAGGGCCTTATGTACGGCAATGGCGGCCTGCCTGCCGTGCCCGATGGCCCGGGCGATGAGCGAAGGGCCGTTGGCGATGTCTCCCGCCGCGTAGAGGCCGGGAACCGACGTGCGGAAGGAGACGGGATCGACGGCTACGAAGCCGCGCGGGGTGCGGGCCATGTCCACGCCTTCGAGCGGGATCTCGTCGGTTTGCAGGCCACTCGCGCAGATGACCAGATCCGCGTTCATGCACAGGGGATCTCCGGAAGCGAATTCCGTATGCAGTGCGCCGGTTTCGTCAAAGGAGAACGAGGTTACGGGCCGGGCCTCGAAGCGGAGGCGTCCGCCTTCCGGGGCGACGGCGTGGCTGAGGTGGCTGTTGTGGATGACGATGCCTTCGTCGAGGGCTTGTTGCACCTCCTCGGCGGGTGCGCGCATGGCGTCGGTAGGTTCGAGGCAGACGATATGTACGGCATCGGCGTTGAGGCGGCGGGCGGTGAAGGCGCAGTCAAAGGCGACCCCGCCGCCGCCGAGGATGACCACGGTTTTCCCGGCGAGGGACTGGCGTTCGAGCGTGGAGCGCTTGAGCCAGCCCACGGCGGGAACGAGGTGTTCCTTGCCGGGGATGTCGAGGCGGCGTTCCTTCCACAGGCCGACGGCGAGGATGGTCGCGTCGTAGGTGTCGAGCAGGCTTTGCAGGGTGATGTCACGGCCCACGGTGACGTTGGTGCGGACCTGCACGCCGGAGGCTACTACGGCCCCGGTTTCGCGGTCCACCACATCCTTGGGCAGCCGGAAGTCGGGCACGGCATGGCGCGGCACCCCGCCCATGACCGGCGCGCTTTCGTAAACGGTGACGGCGTGCCCGAGCAGGGCGGCGAAGCGGGCGGCGGTGAGCCCGGCGGGACCGGAACCGACCACGGCGACGCGCTTGCCCGAGGCGGGCAGGGGAATGAAGCGGGTTTCATGCCCGGTGTCGGCGGCAAACCGCTCCAGCGCATGGATGGCGACGGGCTCGTCGTATTCGGCCCGGTTGCATTTGGTTTCGCACGGATGCGGGCACACGCGCCCGGTGATGCCGGGGAAGGGGTTGCGGGCGTGCAGCCGGGCGAGGGCCTTGCCGGTTTCTCCGGCGGCGATCAGCGTGTGCATCTGCTGGATGCCGTTGCCGAGGGGACAGGCATGTTCGCAGGGCGACGTGCGGCCCTGGCGGTGATCCCCGCGTACCTGTATGGTGATCCTGTTCCATTCCTTGCTGTAAATCGGAGGCATGATGCGTTCCTTCGTATTGACCGGATGCTCCGGCGTTGCGTCTGATTTGAGGCGACGGTTTCGTTTTCCGCATTGAGCGAAAGCCGTTGGCGGAGAAATATTGAAATAGGTTTTCCCCGCGCCGGGACGAACTCCCTCCGCGTCACCTCCCCACCAGTCGAAAGTCTTGGGAAGGGTGGGGGGTCCGGGGGGAGGGATAACCCTTCTTCAGAAGGGTTTCC
>ENA-UEPL01003166-UEPL01003166.1-human-gut-metagenome-genome-assembly--contig:-NODE-3166-length-9962-cov-3.704401_pt1 | contig 9962 bp, 9 predicted proteins | sample MGYA00242896_ERZ507908 | MGnify/ENA primary metagenome ERZ507908 (study PRJEB26167, sample SAMN06115518) | human gut metagenome | host: Homo sapiens | place: China:Chongqing | collected 2015-08-20...
ATAATCGGCATGGTAACGCTGTTTGGTATCATGGCTGCTTCGGATACGGAAACGATAGTCAAAAAGAACTCCGTTATGATACTCGACCTGAACGGAACGTTGGTGGAACGCACACAAGAAGACCCACTAGGAATTTTATCACAGTTATTCAATGACGATTCCAACACGTATGGACTGGACGACATTCTTTCGTCTATCAAGAAAGCTAAAGAAAATGAGGATATCAAAGGGATTTATCTGCAGGCAAATTCGTTGGGGACATCATACGCTTCTTTACAAGAGATTCGTAATGCACTGCTCGACTTCAAGGAAAGTGGCAAATTTGTCATCGCTTATGCCGACTCTTACACTCAAGGGCTTTATTATCTTTCCAGTGCAGCCGACAAGGTTCTGCTAAATCCTAAAGGAATGATTGAATGGCGGGGGATTGCCTCCACCCCTTTGTTCTACAAAGACTTATTGCAGAAAATTGGAGTAGAAATGCAAGTATTCAAGGTAGGGACATACAAATCCGCCGTAGAGCCGTTCACCGCTACAGAGATGAGTCCGGCTAACCGTGAACAGGTCACGGCATTTATCAGTTCTATCTGGAGCCAGGTTACCAAAGGCGTTTCCGCTTCCCGAAATATTCCCGTAGATTCATTAAAAGCCTATGCCGACCGTATGTTAATGTTCTATCCGGCGGAAGAGAGCGTCAGATGTGGATTGGCCGATACGTTGGTTTATCGCAATGATGTACGCGATTACCTTAAAAGGTTGGTAGATATAGACGAAGACGACAATCTTTCTTTGTTAGGATTGGGTGACATGATAAACGTAAGGAAAAATGTGCCGAAAGATAAAAGCGGGAATATTATAGCAGTTTATTATGCCAGTGGTGAAATTACAGATTATCCGGGCTCTACAACTTCAGAAGAGGGTATTGTCGGCTCCAAAGTCATTCGCGACCTTCGCAAGCTGAAAGATAATGATGATGTGAAAGCCGTTGTTCTCCGCGTCAATTCACCGGGTGGCAGTGCTTTTGCTTCCGAGCAAATCTGGTATGCGGTGAAAGAACTGAAAACAAAGAAACCGGTAATTGTTTCTATGGGTGACTATGCCGCATCAGGAGGCTATTACATTTCTTGTGGTGCTGACACAATCGTAGCAGAGCCAACAACGCTGACCGGTTCCATCGGAATCTTCGGTATGGTTCCCAATGTAAAAGAATTGACCGATAAAATCGGTTTAAGCTATGATGTAGTAAAAACGAATAAATATGCGGATTTCGGCAATATCATGCGTCCGTTCAGTGAAGGTGAAAAAGCATTGCTCCAAATGATGGTAGCCGAAGGATACGACACTTTCATAACCCGATGTGCCGAAGGACGCCATACAACCAAAGAGGCAATAGAAAAGATCGCCGAAGGTCGTGTATGGACAGGTGAGGCCGCCAAAGAACTGGGATTAGTAGATGAATTGGGGGGAATCGATAAAGCATTGGATATTGCTATTGCCAAAGCCAGAGTCGGAGGATACACCATTGTGTCTTATCCAGAGAAAAAAGACGTATTGTCTTCTCTGCTTGATACGAAGCCGACTAATTACGTAGAATCACAATTACTGAAAAGTAAGTTAGGCGAATATTACCGGCAATTCGGTCTGCTAACGAACCTGAAAGAACAATCTATGATTCAGGCACGTGTTCCGTTTGAACTGAATATTAAATAAAACGCAAACATGGACGATCACTTTATCAAGATACACAAATGGCTTTATCCTGCCTCCTGGCTCTATGGAATGGCGGTAAGGGTGAGAAACAAGCTTTTTGACTGGAATTTTTTCCAATCAAAGAATTTCGATATACCTGTCATCAGTGTAGGTAATCTAGCCGTAGGAGGAACAGGAAAAACTCCCCACACCGAATATCTGATAAAGCTTCTTTGTAATCAATATAATGTAGCTGTATTGAGTCGGGGATATAAACGGCACACGAAAGGTTATGTGCTTGCCATTCCGGAAAGTACAGCAGAAAGTATCGGTGATGAGCCTTACCAGATACATCAGAAGTTTCCATCCGTCACAGTAGCGGTCGATGAAAAACGTTGTCATGGCATAGAGGAGTTGCTTGCATTGGAAAAGCCTTCAATAGATATCATTCTGCTGGATGACGCTTTCCAGCACCGTTATGTCAAGCCGGGACTGAGCATTCTATTAACAGATTATCATCGCTTATTTTGTGATGACACATTACTTCCCGCAGGTAGGTTACGTGAGCCTGTCGGCGGCAAAAACCGTGCACAAATCGTCATTGTGACCAAATGTCCGCAGGATATCAAGCCCATTGATTACAATATTATCGCAAAACGTCTGAACCTTTATCCCTACCAGCAGTTATTCTTTTCTTCGTTCCTATATGCTAATTTGCAACCGGTATTTCCAGCCCAGCCATCGGATGCAGAGATGGCTTCGGTGAACAAAGAGATTCCATTATCCGCATTAACGGATACGAATGTATTACTGATGACCGGTATCGCTTCACCTGTCTCTATCCTCGAAAAGCTGAAAGACAGTGCAAAGCAGATAGATTTATTGGAGTTCAATGATCATCACGATTTCAGTAGCCGGGATATGCAGCGTATCAAAGAACGGTTCAATGAGCTGAAAGGGGAGCATCGGTTGATTATCACTACCGAGAAGGATGCAACACGCCTGATTAATCATCCGGCTTTGGACGAAGCTTTAAAACCATATATCTATGCCTTGCCTATTGAAATAGAGATTTTACAGAATCAACAAGATAAATTTAACCAACATATTATCGATTATGTTAGAGAAAATACAAGAAACCGCAGCTTATCTGAAAGGTAAGATGCATACCAGTCCCGAAACCGCCATCATACTTGGCACCGGGCTTGGCAGTCTGGCCAATGAAATTACCGAGAAGTATGAAATCAGTTATTCGGATATCCCGAACTTTCCGGTATCTACGGTCGAAGGGCACAGCGGCAAACTGATCTTCGGCAAACTTGGCAATAAAGATATTATAGCCATGCAAGGTCGTTTCCACTATTATGAAGGTTATTCTATGAAGGAAGTAACTTTCCCTGTACGTGTAATGCGTGAATTGGGTATCAAAACCTTGTTTGTATCTAATGCGAGTGGTGGTACCAATGCAGATTTCGAAATCGGTGACTTGATGATTATTACTGACCATATCAATTATTTCCCCGAACATCCGCTTCGCGGAAAGAATATCCCTTATGGTCCCCGTTTCCCGGATATGAGTGAAGCATACAGCAAAGAGCTGATTCATAAAGCGGACGAGATTGCCAAAGAAAAAGGAATCAAAGTTCAGCATGGAGTGTATATCGGTACACAAGGTCCCACTTTTGAGACTCCTGCCGAATATAAGCTATTCCACATTCTCGGTGCTGACGCTGTAGGCATGTCCACCGTTCCGGAAGTGATTGTAGCCAATCATTGTGGTATCAAAGTATTCGGTATTTCTGTCATTACCGATTTGGGAGTAGAAGGAAAAATCGTTGAAGTAACGCATGAAGAAGTTCAGAAAGCTGCCGATGCCGCTCAACCGAAAATGACTACAATCATGCGTGAACTTATTAACCGTGCCTAAACAACTATCCCGAATTATATGAGAACTGAAATAGCATCTCTCGGTGAGTTCGGTCTGATAGACCGTCTCACCGGAGGAATCGAACTGAAAAATGAATCTAGCAAATATGGAGTGGGCGACGATGCTGCCGTTCTCTCCTACCCTTCCGAAAAGCAGATGTTGATAACCACAGACCTGCTTCTGGAAGGCGTACATTTTGACTTGACATACGTCCCTTTGAAACATTTAGGATATAAGGCTGCCATAGTCAATTTTTCCGATATCTATGCCATGAATGGCACTCCCCGACAGATAACAGTATCACTCGGTCTCTCTAAACGTTTCAGCGTAGAAGATATGGATGAACTTTATTCGGGTATCCGACTTGCGTGTCAGCAATACAATGTCGACATTGTCGGAGGGGATACGACTTCTTCCCTCACCGGACTTACCATCAGCATAACCTGTATTGGTGATGCAGACAAAGATAAAGTTGTATACCGCAACGGGGCTAAAGAAACAGATTTGATTTGTGTCAGCGGAGATTTGGGAGCCGCCTACATGGGATTACAACTATTGGAACGGGAAAAAAATGTTTTGAAAGGTGAAAAGGACATACAACCTGATTTCTCCGGCAAAGAATATTTATTGGAGCGTCAGTTAAAACCGGAAGCCCGCAAAGACATCATTGAGAAACTTGCTTCTGCAAATATTGTCCCGACCTCCATGATGGACATCTCTGACGGTCTATCTTCGGAGCTTATGCATATATGCAAACAAAGTAATGTCGGCTGCCGTGTTTACGAAGAACACATCCCTATCGATTATCAAACAGCTGTGATGGCTGAAGAATTCAATATGAATCTGACTACATGTGCTATGAATGGAGGTGAAGATTATGAACTTCTCTTCACCGTACCTATCGCCGACCACGAGAAGGTTTCACAAATGGAAGGTGTCCGTCTCATAGGTCACATCACCAAACCGGAACTAGGTTGTGCATTGATTACCCGCGATGGACAAGAATTTGAATTAAAAGCACAAGGATGGAATCCATTAAAGGAGGAGAAATAAGAAACCTCTGTATATAACAAAATTATTTTCATTCCATATAACACTGATAATAAGGCCACTAACTTTTTATCAGTGTTTTTTATTTCCAGAAGATTTGTGTATTCCAAAAGTTTCACTACCTTTGCAACCGCAAAAGAGAAATAACTGAATCAAGTTAACTATCTTGGTGTCATAGCTCAGTTGGTAGAGCAAAGGACTGAAAATCCTTGTGTCCCCGGTTCGATTCCTGGTGACACCACTTTTTAAAGACTTCAAATTTGATAAATCCCTGAAAATTAAACATTTCAGGGATTTTCTTTTTTTCCTCAAGCTTCCACATTTTCAGTAAAACAGGAATCAAATATTAAGAAAAAAATAAAGAGCAAGTTCCTCTTGCAAAGGAAAGCTTGCTCTCTTGTAGGTCACCCCCAAATGGTGTTTATCGAATATTCCTAATTGCAAGTCGGGAAAGATAAAGTTTTACTGCTTTTCCAAGCAAATATTAACCGCATTCATCCCTTTCACCCCACGTTCCAAATCGAATGTCACAATATCATTTTCGGCAATACCTGGTGCAGCATTGTTCACGTGAAAAAAGTACTTATCAACTCCTGAAAGGTCCTTTATAAAGCCAAAGCCTCTCGATTCATTAAAGAATTCAACTCGACCTTTCAAAATTACCGGCTCTGTTTCCTCTTTCTTTGGAGTTGCTATGATTATTTCATCCGGATTAATCTCCTCCTTCTTAATATCATCAGTGGGCGGAATTGAAGTTATCATTCCATTCTCGTCCACATAAGCAATCATATCATCGAAACTACTGGTACCTGATAATTTTCTGCTTTCTTTCTTCTTGAGTTTTTCTTCCCGTTTAGCGAGTCTTTTCTTTTCATTTTCACGTTTACCAACTGTCATGGATTTTGCCATAGAATCTATATTTAATTTAATATTTATATTTTAAAGGATTATAATTCGCTGATTTCAAATAGCAAAATCAGCTTTATTCAGTTTCTTTCCTGTCAATTTTTGAATGTCATTAACCAATTTCCGTTCTTCCTGCGAGCAAAACGTAAGTGCTGTACCTTCATTTCCAGCTCTTCCCGTACGACCAATACGATGTACATAAGTTTCGGGAACATCAGGAAGATCATAATTAATAACCAACGGCAATTCATTAATATCAATTCCTCTGGAAGCAATATCGGTAGCCACCATTACTTTCGTCTTCCCCGATTTAAAGTTCCCCAATGCAGACTGTCTCGCTGCTTGGCTTTTGTTTCAGTGAATCGCCTGACTTCCAATCCCTGCCTTACCTAATATTCTAACAATTTTATCAGCATTATGCTTTGTTCGTGAGAAGATTAACACCGATTGCTCTTCCGCCTTTTGCAGAATTGAAATTAAGAGTGGACTCTTCTCCTTCTTTTCTACAAAATAAATGACTTGCTTAATTGAATCTACCGTAGATGATTTCGGTGTTATATAAATCTTCACCGGATTCTTCAACAACGATTTAGTTAATGCAATAATACTATCCGGCATTGTTGCTGAAAAAAACAGCGTTTGCTTTTCTTTCGGAAGTTTCGGCAATATTCGCTTGATATCATGTATAAAACCCATATCGAGCATACGATCTGCCTCATCAAGCACAAAATATTCTATATTAGTCAGATGGATATGCCCTTGATTTATCAAATCAAGCAAGCGGCCCGGAGTTGCCACTAAAATATCAATTCCTTTGCGCAACATATCAACCTGCGGACGTTGATTCACACCACCAAAAATAACTCCGTGACGCACACAGGTATATTTTGAATAATCATCAATGCACTCACTGATTTGCAAAGCAAGCTCACGTGTAGGCGTTAGTATCAGTGCTTTGATACCCTGACGTTTATCTGTCTCTTTATTTGCCTGCAAATGCTGGATAATAGGAATTGCAAACGAAGCGGTCTTTCCTGTTCCTGTTTGTGCACAACCTAATATATCTCTTTTCGCCAATGCGGCAGGAATTGCTTTTTCCTGAATAGATGTTGGAGCAATATATCCTTTTTCTTCAATTGCTTTTAAAATCGGTTCGATTATATTTAAATCTCTAAATGTCATAAATAGAATTTTTTTTAAATTTGTAGTAAAGCCTAATAATTCTTCTTTAGACATGAAAAGATCAGGATTTAGGATATCCTTATTGCACTACACGGAGGAGTGAGAATTAGCAGAACTTAATTGTTTGATGATTTTCTTTTCCGGCTATCCGTTTTTATAAAAGCCTCCGCAGATAAATCATAAAGGCGGATACAAAGACTTTATAGAAAGCAGAAGAAATATAAATTCTTCCGCTTTCCTAAAGTCCGGATATTAATATCTTCTGGAGTTACTATAACCTCCGCGGCTTCCACCGTATGACGGTTTTTCAGCGCGAGGACGTGCAACGCTTACCGAAATAACCTTTTGGTCGTATTCAACGCCGTTTAATTCGTCTATTGCTTTTTGCCCTTCTTCATCACTTGTCATTTCCACGAAAGCGAATCCTCTGGACTTACCGGTTTCTCTATCCATAATAACTTTAGCTGAAGAAACTTCTCCAAACTCTGCAAATAAATTTGTTAAGTCCGCATCATTTGTGCGATAACTTAAACCTGCAATGTAAATGTTCATCTAAAAACTTTTATTAAAATAAATACTAAATTGGAGTGAGGAGGATAATTAAAGAAGAGGACTACTTACTAACATTATATTAAAAGAAGAACTATACGATAACAATTCGTAACTCAAACTCTGCGTACAAAGGTAATGCAATAAATTAAATAAGTACGTTTACATTCATTCTTTTTTATAAGAAAGACGTTTATTATCATTTATTAGCACGCAATTGGTGTCAAATGGAGAAATGCCATAACCTTATTCTTGATATTTTATCATAATATGCCTACCTTTGTCATTGTACAATTTTTCAGTGACCAATGAATGTCAAAATAGAAGAAAGTTGGAGACAACAATTACAGGAAGAATTCAACAAACCATACTTTGAAAAGCTGGTTGCATTCGTCAAAAGTGAATATGAACGGGCACATATCCTTCCTCTCGGACATCAAATATTCCATGTATTCAATTCCTGCCCTTTCGAGAAAGTCAAAGTCGTTATTCTTGGACAAGATCCATACCCCAATCCGGGACAATATTATGGAATCTGCTTTTCCGTTCCGGATGGAGTAACCATTCCCGGATCATTAGCCAATATTTTTAAAGAAATAAATCAAGACTTGGGAAAGCCAATCCCTACCTCCGGCAATTTGGACCGTTGGGTAACACAAGGGGTATTTCCCATGAATTCCGTTCTTACCGTACGTGCACACGAAACAGGTTCACACCGAAATATGGGATGGGAAATATTCACAGACGCAGTTATCAGAAAGTTAAGTGATAAACGAGAAAATCTAGTTTTCATGCTTTGGGGAAGTTACGCAAAAGAGAAACGATCCTTGATAGATACCAACAAGCATCTAGTATTGACAACTGTTCATCCATCTCCCCGTTCAGCGGAATATGGTTTCTTTGGCTGCAAACATTTTAGCAAAGCGAACGCTTTCTTACAGAGCAAGGGAATAAAGGAGATAAATTGGTAAATATATGATCCCCTAAACTACAATTTACAAAATGAAAAGTAAGATAATACTTAAAATATTGATAATTTTCTCTTTTACAGGATGCTATAACAGAGAGCAAAATTCCCTCCTTAATGAAGCGGAAGCTTTGTTGCAAAATAAGCCGGACAGTGCTTTGAGTATATTACAGCAATTTACACCAGGAAGCCAACAAGCGGAACAGGCCAAATACGCTTTACTTTATTCTGCCGCTTTGGATCAGAACCATATCAAAATAACAAGTGACTCCCTTATCCGAAAAGCTTGGAATTACTATAAGCATCATCCGAAAGATTTGCGTAACCAATGCACAACTCTCTATTATTGGGGACGTATCAAATTACGTGCAAATGATAAAGCTGGAGCACTACGCCTTTTTCTAGAGATTGAGAAAAAGTTGAAAGATACTAATGAGCCCTATTATAAAGGACTCTTATATAGCCAGATCGGTGAAGTATATTATGCACAGATGAACTATAACCGGGCTTATCATTATTTCCGGGAATCTCGGAATAACTTCCGTCAATCCGAAAATCTACGTGAAGAAACAGAAGCTACACTTGATATGGCTGCTGCTACTTACCACTCAAAGGATGTTGAGAAAGCAATACGACTCTACTCCTCCGCACTTGATTTGGCTGATGAGCAAAAAAGTGATAAACTGGCCAAATCCAGTCTGACCAACCTAGCTTCTCTCTATGTAATATCCGGAAAGAAACAAATACCTCATGACCTATTGCTACGAATTGAACTTTCCGCACGAAAAGATACATTATACGGTTATCATACACTGGTTGATGTGCAACTTCTAAAGAATCACATGGACAGTGCACGTCATTATCTAAAACTGGCAGAAACACATACAACCGACATTCGTGACATGGCAAATTTATACTATACTGCTTATCGGATCGAAGCTCAATCCAAAAACTTTGAAAAAGCAACAGAAAATATACACCGCTACATATATCTGACTGATTCCCTGACGCGCTCGAATATGCAATTTTCTGCCGGTATGGTCGAACGAGAGTATTTCCAGGAACAATCGGCTTTCGCGGAATATCGCATGAAAAATCGTACTATTCTAGAGATTTCATCCATAATTATAGTCATTCTGTTGTCAGGTATAGCTTGGTACATAATCCGACAACGTATGCGTCTACAACGTGAACGCACAGATCGCTACCTACTATTGGTAGAAGAAGCTAATTCCGAATATAAAGCTTTGACAGAACGCATGGAGGGACAGCGCAATACCGAAAATCACTTGAAAGGATTGATCGCCTCCCGTTTCGACATCATCGATAAACTAGGCAAGACCTACTATGAGCGGGAGAACACTTCGTCACAGCAAGCTGCCATGTTCCAAGAAGTAAAACAAATCATCACAGACTTTTCAGAAAACGGAGAAATGTTGCAAGAACTAGAACTAATTGTTAATACCTGCCATGATAATGCCATGCAAAAACTACGGAATGATTTTCCTGCAATGAAGGAAACAGACATACGGTTACTTTGTTACATCTTTGTCGGCTTCTCACCACAAGTTATCAGTCTGTTTATGAAAGATACAGTAGCCAATGTCTACGCCCGCAAATCACGTCTAAAGTCACGCATAAAATCTGCGGAAACAGCCAACAAAGACCTGTTTCTATCACTTTTTGAATAGT
>ENA-UEPL01003190-UEPL01003190.1-human-gut-metagenome-genome-assembly--contig:-NODE-3190-length-9908-cov-89.813651_pt1 | contig 9908 bp, 10 predicted proteins | sample MGYA00242896_ERZ507908 | MGnify/ENA primary metagenome ERZ507908 (study PRJEB26167, sample SAMN06115518) | human gut metagenome | host: Homo sapiens | place: China:Chongqing | collected 2015-08-20...
CCCATGATGATTTTATACATTACATTCTTCATATACATTATTATATAGCGGTCAGTTGATAATGAATTTCAGTCCCACAGATACCTGCGTGTGGAACTTGCCTATGTCCGAGCCGAACAACGCCCGTTCCCTTGCGTTCAGCAGCAGAGCCACCCGGTCGGTCAGGTAGGCTTCCAGTTCCAGCGTGAGCGCACCGCCGTAAATGAAGCAGTCCTTATCCAGCAAGGTAGAACCGTCCGGCAGCAGCTTTTCGCTTTTGTTGCTCACCTCATACCCAGCGAGTGCCGACAATCCCAATGAAAGGAAAAAGGTCTTTCGCCTGTCCGAAAGGAATTTCAGGTAATAGCCGCCCTCTGCAGTGAACTGTTCTACGGGTATCTGCATATCCTTGTAGTCGTACTTCTTGTGCAGGTATTCCCCGCCAATCACCCAGCGGTTTGCGTTTTTGGTGTAAACGCTGTATGCCGCCCCGATGTGGTAGGCGAAATCCGTGTTGTCATTCCAATGCACCCCGTCTGCCATGCCCGCCGTGACCTGCAAGCCTTTCATACGCGGCAGGTATCTTTGTGCGTGTGCCTGAAACGAGGTCAGGCACAGCGCAAAGAGCATCATTATAAAGATGTGTTTCTTCATTCCCTATTTGATTTTGAGTTCGTTAATCACTTCCGCATTCACGATGTCGGAATTTTCCACCCGGATAACCTGATGCCGCCCGCCGTCCTTTTCGTAGAGTTCCACCAACAGCAGCTTGTCGTCAGGAATGGTGAACTTCGGCAGGGCGTACACCGTGCGGACGGTCGATTTCCCGGCAATCTCTATCACTTCGTTGTAGCTTCTGACTGCATCCAGCACCGTTTCCTGAATAGCCGTGCGTTTGGGTACTTTCTTATCGACTACCTTAAACTTGATGAAGTCCGTGTCGAAAGGCACGTTGGAACTGTTCTTCGTCTGCGTGTGTACATAGAGCATCCCGTTATAGGTGTAAATCCCCTTGATTAAGAATTGTATGCCGAAACGCTTGCTACCCAAGTGGCGCACTTTGCGGTCGTTGTTTTTGTAGATGCTCTGCATTATCAGTTTCACCAATAGCGGGCTTTCGCCCGCCAGTTCCCGGAAATAGATGTTCATGCGGGTATGCGAAAAGTCGGACGTATCTTCATTCTCCAAGAAGTCTTTCATTTCGATATTGAGCATTTCCGGTTCACGGGCGTACTTGGCGTTGAATGAAAAGAAACTGCCGTCTTCGCAGATAACGGAAAAGTTCGTTTCGCCCGGAAAGCCCTCTGTCGTGGCTTTCACCCGGATTACGTTCTCCGCACCGTCCGCTTTGCCCGCTATGATGTGGTTGCTTCCCAAATCGACATAGCGGACGGCGGCGGGGAAGATGATATGCACGGTTTTGGCAAATGTCACTTCCACGCCGTAGGGCGTTACCATTTGGCGGTACGGGAGTTTCCGGGTAATCCCCCGGTACAAGTCGTTGCCAGCCGCATACTTCACGGTGTCGGTTTCCTGTGCGTTTGCCGCACACACGCCCAGCAAGAGGGCGAGCAATACAAAAATCTGTTTCATTGTCAATTAAAATTTTAGTGGATGAATATTTGTTGAGTAATTATTGCTGTTTGGCGTAAAGCATCACCTTGTACCCGGCTTTCAGCTTTACTTTTACTGTCCTGAACTTTTTCGCAAGATAGCCGGACGTTCCTTGCAGTAAGCCCCTTGTTACGTCCATAGCCACCTGTTGCCCGGCACTTTGGGCAAAGGAAATGCTTGTACCCAGCCCGCTGCCGATGTTCGCCATAGCTTCGTTGAACGCTTCCTGCTCCATTGAGGACGGGACGGAAAGCCCCTTTTGCCCGTCCGTGTCGAACACGGCAAGCTCCACCGGGATGATGTTGCCAGCGTACTCAATCGAAGACACCACTATGTCGAGCCGTTCGCGCTGCACCTTTGCCGTACCCGCTACAAGGGTATTCTTCGGCACGACTATGTTCCCTGCCTGCATAGGTTCAAGCAGCCGGAGTTTCACCGCCTGCCCGTCCGTCAGCGTTTGGTCTTGGTGGATGCAGGCGGCTACCGTGTTCTTTCCCATAGCGTAGCCCGTGCCTACCGCCGTGTTGAAGCCGTAGTTTCGTGGCTGGCTGTAAGCACGGATGAAGTCGGCATCGTTCATGGGCTGCTGCAATCCCGATACGGTCGTTTCCCGGACTGCTTGCACGGGTTGGGCTTGCGGCTTTTGGGTGACAGTCCCGGCAACAGGCACTTGTGCCACCTGCCCGTTCTGCCCGCCGTCATTCATATACCTTGCCGCCAGTTCGTAGGACTTTTCCAAGAGTGCCATTTGGTCGTCAGTGGTGGGTGTGGCGTTCTGCTGTTGTTGCAGTCGGTCGGTCAGTTCCGCCACCTGCCGCTTCAAGTCCTCTTTTTCCTCGTCCACCGCTGGGGTTTCGTAGAACGTGCTTAACTGGCGGTTGATGTCCCGGTAAGCCGCCCGTGAAGAAGCACCGCCGCCCCTTTGGGGCTTCGCATCATCTTCCGGCATCAGGTCGATTTCCGCTTGCGGTTCTTCCGTTTCATCGTCCCCCGTGAAACCGAAGTCCTGCAAGGATTGTATCTTGTCCTGCTGTTTGCGGTTCAGCATCGCTTGTTCGTAAGCCTTTTGCTTGTCGGCTATAATCCCGTCCTCTGCGGGCAGGGGGATGTCGGCATTGAAGCCGCCCACGCTCTCCACGTTCACGTCCTCTTTGCCGGAGGGGGCGAATATCAGGTACATGCACCCGGCAAAGGCAAGGAACATCAGCGGGAAGACTATCATTTTCCTGCGCTGTTGCACCTGCCGGGGTGTCAGTTCCCGTTTGGGTTTCTTTTCCTTTTCGGGCTTCCCGTCCGTCTGCGGTACGGTCGTGCCGTTCTCATTCTTCTGTACTTCTTCCATATTCCGGTTTGTTTAATGGGTTGATACTGTTGATTGTGTCATTGCCTTGCAATGGCAGTTGTCTGATATGTTCTATTTGCAGGCGTTGCCCGTCCCGTTTCCCGATGTTGTAGATTGATGAAACGGTGATATAGATAGACAAGCCACTAAAAAAGAAGAACATCACGAGGATAACCGCCAGCCTTTTGCCCGGCGTAATCCGTCCGCACATACGGCGCAGGCGGTCGTCCGCCCAGTCTTGTACTTTTCCGATATAACTCTGTTTCCTTTCCATACGGCTATCTTTTGACGGTTTGTAAATCCTTGTTTTCGGTAATGGTGAACGCTTCGATGATGAAGCCGTGCGGGTTGTTGTCGCTGCGTGTGGCGTTGAGCAGGCGGCACGAGGTCACAAGACTTCGCACCGTCAGGCTGCTTTCCCGGACAATCAACTGGCGGGCGTAGGTGTTCACCTTGTAGGGGTACTGGTCGAAGTCGCACTTCACGCTGTCAATCTCCACCGTCTGCGTGACGTTCCCCGAAATCACCCGGTTGTAGTAGCCCTTTTCCGCCAAGTCCTTGTAATAGTTGAAAGCGGTCTTGTCGGCAAGGAACAGCGAGCGTTTGATATTACTTTCGATAGCCCCCTTGTCGGGCGATAAGGTGAAAAACAGTTCGTGAAAACGCCGCACGTGTGATTTGGCTTCCACTGGTCTGTTCTGTGCCATGTCCTGCGAGAGTGCCAGCATCAGGCTTTTGCCGTTGTCGAGGACGTATATCTTCTGCCGCTGCTTTTCGGCGAAGCTGTACGAGTTCCACACGGCAAAGCCCGTCACCAGTGCGCACAGGCAGATGAATACCAGCGCAAAGAGCCTGATTTGCCGGAAACTCGTTTCGATGTTCGTTAATGACTTAAATTCCATATACTAAATATTGATGTTGGTTATTTGAGTAGTTTCCCGGTTACTTTCCCGCTTGCCGCACCGACCGCAGCCCCGGCGATTGACCCAGCCCGTGCCACGTTGCGGTTATAGGCAGACGTACCGCCAGCCGACACTATCCAGCTTGCCACCGTTGGAATGGTGAAGTAGCCCACGATGCCGATAATCATAAAGATTATATACACGGTGCTGCTCCCGTCCGGGATGAAATCCGGGTCTGAAAGCTGCTCGATGTCTTTTTGGAGCATCAGGGTTTGTATGCGTGCCAGCACGCTGCTGAACAAGTCCGACACGGGCAGCCACAGGTAAATGGAGATATAGCGTGAAATCCACCGGGTCAGCGTGCTTTGGAAACCGTCATAGACGGAAATCGCAAACGCCAGCGGACCCAGTATGCTTAACACGATTAGGAAGAACGTGCGCAGCGTGTCTATAATCAGCCCCGCCGCCTGAAAGAGCATTTCCAATAACTCCCTGAACCAGTCCCGGACGGACTTCTTTATATTATAAGCCGTCCTGTCCATGTACATGCCCGTCATGGTCACCATGTCGGAGGGCGACCAGCCCAGTTCTTCCAGTTGTCGGTCAAATTCCTCGTCCGATGCGAGGTAAGCCGTTTCGGGGCTTCGCATCAGGGCTTCATATTCCAGTCGGTCTTTCTGCGCCCGGTACTCGTTCATGTCGAAAGTCTGCGTTTCCATAAGCTGGTTGCACCCTTTTACCACTGGCGACAATACCGTGTTGATAGTGCCCAGCACGAACGTGGGAAAGAACATGATGCACAGCCCCAGCGCAAAGGGACGCAGGAGCGGGTACACGTCTATGGGTTCGGCACGTGCGAGCGACTGCCACACTTTGGCGGCTACATAGAACAAAGCTCCCAGCCCGGCTATCCCTTTGGCTACCCCCGTCATGTTGCTGCACAAGGGCATCATTTCATCGTACAGCACCCGCAACACTTGGTGCAGGTTGTCAAAATCCACCGCTGCTAATAACATAGGCATACCGATTTATATGTTACCAGTAGCGTTCATCCGCCGAGCCGTAGAGAGCCAGCACCCGGTCGGTGTCGTTCTTCTTCTTCGCCCGCAGGTAGGACACGGATATGTTCTTTCGGGTATAGTAGTTCACGAGGTTGCGGTAGTTGAGCAGGCTTTTATAGGCGTTGTTGATTACCGCCAGCCTTTCGGCATCCGTCAGCGACATGCCCGTCACGTTCACTACATTCTTCAAGTCCTGCAACACGTCCGCACTTTCGGAGAGCAGCTTGGCGTACCCGGCTGAAATGGCGGTGAGTTCATCCGGCGTGTAGTTCGGGTCTGCCAGCATGTTCTGATAGTTTCGCACGTAGATTTCGGATATTTCCGCCACCAACTCAATGGACTTCTTCACCTTGATGCCGCCCTTGACAACATCGTGTACCGCTTTGAGCGCATCGTAATATTTTTTACCCTGCTGGAAAATCTTCTGCGCTTCCATGAAGCCGTCCAGCGTGTTCTTGGCAGTGGTGGAAGTCTGCACTATCTGCTTGGTGGTGTTGATGATGCCCTGCGCCAAGTTGCCGGGGTCTGACACCACCCACTGTGCGGATGCCTTGCCGATGAAGCAAAGGCACACCGCCATAAGGAGAATTGTTCTTTTCATTATCTTTTGTTTTCAGGGTTTGTAACTCGTTTGTATTCGCCGCCGGGCATGAGCGTTATCCGGTCGGTCTTTTTGTCATAGGTGAACTGTATGCGGAAGCCCGTTTCGATGAACAGGCAGCCGTTCCGTTCTGTTACCGGGTAAGCCGTTTCCAGTATTCTGCCCCTGACATTCGCTTTCCGGGTGACGGTGTATCTGCCGCCCGTTTCCGAGAGTGTGAAAGCCGGGTGTCCCCTGACGTGTACCCAATAGCCCTGCATCCTTTCCAGCTCCTTGCTTCCGCTGTCCTCGCAGCCCGCCAGCAGGCAGGCGGACAATAGCGTGTATATCAGATTGTCAATCCATTTCATGTTACTTGATTTTAGTTTGTTGGTAATTGGGGGGGCTTTTGCTTTCTGCAAGCCGCTTGATAGCCAGTTCAAGGTTGCCTCCCAGCTTGTCGGCGAGGGCGAACAGTTCCATTTTCTCGCTTTCCTCGGTCGTGTACGTGTAGGCTAAGTACCCAGCGCCTTGTCATATTTCTATGATAGGTTTCCGGGCACTCGCCCCCGAACCGGACTTACAAGTCTCCCTGTATCCGGCTCTCCACTAATTAATTCAGTCTGATCCGTCGGTCGGGGTCTATCTTTGCATGACATTTCGAGCAGACCGCCAGCGTTTTGCGCCGCCGTGCGATCATGTTCTTCTCCCAATCGGACTTACCTTTCAGGTCTTTGAGTTTGCGGACATGGTGCATTTCGAGTTTGTCCGTAGCACCGCATAATTCGCAGACTTGGAGTTTCAGCCTTTCCATTAGGCTGTTACGACCGCCCGTTATTGTAACTGTCCGCGGGATAGTGTCGCATGAGGTAGCCCCTGCGATTTTTTTGCGTTTGAAACCGTCGTGATAGAATGATTGGTAGAGCGTTTTACCCTTACTGTTCTCATATGCCACTTTGAACGTCCCGTCCTTTTTGTACTGGAATAGGATTTTCTTTACAGACGACTTGTACTTTCTTGCGAAAGTCTTGTACATGCTGTATGACATGATGTGATAGAAAGAGTTGATGGCCGGACTGTTATTGGCTATCGAGTAGTAGTTGTAAAATCCCCGGATCTCGGCGTTGAACTGGCTGACTATTTCCAAGTCATCCAAATCGATCATGTACGTTCTGACGATGGATTTCCATATCTCTTTACCGTTTTCAACCGCTATTCTCGCAGCTTTATAGTCAAAGAGTTTCTTTCGCATCGTTTCGTAATTCAGATACAGTACCGGAACGTGTCCGAGCGAACGGATTGTTTTGCCGTTAATATCCTTGCGTAAATCGTTGCTCCTACGGATAAAAATGTCGAATCCGAGGAACTTGGCGGGTTTCTGTGCGTTGGTTATCAGAGTCTTCTCATCTGACAGTTCCAGTTTAAGAGCCTCTTTCAAATAGTTCTTAATGTCCTCTTTTACTGTTTTGCAGTCTTCCAGACTACCAATAACCCCAATCAGAAAATCGTCAGCATACCGCACATATTTCAATCGTTTGATACTGCTGTCCATTTCATTACGCGCGGGGAACTTGTTCCTTTCTTCCCGAAGCCGCTTGATTTCAGCGGCCATCTGTTCTCTTACCTTTTCATCTTTCTCATTTTTCAGTTTCTTAGCCAGCCGGTATCTCCGCTGCTCGTAGAGCTTGTACTGAGCGTTGCCTTTCCGTATTTCCCCCTTGTTGAACCGATTGATGTATTCCCGGATGTACTTGTCGAACTTGTCGAGGTAGATATTCGCCAATATAGGACTGACGATACCGCCCTGCGGTGTCCCGCTGTACGTTCTGTGAAACACCCAATCTTCGATGTATCCGGCGTTAAGGAATTTGCGGATAAGCCGTAGAAATCTCTCGTCGGCGATGCGTTCCCGCAGGATGCCTATCAACACATCATGATCGATGTTGTCGTAGAACCCTTTGATGTCGCCCTCGATGAACCATTTCACGGCTGTGAATGACTTCTGTATGCTGATAAGTGCGGTATGGCAACTACGCCCGGGCCGAAACCCGTGTGAGGTATGCTCAAAACTGCCCTCGTAGATAGCTTCCAGTATCATTCTCACCACTTCCTGCACCAACTTGTCGTTGAATGAGGGGATGCCAAGCGGACGTTTCTTGCCGTTTTTCTTCGGTATGTACGCCCTTTTGGACGGAGCTGGTTGATAAGTCTCGTTTTTCAGACTTTCAATCAGTTGCTCAATGCGTTCAATGCTCATTCCACTGACGGTTTTACCGTCAGTTCCTGCTGTCATGTTGCCCGGTTTTGCGTAAATGCGCTCGTAGGCCACATAAAACATTTCCGCATTAAACAGCACTCTATACAGCCGCTCAAACTTGTAGTTTGAATTACCGCTGTGTTTAGACAGACTGTTTAACACATTCTTTGGATTTCTCATGTCTCACACATTTTCCGTTAAATTGTTAAACTTAATTAGCTGTTCCCCTTCGCCATGTACAGGGCGTTACCCTGCTCGGACTACTATGGGAACTCCGTTGCCATGCCGGATATTCATAGGTCTACACCTAATAGCCTTGCGGCGTTCCGGTTTAGGCAATCCCCGTTTAGGAACTTGACAACTGTTTGGCGCGATAGATTGTCGGATACGACTTTCGTCCTTTACTGCTTATGGCAGTTGCCCTGCGGTCAGTTCATGCTACGCCTGCTATCTCTCATCAGTGTAGTACCGCAGTGTGACGTATATAACTATCTTCCGTCACCGCCCAAGGATACGACTGCTCGGACTATCGTTCAACCAATGCAGGCTTTATCCTTATATCTATCGTTTTAACTTGCCATTCAGTCGCAGCCTGATAGTTGGCTGACTTATGGCTTTACCGACATGCTGCACTCCCTGTCCGGTTTCCCTTTCAGATAAGTCGGTTGTTAATGGGCCTATAAACTCACGCCCAGTCGCTTGCCACAGCGACATTTGTCAAATCCCCTTACGGGCGCACCAGATACTCTTCAGCACTAACTTCGGTGGCATAGACCGCCGACTGCGTGCCGCCCAGCCCAATCCATACCTCTTTGTAGAGCCTTGACGGGTTGTTTGCCATGTTGATGGAGAGTATCTGCGACTTCTCCTTCTCCGTCAGACCCAACAGGGATTGTATGGCATCAAACTTGTTCATGTACTTCCGCTGGTCGAGGAGTATCTTGCAGTCGGAGTTGTTGATGATACTCTCCTTGACGACGGGCGAGGAAATGATGTCGTCCACCTCCTGCGTCACCACGATCGCCTCACCGTAATACTTGCGCACGGTTTTGTACATATAGCGCAGGTACTCAGCCATGTTCGCCGAAGATAGAGCCTTCCAAGCCTCTTCCACTATCAACTGTTTCCTTACGCCTTTCAATCGGCGCATCTTGTTGATGAAGGCTTCCATGATGATGATGGTCACCACAGGGAAAAGCTCGCGATTTTCCTTTATACTGTCAATCTCGAAGACGATGAACCGCTTGCCGAGCAGGTCGATGTTCTCCGTGGAGTTGAGCAGGAAGTCATAGCGTCCTCCCCGGTAATACTGCCGCATGGTGGTGAGCATATTATCAATGTTGAAGTCGGACTTCTCCACCTTTATCTCACGCTCCGCCAGTTCGCGGCGGTAGTCGTCGCGCATATACTCATAGAAGGTGTTGAACGAGGGGACGATACTCCTGTCAGCCCTGATACGCTTGATGTAGGCGTTCACCGCACTGCCCAGTTCGCCGCTCTCCGTCTTCGTTACTTTGTCGTCCTCCGACTTCCAGAGCGTCAGCAGCAGCGTCTTGATGCTGTCCTTCTTCTCCACGTCGAACACGTAATCATCGGTATAGAACGGGTTGAATGAAATCGGTTTCTCCTCCGTGTAGGTGAAGTACACGCCGTCCGCCCCATTTGTCTTGCGCCGGATCATCTCGCACAAGCCCTGATAGGAATTTCCCGTGTCCACCAGCACCACGTGCGTACCCTGCTCGTAGTATTGCCTTACGAGGTGGTTCATGAAAAACGACTTGCCGCTGCCCGAAGGACCCAACACGAACTTGTTGCGGTTGGTCGTGATGCCCCGCTTCATCGGCAGGTCGGAGATGTCAAGGTGCAACGGTTTTCCAGTGAGCCTGTCCACCATCTTGATGCCGAAGGGCGAGAGCGAGCTGCGGTAGTTGGTTTCCTCCGTGAAGAGGCATACCGCCTGCTCGATGAAGGTGTGGAAACTCTCTTCCGCCGGGAAGTCCGCCGCATTGCCGGGCATCGCCGCCCAGTAGAGTGTCGGGCAGTCGATGGTGTTGTGGCGGGGTACGCACTCCATGCTTGCCAGCTGGCTGCCCACGTCGTTCTTGATATGCTTCAGTTCCTCCGCGTCATCGCTCCACGCCATGACGTTGAAGTGCGCCCGTACCGAGGTCAG
>ENA-UEPL01003192-UEPL01003192.1-human-gut-metagenome-genome-assembly--contig:-NODE-3192-length-9903-cov-3.765927_pt1 | contig 9903 bp, 7 predicted proteins | sample MGYA00242896_ERZ507908 | MGnify/ENA primary metagenome ERZ507908 (study PRJEB26167, sample SAMN06115518) | human gut metagenome | host: Homo sapiens | place: China:Chongqing | collected 2015-08-20...
ATGAAACGGGTTAGTTGGCTGCTTGCCTGAGAGAGGTTTCAGGTAGTGCCGGTAAGGTATCATGTATAACTTTGGCTGTTTACGTTTCTGATATTCTTTGTTTTTTCCTTCGAATCTTTACTATCTTTGCAGGTAATTTATCTTACACAGACAAAATAAATGAATGAGACCATATTAAACGGTTTATTAAATCTATTTGCTATTTTCGCTTCCTCCGTGCGGATTGAAAGGGAGCAGGCAAGTCGTGCCGTTCATTCTTATCTCTCCAGCCACTTCGGGGTACGTTCCCATAAAGAGTATATTGAACTTTACAACGCATGGCGCGATATGTATGACGATTCGCTCTTTGTACTGGACAAAGAGCAGATTGTTCGGAATATATGCGAACAGATGAAAGTAAAGTTGAGAGCCGAAGAACAATTGCTTTTGCTGATCCGTTTCGTGGAGTTTGCCTATACGAACAGTGAGGAGGCGGATCAACATCTGGCTCTGTTCCGCCTGGTAGCTGATATTTTTTCGATCCCTCAGGAAGAATTTGACGATGCGCTTGCCTTTATCACAGGGCAAACTTCTTTGTCTTTGCTGACGATCAGCGGAGAGGAGGAGGCGGAGGTCAACCATATCACGCGGAAAGGGATGGAAGGGTTCATCCGTGTGCTCTATATCCGTCGCTTCGACAAGCATATTTTCACCTATCATGGGAACGGGCAGGTATTTATGAATGATATTCCGCTTTCGTCGGATATGTTTTATGCCTGGCAACATAGCAGTGTGCTGAAAGGGCCTTTGTTCCTGCCGGTTTATTACAGTAATCTACTTGCCGTTTTTAATAAGAACGAGCACAAGGAAGTCATTCATCTGGCCGGACGTGATATTGATTTTACATTTAAGAACAGCCATAACGGGTTGCATAACTTCTCTTTCAATCTCGAATCCGGACAGCTTGTTGCCATTATGGGCGGGAGCGGGGTCGGGAAGTCGACATTGTTGGGAATCATGAACGGTAATATTCGTCCCGATAAGGGAGTGATCACCGTGAATGGCCATCCGCTCGACTCTCCGGATGCACGCCAATTGATCGGTTTTGTTCCGCAGGATGATTTGCTGATAGAGGAGTTGACCGTTTATCAGAACCTTTTGTATACGGCACGGCTCTGTTTCGCGCGTTTGACGGACGAGGAGATTGGGCAACGTGTGGAAAAGGTTTTGAAGGAGTTGGACTTGGAAGAGATAAAGGGGCTCGAAGTCGGTTCCCCTATTCGTAAGACGATTAGTGGAGGTCAGCGAAAGCGTTTGAATATCGCCCTCGAACTGATACGTGAGCCGGCTATCCTGTATCTTGACGAGCCGACATCGGGATTGTCGTCTTCCGATTCCGAAAAAGTAATCATGCTCCTGAAGGAACAGACTCACCAGGGTAAATTGGTGGTGGTGAACATACATCAGCCTTCGTCCGAAATCTATAAGTTGTTTGACTGCCTGTGGCTACTTGACCGAGGAGGCTATCCGATCTATGACGGGAACCCGATAGAGGCAATCACCTATTTCAAGCAGGCGGCCAAGTATACTGATCCGGATATCAGCGTGTGCAGTGTCTGTGGTAATGTGAATCCCGAATTGATTTTGAATATCATTGACTCTAAGAAGATCGACGACTCTGGAAACCAAACGAATATCCGAAAGTTCACACCGGAGGAATGGCATGCCGAATATCTTGCTTCCCGTCCCGCTTTTTCGCTTGTCGAGGAGGAAGCATTACCGAAGAACCAGCAGAAGAAACCTTCCTGGTTCAAACAATTCCTGATCTTCCTGGAAAGAAATATACGTACGAAGCTGACGAATAAGCAATATCTAGCTATCACGCTATTGGAAGCCCCTTTGCTTGCGCTGATCGTCGCCCTTCTGACCCGCTATATGGACGGGGATGAATATACGTTGCTTGCCAACAAGAATTTCGTGTCTTATATCTTCATGTCAGTCATTGTTGTCTCCTTTATGGGATTGAGCATCAGTGCCGAGGAGATTATAAAGGACCGGACGATCCTGAAGCGCGAACATTTCCTTCGGTTGAGCCGGAGCAGCTATCTGACATCCAAGATGGTGTATCTATTGGCTGTGTCGGGGCTGCAATCGCTTTTGTTCATCGGGGTGGGGAATACCATTATCGGAGTGGGAAGCGAGATGTTCGGCACGTGGTGGAGTATTCTGTGGGCAACGTCGTTCCTGGCGAATCTGACCGGGCTGATCCTTTCGCAGACGATGAGCTCGGTTGTTGCGATCTATATCACGATCCCGCTTCTGTTGATCCCACAGATATTGCTTTGCGGCTTGGTCATCAAGTTTGACGATCTCAATACACGGGCTTCGGATGAGAACATCGTGCCGTTGATCGGCGAGGTGATCCCTTCGCGCTGGGCTTTTGAAGCGTTGATGGTGGAGCAGTTCTGCGACAACGCTTATAACCGTCCTTATTTCCCGATTGAGAAAGAAAAGTATCTGGCGCAATATTACGAGAACGTTCATTTACCGGAGGTGCGCAGCTTGGTAGAACAGATTGCGCTAAAAGATGATCCCGATAAGCGGAAAACGGTCGAGAACGAGCTGGCCGTATTGAGCCGTGCTGCCCGTATCGCTCCCCGCATGGAGGGAGAGGGATATCTGGCATATCTGGACAAAGTGGATGCCGCTTTGCACGAACGGGCGCACAACTTCACTGCCTATCTCGATCAAATCCAGCAGGAACGCGGCAGGAAAGAAGGGACCGAGCAACTGATGAAGATGAAGAAAGCCCATCATAATATGGCAATAGAAGACCTGGTTATGGGGACTGGAGGACGTCATCTATATAAGGAAGCGAACCATCGTATCTACCCAGCGATCGGGCAAGTTTATGTGGAGCCTGACAACCGTTTCGGACGTGCCGCTTTCTACAGCCATGAAAAAAATTGGGCCGGATATCATATTTCTACTTATAAATTTAATTTATTGGTTATAGGTTTCTTTGCATTATTGTCGATTATCGCTATATTCGCAGAGTTTCCGGGACGTTTCTTGAAACGGGACGAATTTTAAGACTCGAAATAATAAATTATTAAATTATACAATATGAAAAAGAGTGTATTAAGCATGCTCGCCGTAGCAGCATTAGTGTTTGGAATGACTTCCTGCAACGGAGCCAAGAAAACAAGCGAAGAAGCCGAAAAGACTGAAGAAGCCGCTGTTATAGCAGGTAAGGCTCCGAAAGACCTGTTGACTGAGGAGTTGAAACAAGAGACAATTCAATTGTTGAAGGATATGCCGGATTCTGATATTCCTTATCGTCTTTCTACAGGTGAAGTAAAAGTAAATGTGGGTGATATCAAGTATATGGTGCCGGTTGGTAAGGCTGCCGAATTGAGTACACCGACGCAGAAAGCCCGTGCATTGGGTATGTATATGGCTGATTATAATGTATTGAAAGCGATCGGTAAGCCGACAGCCGAAGTGGAAGGCGTAATAGCCAAGTTGGCTACGGACTTGAATGTGTCGTTTGTTTTGGATATCCTGAAAGAACAGGCTCCGAAAGATGCAACTAAAGAGCAATTGCAAGCTTTCTTGAACGCACAGGAAGACAAGATCATCGAAAAGATGGCAGCCGAAAACAAAGTAGATGCCGAAGTTGAAATGTTAGGTGCTGCTTCTGCCGAATATGCTTGTTTAATTGCCAATCCGACATTAGTTGTAGAAGGTGATGCTACTTCTGCCGGTCTTTCTACAAATATGGAAAAACGTGTCAGCATGTTGGAAGAGGTGGTTGCCGATTTGGCTGCTTACTATCCTGATTTGAAACAGTTAGGCGAAACGATTGCTCCGCTGAAAGAAAAGGTTGCTTCTATCCAGAGCGCTCGTGCTGCTAATGCCGAGATCATGGGGATCCGCGATGCTTTGCTGAAGTAAGCAAGATTTCTATACATAAAAAGATAAGTATCCCGGCTTCCTATTGGAGGCTGGGATATTTATTTTTTTGGGGAATCCATTTTCATGAGTTGGTAACTCGTGCGTTTAATTTGGTCAATTCATTTTCGTCACCCTTTGTAACTGATCGAAAGCAATGTAATATCGTCCGATTGGACAGCACCGACGACAAATTCGCCAACCGTCTCGGTTATCTTTTCCACAACCTCTTTCGGGTTCTTTCCGGCAAGTGTCCGGCAGTTTTCGAGCAGCCGTTGTTCGCTGTATAGTTCATGCTTCGTATTCATCGCTTCTGTTACTCCATCGGTATAGAGAAAGAGATTGTCGCCGGGTGACATCTTCAGTTCCTTTTCGTGATAACTGGCATCGTTGATCGCCCCCAATATCATGTCTCCTGTGGACGGTACTTTGGAAACGGAACCGTCTTTTTTCATCAGGATAGGCGGGTTGTGCCCTGCATTATTGTAGGTGACGGTGCCTGTATGAATATTCAGGATACCGTAGAATACGGTCACGAACATGTCGTTTACGCTTTCTTGGCAGAGAATGTTGTTGGAACGTTGCATACACATGGAAGCCGAGTTTTCGGTCAGTGCGATGGCACGTATCACAGTCCGGCTGATAGCCATGAAGATTGCGGCGGGAACACCTTTGCCCGACACATCGGCAATGACGAAGCCCAAGCGGTCCTGGTCGATGCGGAAGAAATCATAAAAATCCCCTCCTACATATTTGGCTGCGTTCATATAGGCATACAAGTCGAACGATTTCAACTCCGGAAACGGAGGGAATGTCTTGGGCAGGATTGTTTGCTGGATTTCCTGGGCGACATGCAGGTCGTTCTGGATGGATTCCAATTGTGTGTGTTCCCTTTGTGCCTGCTTGATGAAAGCGATCTGCTCGGCTGCCTTTTCAATGGTTCGTTCGAGGTCTTCGAGATTGATTGGCTTGGTCGTGAAGTCGAAGGCTCCCTGATTCATGGCACTACGAATATTCTCCATATCGCCGTAGGCCGATACCATAATGCATTTTAGCGCAGGGTTACGCATCTCGTTAATCTTTGTGAGTAACGTAAGTCCGTCCATTTCCGGCATGTTGATATCGCTCAGGATCACGTCGAAGTCCGGCATGGCAAGCAGCATTTGGAGTGCTTCCAGTCCGTTGTGGGCGAAATGGAATTCGTATTCACCTTTCTTTATTTTGCGCCGGAAATATTGAGTCAGCAATATTTCCAGGTCAAGTTCGTCGTCTACACTTAATATTTTTATAGCCATAGTAGCGTTGTTTCTCTGATTATTTAATCGGAATGGTGATTGTGAAACGGGTGAATTCGTTCGGCTCCGATTCCATCTCGATCGTTCCGTTATGTTTTTGTTCGATGATCGACTTGGTGATAGAGAGGCCGAGACCGGTTCCTTCTCCGACCGGTTTGGTGGTGAAGAACGGCGTATAAAGTTTCTCTTTGACCTCCTTCGTGATTCCCGGGCCGTTGTCTTCGATAACCAACCGTACCCGGTCGCTGTCTTTTGCCAGTCTTACCTTGATGGTCGGACTATAAGGATTTTCAGCGACACCTTTGGATTTGCTGAAGACTGCATAGCAGGCGTTGTTCATCAGGTTGAGAACAGCGCGGCTGAAGTCCTGCGGGATTACTTTGACCAACGGGAGTGTATTGTCGTATTCTTCTATGATGGTAACATTGAAGCTCTTGTTATTGGCGCGGACAGCATGGTAGGAAAGCCATACATATTCTTTTGTCAGCTGGCAGAGGTCGGTCGCTATATATTCATCGTCTTTGCCGCGGGAATAGAGCAGGATGCCTCGGACGATACTCGATGCCCGGTTGCCGTTTTCCTCGATCTTGCACATGTTGCTTTTGAGGTCGTCCATGATTTCCCTAATCTCCTCGTCCACCTCGGCAGAGAGCTTGCTTTCCAGTTCGTCCAATACGTCTTCCATATCTTGCAGCAACTTACATGATAGTTTGCTGAAGTTGATCACAAAGTTGAGCGGGTTCTGTATCTCATGTGCGATACCTGCGCTCAACAGTCCGAGTGAAGCCATCTTTTCCTGTTGGCTAATCTGTTTCCTCAGATGTTCTAACTCTTTCATACTGTCCTCATTCATTGTTGTTGCTTTTTTGATAAATAGGAATCGTAATCATAAACTCGGTAAAGTTGTCCTTCTCGCTTTTCACGATGATGGAGCCTTGGTGGTTCAAGATCACCTCACGGCAGAGATACAAGCCGACACCCGCTGCCTCGGCAGTGGGCTTCGTGGTGAAAAACGGTTCGAATATCTTGGCTTTGATATTGTCTTCGATACCGATGCCGTTGTCGCGGATGCAGAGGAAGATTGTCCCGTTCAGTCTCTTTTCCACGTGTATGTTGATGACGGGTGTGAATTCTTCTTTTTGCAATTTCTTCAGCAATGCGTAGATGCTGTTCTTGAGTAGGTTGAGCATCACTTTGTTCATCTGCTCAATGTTGATCTCTGCGGTCGCAGGTTCTGCCGGACAGTCGAGTTCTATCTGTATCTGCTTATTCTCAATGTCTTCTTTGAACTGCTTGCGGATCACGTCTACGTTCACTTTGCAGAGGTTGCAGATGTCCGTTGGAGTGACGTCGCCGTGACGGTCTTTCAATAATTCTTCCATCGCTTTGACGATCCGGACAGTGTTGCAGCCGTGTTCGTTTATCTTCTGCAAGTTGCTGTTGATCATATCGAGAATCTCGATGCTGTCGGCGTAGTTCTCTTTTGACATGATCGCCTGCTGGTCCGTAATGTTTTCTTTCAAGTCTTTGATCAGATTGGCGGAAAGGCCGGCAAAGTTGTTGATGTAGTTGATCGGGTTCAGGATGCGGTCGACCAGTCCCTGCGTCAATTGTCCGACAGTAGCCAGTTTTTCCTTGCGGACCAGTTCGTCCTGTGCTTTCGCCAGAGCGTCGAGGGCGTCGGATAGTTTCTTGGATTCATTCAGCACTTGGTCGCGCTGGATACGGAGTTCGATTGTTCGCTCTTCTACCACTTTGGCGAGATACTCTTTCTGTTTCAGTTGTTTGCGCAGTTTCGTCTTGTAGATATACAGGATGATTTGAACGCCGATCAGGCTGGCTATCCATCCTCCCCAGTCGTAATACATCGACAGGATAATCAAGATCCAGTCGGCCAATACGAGCTTCTCTATGATTTGCAGCTTTACTTTGAGCGCTGCTATATCTCTAATGTCGAAGTCTGCCATATCAACAAATGTCTTTTGCCATTGTGAGTATATTTTTCCCGGCTGAACGACTATAGCTGACTTCCGTCATCAGTTGCTTGACCAGATAAATTCCGAGGCCGCCTGTCGGGCGTTCTTCCAGTGAGAGAGTAAGGTCCGGCTCCTGTCTTTCGAGAGGGTTGAAACTGATGCCGGTATCGGTTATGACGATTGTCAGCCGTTTGTTCTCGTAGCTCATGTCGATACGGATGTCCTGGTCTTTTTTGTCGGGATAGGCATACTGGATGACGTTGGTCACGGCTTCTTCGAGTGCCAGTTTGATTTGCATCGACTGTAGTTCTCCCAGTTCATAAGTACCGACTTGATGGTCCAGAAACGCGTATAGACGGGTTAGCTGTTTCAGCTCATTCTTTATATGTAGCGTATTTGTCATCTGCCGGAATAAAGATACTTGTTATTCGATCGTGAGGATGTGAGAGAATCCGGTGATATTCAGGATTTCCATAATCTCATTCTGAATATTCTTCAGCCGGAAAGAGCCTCCTTTGTTCTTCATCCCTTTTTGCAGTGTAAGGAGCAGGCGGAGTCCGGCACTGCTGATGTAGGTCAGTTCCGCACCGTCGAGCACTACCGTTTGCGCTTCCCCCTGCAGGATGGGAGCGATCTCTTTTTCAAGATCGACGGAGGTTAACGTATCCAATTGTCCGGAAAGATTGATGACTGTTTCTTTCCCGTTTTCTATTGTTATCTTCATAATCTGTTCCTATTCTGATTTTTCGTTCAAGCAAAAGTATAGATAATCCATTACGTGAGCAAGTTATTGTATAAAAAAGGTTGTGCCTGTATTTGACACAACCCCTTTTGGTTTAAATCTTCGGTAACTCCCAAGGTGCCCTGTATTCCTTGCATAAATATTTGTCTGCTTCTGCGTCATGGAAACTCTTTCCGTCCCAAGTCAGTTTCTTGCCGGTACGGTAGGCGATGTTGCCTAATTGGGAGAACTTGGCGATATGGGCGCCGATTTCGATACTGGCATTACAGTTGCGGTTGCGCGATTTGATACATTCCAGATGGTTCTTGACATGCAGGTTCAAACCGCCTTCACCATATGCTTTCTTCAATGGAACCGCTTCCATGCGGGCTTTGCCGCTTACCTTTTCGGGGATTACTTCCCAGCCACTGCGATCGACAACCAGTGTTCCGTTTTCTCCGACAAATCCCAGGCCGTGATTGCGCCCGTAAGCTCCGTCGTCGATACCGATTGCATGATCCCACATGACGGTGAAGTCATCGAATGTATAAATTGTTTGAAGCAAGTCCGGTGTTTCGCAGGCGTCATCCGGATATCCGAATTTGCCTCCCGAAGCCATGATAGAGTTGGGGGCTGTAACGTTCATTCCATATAGTGCATAGTCGAGTAGATGCACACCCCAATCAGTCATCAGTCCGCCGGCATAATCCCAAAACCAGCGGAAGGTGAAATGGAAACGGTTACGGTTGAACGGACGTTTGGGAGCCGGACCCAGCCACATGTCATAGTCGATTCCTGCGGGAACGGGTTCGTCCGGTTTGACCGGGATGGAAGGACACCAACCTTGATACGAGAACACGCGGACGGTACGTATCTTGCCTAATTGCCCGCTGTGTACGAATGCCATGGCATCCTGCCAGTGCGGATCACTGCGTTGCCATTGTCCTACCTGTACAACCCGATTGTATTTCTCGGCGGCGCGAACCATAATGTTACATTCTTCAATGCTGTTGCCTAACGGCTTTTCGCAATAAACATCCTTACCGGCTTCACAGGCGGCTACCATCTGCAGGCAGTGCCAATGGTCGGGTGTACCGACAATGACAACGTCGATATCTTTGTTATCGATCAGTTTCCGCCAGTCTTTATATAGGTTTTTAACTTTCTTGCCTGTGATTTTTTGAGTTTCAGCCGCGCGACTGTTGAGAACTTCGTCGTCGATGTCGCATAATGCGATACACTCGACTTCCGGATTCCGGAGGAAGGCTTGTAGGTCTGAAAATCCCATCCCTTTACAGCCAATTAGTCCGACGCGTATTTTGTCGTTCGCTCCTACACTTCCAGGAGTCGCGTTGATAAAGAATGGACTCATGGAAAGTCCGGCTCCTAATAAGGTCGCTTGCCGGATAAAATCTCTGCGTGTTGTCATGGTCTTATGAATTAGATATTATAAGTTGTTGAGCCAAATGTATAAATAATAGGTGAGCGATACAATAAAAACTGTGATAAAAATATAAATACGGTGGCTTTTTGGGAAAAGGAGCGTATTTTTGTATCCGGTTTGCTTTTTAAGGAAAACCTATTATTTGTAAAACAGACATAAGATGATTAGAGTAACTTATTTTATTGTATGCCTTTTGCTGGGAATTACGCTGGTTTCGTGTATTCGTGACGAAGCGTTGAATGCAGAAGCGGATATATTGACTTGTACAGTGCCGGGAGATATCTTGAAACGTGATCCAATTATAGAAAATAATAAGGTAGTATTGATGGTAACGGCCGATGCCGATTTGACACATCAGGCACCTGAATTTACATTGACTCCCGGTGCAATCATTTCTCCGGCCAGCGGGACCGAACGTGACTTTACGACTCCGCAATTTTATACGGTAACTTCTGAAGATGGAAAGACGCTTATGATAATCCTGGGTATATCGGAGTAAAGCACCGTACTCGCTATGGATCCCATCCCTTTGAC
>ENA-UEPL01003223-UEPL01003223.1-human-gut-metagenome-genome-assembly--contig:-NODE-3223-length-9827-cov-6.409949_pt1 | contig 9827 bp, 5 predicted proteins | sample MGYA00242896_ERZ507908 | MGnify/ENA primary metagenome ERZ507908 (study PRJEB26167, sample SAMN06115518) | human gut metagenome | host: Homo sapiens | place: China:Chongqing | collected 2015-08-20...
TTCAAATATTAGAAATCCAACCGACATTTGAATATACCAGGAATATCCAAGTAAGTCACACAAATAATATTTTAGAAACCACCAAGAATATTCTTTCATTGATTAAGTCTACCAACGGGAGCAACAACCAGTACAATTGCTTCTTTATAAACTCAACCGACATTATATATTCACTCATCAAACAAATGGATATACAGGATGATTCTGTAGTATTCTGTGCAGACCAAAGTGTAGACAAGTTGAAAAGGTTGAAGTTTAAGAACGCCTGTTCCAAATGGGATAGGAATAAGATAAAGATGTATAATTTCTTTACTTCCAGATTCTACAATGCATTGGATATAGAATTGGATGAACAGCCCAACATTATTATTATATCCGATGTCTACTTTGCGGAACAGACAATGGTAGACCCTTACTGTGATGTCATACAGATAGTAGGTAGATTCAGAAACGGAGTATCTAATATTGTACATATCAGTAATACCAATAAAGATTTACCTCAACGCAGCATGGAAGAAATAAAACTTTATATTCATAGCAGTGAGGAAGTTTATAAGATTCTTACCAGCTATTACAATACGGCTACCACCAAAGAGGCAAGGGATGCATACTTCCATGCCCGCTTTATTCTTTAATGTGTAAAGATCTGTCTGGGCATCGTTCACTACAGTTTGAAATTTTGTCGGGTTAAGGCCGGAAAGAGTAAGTTCCGTTTGATTTTTCTGAGCGCAGGAAGCTAACATTAATGTAGCTATTCCGGCAATAAGAATGTGATTCTTCATGGTGTTATTTAATTTGAAAATTAGATTATTATCTTATTTCGGGTGTAAAAGTAACACTTTTGTTTGGTGTAATATATACACTTTTGTATGTTATGTAACATAAAAGAAAAAAAACAGCTTTGAAATTTGTATATCCCAAAGCTGTTTCAATGTCTGAAAGAATACTTATTTTACTTTTTTACCCCAATATGTCTTATGGTTACTTCCGTAGGCGGCATAGACGATGGTCGGTGTTCTGGGACTGGCTTCCCAGTCAACTTCCCGTTGCAGGTAAAGGTCTGTTCCATTTGCTGTCAGAATTTGCTGTTCTGCATCATAGCTCCATCTGCCGCCTTTCCATGTTCCTTCAGTAATGGTGTGGTCGGCGGCCAGCGTCATGATTGCAGATTCTTTTTGAACCCCATAAGCGTAGGACAAGTCAATATGTTCCCAATTTCCAATGAGTTCTTCTTCGGTAATGGCTACTTGGGGTACGGCTCCGTAGCGTTCGGGCATAACCAAGGGCCAACCGTCTTTAGTCCAACGGATGTTGCGTACATGTCCTAACATAATAGCGTTGTCCACGCTTTTGGGGAGACGTGCTTGCGAAGAGTAATACCAATTACCATTGCCATCGTTGAAGATGGTGCAATGTGAGAAGCCTACCCAGCCATTGCTCTTGCTGAATTTGTACGGGTGTGTCACTACCGGCAACATTTCTGCTCCTTCGGTAACATTGGCGCCATCGATGCCGAGATAAGGACCGGTGATACTTTTAGAACGGCATACGCGTGTATTGTAAGGTATGTCCAATGCATCGTATGCCACGAATAGATAGTAGTAGCCTGTCTCTGTGTTGTAAATGATTTCAGGACCTTCACTGGCTTGCCAACGGTTGTTGATATTACGGGTGGCTATCAACTGCCCGTATTCTGCCGGAGCATTTCCTTCTGCCCAGGGGATACCTAAATCTTGTTTCGGCATTCCGGTTTCGGCATTCAATTCCATAGCAACAATGCCGCTATGCCATGAACCGTATATCAGCCAGTGGGTATTTTCAGGAGTAATGATGTAAGAAGGGTCGATAGCATTCCATTTGTAATAGCAATTGGCATATTGGGTGCTGGGGATGTTGAAGTTCAGTCCCTTGTCCGATGCATTGGTCACTACATATCCTTTGTCCACCCAATCGCTGTTGTTGGCAGGATTGCTATTCTCCATCAGGCCGATAAAAGCACGTTCACTCCAGGCGGTCGCTCCGGTTCCGCCGTCCAGATAGCCGGGTACTACGATGGAGTAGTACATGCGATACAGTCCGTTTCTAACTTTCTGCACACTTGGGGCCCAGTAACCGAAGTCGCTTTCTGCGGCAGTGCTTGCTGTCAATCCCATTGCTTTGCGTATCTCATTCAGCTTCGGCATCACCCAGTCGGGAAGCTTCGGCATAGTCCCGCCTAGATATTCCCAATTCACGAGGTCTTTGGAACGTCTGGCGTGGAAGTGTCCGTGTCCTGTATGTGCATTGCCGTAGGAGGCATCTGTCTGATACATATAGTAGTATCCGTCTTCGGCAAGCACAACGCTGGGATCGTGCACGTTTGCCAAGTTCCATTGAGTACGATTGGACCAGCTTGCAATGCCCGCATAATTATCTTCGTATTCCGGAGCCACATAATTCTTTAATTGTTCATTAAGGTCTGTGATTTCTATGGTCGACGTGAATGTTTCCGAGTAAGTGTACCGGCTGTTACCATAAACGTATGCACGTATATAGTAAGGAGTATTGATTTTCAATCCAGAGAGGGTGGCACTGAAATTTTCATCTGCTTCTATCACCTTGTCTTTGATAGTAGGATTTGAGACATTTACACTATAGCAAAATCCTCTCTTGACTACGCTGCTTAGATTGCCGGTGATTGATGATTTAACGTTCAGTGAGGTACCCGTTGCGGTTGCTTCGGGAGTGGTTAAAACTACATCACTGTTTCTGTTGTATTCGATGTTGTCAAGCCCGTCAGAACAAGCAGTGAAAACGAATACAGTCAGTAGGGATAGTAAGAAAAATGTTGTTTTTTTCATTTGGGTAAGTTTTTAAGATCCATATTGTTCCGTTGATAGACAGGAACAATATGGATGATAAAGAATTTAATAGTTATTCTTATTCATTGAAGACGAGGTGGCAACCGTCAACAGACAGTGCAAAGTTTAAGTCGTTTGCATCTATGGTGTTGATGCCCCAATAGTATTGGGTGGAGATTGTACTTGTAGTACCTATCATTACTGCCTGAATGTCGGCGGTACCATTACCGCAATTAGTCACGTAGACTGTAACTTTGGATCCATTCATTCCGGCAAGCCAAGTGCTCCAGTCACCTTGTGTTCCGTTGTGAACGCAGGCATCATATCCATCGCCCCAGCCAAAGTTATCGGCACGGACCACTGCGTAGTGGGTACCATTATTCTTACGGAGAACTACAAGGAAATTGTTCCAATTCCCTGCCAGATTGCTGTAATTAGTAAACGAAATACACTTTGTCTGACCTGAAGGTATATTGAAATTATCTGAGTAGGTCTCGGGGTTAAACCACAGAGTTGAGTTGTCTGTATTTCCTAGCTGTCCGCTTGTATTCTTCACTACAGTAGCTTCGGAGACGGTGACATTTACCGTTGCGGTGATGTTTTCTCCGGCGGTAACGATAACCGGCTGCGAACCAGCCTTTGCAGGAATGGCGGAGAAGCTGAGTTTTGCGTTGTCAATGACTGCCAAACTCCCGTCAGAGTAGGTTCCCATAACTACCATGCCTGTTGGGTCGAAAGGCATCATGCAACTCTTGGCTTCTTCCGAGGTGTAGTAATAGGGCTTTGTACGCGAGGGTGCAGTGGTTATTGAAATTGATTGAAGTACTCCCACAACCTTAAAAGATGCGTTAGCCACAATCGGTTTATCACAGTTTTTGCCCTTGAAGGTTTTGTTGTAGACAGCTACAAGAGTCTTATCTCCCGTTTGATTTATATCAGGAATGGCTGAGAATGAGAGTTCGGAAGCTGTTACGGTTTTAGTCACTCCCTCTTCAAAGGTTACAATGGCTGAGATGTTAGTTATGGCCTCTTCAAGTGAAGTACCCAAAGAAATTTGTGTGGGTACATCCTGCAATATCATTGATATCGGATTCTTGTCTGCGGCAGATGTGAGTCCACCGACAGGAACGATGTTGGTTTGCAGAAAGTCTATGTAAGAGCCTTCGGGGACTAAGAAGCAGCGAATGTTGGTGTTGCTTGCATCTGCGTTCAGGTTGGGTTCTTTATTCGGTTGTGCATAGGTCTTAGTAGCCACTCCGTTGGTCATCTTGACAGTGAAAGCATTTTTGCTGGTACGGTCTACGGTGAGCGTTACTTTGCCACCTAACTTTTGTACGTTCTCGTCTTTGTTATCAACGGGATCAAGAAGCAAGGTGCCCGATATGTACTGGAAGTCAATATAATCGCCCCACTGAGAGTTATAAGTTTCAGGGCTATTTGTAACATCAAAGCGGATAGCTCCGTATTCGGTATATTCTTCACTGTCACGATCCACATCATTGGTGATGATAAGGGCAAAGTTCTTGTAATATGTATTATCGGCAGGGTTGATGTTAAGATTGAATACTGCATTCCATTTCTCACCGTCAGGTACCACATAATACTTGGAAAAAGCAGTCCAGAAACCGGAGGTGAAATCCGTATTCCCGATGGTGTATACATCTTCCTGCATACCTTCAAGTATTTCATCTTCCGGTTCTTTCTTGGAGTCTTCTATTTCCTGTATTTTATCAGAAATCCATTCGGGAGCATTTACGTCATAGAGTTCGCCTCCTACGCAGCTTGCCAGGACCAACATCCACAAGGTTGCTGCACAACAGAAAAATGTTATTTTATAGAAATGTTTCATTTTCTTTATTTTTTAATAGGTAATGGTTTGAAACGTTCCCCGCCTGTTCCGGTTGAACCCGTAGGGCTGAGGGAAGTGTGTTTCTAAGTTTATTTACTTGCTTAACTCTACGACTGGACGTACTTTCCATTTGTTTTCCCGGAAGTAAATGGAATTATCTGTACTGTAATTGGCTGAGTTTCCTGTCAGGTTCGGATTGTTGTTCATCAACTGCTGTACGATAGGCAGAAACTCATGTCCAGGTCTGTAAGTATCGAAAGTGCTCTTCAGTTCGGAGTCGCTTGCTATATCGCTGTACTTCACAGGATCCTTTACTCCATTTATGGAGCGGCGCACTGTGCCATGTTCTTTTAGTTGTTGCAGGCGTCCGTTGTCATAGAAGAATCCCCAGCGGATGAGGTCGAAGCCTCGTCCGAATTCGCATCCGAATTCTTTAGGACGTTCCACGTTGGCTATCTGTTCAAAGAGCTTGTCGGCAGAATTGAAGTCTTCGAGCTTCAGATCTACCAGATTGGCGCGGTTACGCACTTCATTAATCCAGTCGATAGCTTGCTGTGTAGGACCGTTGACTTCGTTCTCGCACTCGGCAGCGCGTAGCAGTACATCGGAGTAGCGCATCAGCCGCAGATTGATGCCATCGTGCAAGCCCGTAACCACAGTGCTATATAATCCGGTGCGGAGATTCGTGAATTTGGCAATCGGTAGACCTCCGAAAGTGTTGTTGGTTACGATATTATCAGTGGCTTTAAGTATACTTGTATAAGCCACGTTGCCATATTCGAAGTTCTCCCAATCGGTTTCATAAGTCCCAATAGTCCAATAGAGTCTGGGGTCGAGTTTCCCATTGGTGGTACGCTCTTCTTTAAAAAGCTGGTAAAGCCAGGGCGAAGCCGAGATGTCGGCCCATCCGCCGTAGGCACCTGGAGCGAAGTTGCTCTCAACGGCCGAACCTTGTGTGGCATTGGGGCTTGTGTTTACTGGTGTCCATTCATCGTCGGTGCCTTGCGCTCCATAGTCGAGGAATTGTACTTCGAAGAGGCTCTCTGCGTTGTTCTCGTATGCCGAACCTTCACGGAAGTTATCTCCGTAGTTGTCCATCAGTTTATAAGTGCCATACTTTTTGGCGATGATATCTTTCAATACCGGAAGTGCTTCGCTGTATTTTTGACGCATCATGAGGGCGCGGGCATAATAGCCAGCCGCAGCACCGCAGGTGGCACGTCCACCGCTCCATTCACTGCCTTCATCACGGGAGGGAAGCAATTCCATTGCTTCCAGAAAGTCTTTTTCCACTTGGTCGAGCACTGCATCATAGGTGCTGTTGGCGCCATAAAGTCCGTTTAACGAAGAGTAGGTAGCATAATCCGTAATGAGAGGCGGATTCTGATAATAGCCCACTAAGTTGTAGTAGGATAGAGCGCGAAGGAAAAGCGCCTGTCCTTTGATACGTTTCATTTTTTCGGTAAGTTGGCTGTTATCTTCACCGCAGCGTGAAATGGTGAAATTGCACACATTGATAGTATAGTACCACTCACGCCAGGGCCACCATGTAACGTCTGAAGTGACTTCAGCATTAAGATCATCAAAAGGCAGATACCACACTTGTGAAGAGTTCCAGGCTTCATCGCCACGACATACATCGATGGTGTAGCCTACACGAGCATAAGAACCTTCCATGCGGATGTGGTTGTAGGCGGCAATCACACATTCCTCCAAGTCATCAGGATTAAAGCCGAATGTACTTGAGGTTTGCTGGTTGGGATTCAACAGTTCTAATCTGTCGTTGCAGGAAGTCAACATGCCAAATCCCAAAATGAGAGCAAGTGAATATTTATTTAGTTTCATAAGATCTGTTTTTAATTTAGGTACTAGAAAGGTAAAGATTAGAATGTAAAATGAACACCACACATGAAAGTACGTGCAGTAGGATAAGAACAGAAATTGTATCCCGGAGTGAAAGTTCCTCCTGCATAATCCACATTGTAACCATGATAGCCGGTAAATGTGTGGAGATTCTGTGCCGATATGTAGAAACGTACATCGGATACATATTTGTCGAACCACTTATCCGGGAAGTTGTAGCCCAATTCTACATTGGCTATTTTCCAGTAGGCTGCATTCTGAATCTTGCGTGAACTGAAGAGGTCGTTCCAACCCAAGCTGGCACTGTTGGTAACATAGGTGCGTGGCACGTTGGAAAGGTAAGTGCTGCCGTCTTCGCTAAAGCGGTTGGCATCGAGCATACCCACTTCTTTGTTTCCCCAGCCATAGCAAGAGTTGAGTGAGTTGTAGATGTCGTCGCTAACGTGATAGTTCAGTGCGCCGAACGTTGCGATGCTCAGGTCAAAGCGCTTGTATTCAAAACGGGCATTAAGGCCGAAATTGATTTTTGGCATGCCGCTACCCAATACCACTTGATCTTCGGAGTCTACTTTACCGTCATTGTTTACGTCTTTATAGAGGCAGTCGCCAATTTGGGCGCCTTCTTGTGTGGCGTGGTTGTCAAGAACTTCTTGCGTGCGGGCGATACCTTCATAAACCCAACCGTAGAACTGACCGATTTCTTCGCCTACTTTAGTGATGTAAGAACCTGAGATATAAGAATCGGTACCGAAACCTAATGAGGTTACGCGGTTGCGTAATGTGCTAAGGTTGGCCGATACTTCATATTTGAAGTCATGGTCGCGGTTACGGTAGGTAGCGGAGAACTCAAAACCGGAGTTGTTCATCGAAGCGGCATTCATCGTTACGGTGGTATTGGACACTCCGGCTTGTTCCGGAACAGGAACAGCATACAGAAGGTCTTCGCTGGTATTCTTGTACCACTCAGCTGTAAACTCCAAACGATTGCGGAACAAAGCAAGATCAATACCCACATTGTAGGTCTTCTTTTTCTCCCATGCAAGGTTATTGTCCACGAAAGTGGAAACGGCAGAACCGGTCACTACGTTACCGTTGAAATTGTAAGTCATATTATTGCGTGACATGACGGCCTGATACATGTACTCACCGATGTTCTCATTACCAAGCTCGCCATAGCTTGCACGAACTTTGAACATGTTCACGACGTCCGGATTGAAAGGGAAGAAGCTTTCTTTGTCGAAGCGCCAGCCCACAGAGACGGAAGGGAAAGTTCCCCAACGGATACTTCTGGTCAGGCGTGAGCTGCCATCCCGGCGTACTGTTGCCGATAATAAATACCTGTCATCGTAGTTGTAATTGATACGACCGATGTAGGACAAGATAGCATGCTTGTATTCGTAACTTTCGGAATACGTGTTGGCGGCATTCTGAAGTTGTAGGAAATAAGGTTCGGTGAAGTTGATTCCCCATCCGGTCAGCAGGTCGGTGTTTTCTTCTTCGTAAGTCTGACCTGCCACTACGTTGATGTGGTGTTTGCCTATCGTACCATCGTAAGTAAGCACATTCTCTATCAAGGCGTCCGAATAAATACGGGAACCCTTGGTCAACCGTTCATTACTCTTGGACAGATAGACGCGGTTACTCTGCACCCATGCCGGAATCCAAGTGAAGTCCTTGCAGAAGGTTTTGCTGTAAGAGAGGTTTATTTTATAGTTGAGTTTGTGGTTTTTGCTGTTGAAGCCGAACATATTGAAGATGTCTACGTCTGCCGAGCCTGTTCCCACGAAACGGTCCACACGTGTGTTGCGTTGCAGCAGGTTGTTTACCAGTAATGGATTGGAAGCGGAGATATCACCATGTATGGTATCGTAGTATACGCCATAGCCGTAAGCATCATAATTGAAGTTGTTGGCAATTCCCACCAAATTGTCGAGCACCCATGTTGAAGAATCGTATGCCTTGATGGTGGGCTGCATCAGTAAGGTTCCGCGCAGAATGTTGGTTACGTCGCCATACAGACCTTGAACGTATTCGGAAGCATTGGACAGGCCCATGTTATCTTGGTCGGAGTGGGAGTAAACAAGGCTGGTCTGGAACTTTATGAACTTGGTGTCCATACTGTTGTTGACACGTGCGGTGTAACGTTCGTAGTTAGGACCGGCACCTTCGAGTGTTCCTTTTTGGTTGAAATAATCTAATGCTATATTATAGGTGTTGTGAGCACCACCTCCGGAAAGGTTTACATTATGGTTTTGACGGATACCTACTTTGAATACTTCGTCGAACCAGTTGGTATTGGTGTCATCTTGGAAATGGTATTTCCCGGTTTCGCTGTTGAGCTTGTATCCCGATGGCAGTGGAGTGTTGGAGTTTACACAAGCCTGACCGATGTACTGGCTGTATTGGTCGGCATCCATTACATCATAGACTCCCTTAGGAATATAATCCATACCGAAATATCCATTGTAGTCCACTTTCAGCGGTTGATCTTTTTGTCCGCGTTTGGTGGTGATGATAATCACACCGTTGGCAGCACGTGAACCGTAGATGGCGGCAGCCGAAGCATCCTTCAATACCTGGATGGTTTCAATATCGTTTGAAGAGAAATCGCGGATGGAAGTTCCCATGGGAACGCCGTCAATGACATAGAGGGGAGAAGTACTGCCGAAAGATCCTACACCGCGAATACGTACGGTAGGATCGGCACCTGGTTGTCCGTCGGAGGTAACTTGTACGCCGGAAACCTTGCCTTCAAGCATGGTGGAGATGTTGGAGTTTGATGTTTGTTTCAAAGCTTCTGCATCTACTACGGCAACAGAACCGGTTAAGTCGGATTTCTTTTGTGTACCATAACCTACAACAACCACTTGTTCCAGCATTTGGTCATCAGCTTGTAATTGTATGGTATCAATAATAGCGCGGTTGCGAACTGCTACTTCGCGTTCCTTGAAACCCACATAGCTTATCAAAAGGATAGCGTTTCCGGGAACTTCCAACTGGAAGTTCCCATCCAGATCGGTAATGGTTCCGCCTTGTCCGCCTTTAACTCTGACGGTAGTTCCTGGCATAGGTTCACCTTGTTCGTCAACAATCTGACCACGAACCTTGATAGTCGGAGATTGTGTCACAGTAGCCATGGCAGATGTAGGATACACCGTCATGCTACTAAAGGCACACAGACCAAGCATTACGGAAAGAAATAAATGTTTCCTCATTTTTAAAAGAATTAAGATTATTAAATTAATAGATTAGATCACCGTTAACTATATTATAAT
>ENA-UEPL01003224-UEPL01003224.1-human-gut-metagenome-genome-assembly--contig:-NODE-3224-length-9827-cov-4.304718_pt1 | contig 9827 bp, 12 predicted proteins | sample MGYA00242896_ERZ507908 | MGnify/ENA primary metagenome ERZ507908 (study PRJEB26167, sample SAMN06115518) | human gut metagenome | host: Homo sapiens | place: China:Chongqing | collected 2015-08-20...
CTATATACATTTTTTGCTAAAACAAAACTCATAACCCTAAATCTCGCTTGAAATTTAGGGTTATTCGACAGACTGAGGTCTTCCGTTTTGGAAGACCTATTTTTTTAGCTCGACTGGCGCAGCGGGCGGCGGGTAGTCAACCCGCAGCTCACGGTCTTTGCGGCTGCGCCTTTAACAACGTAACGCTGTCGCACCGTGGAATAGCTTACCACAACGACGCGGAAAAGTCAAGTATAAATTTAAGCAATACGCAGAAAAGGAGTGAAAAAAATGAAAAGGAATGGAATTGAGGGGGCGGGCTGCTGCGCGGATTGCATATACTGCTATGTTGACCCCGAGCTTGACAAAGTAGACCCCGACCCGTGGATATGCCGACTTTTGAACGAACGGACAGACCCCGAAAATTTATGTTTTGCGGTTGTAGTGGTGCAAGACTAACCACAACATATGGTATAGAAAAGAGGTGAAAACGCCGTGAAAGACGATAGAAAAATGACATTTTTGCGCGGGCTGGCGGGTATAGCGATATGCGAACATTGCGCCCGACAGCAGGCAGCGCGGCAGAAGTGCCGACCGAACATTGCGCCGCCTTGCCCGTGGAAAAAAGAACGCGACTACAGCGCCGCAAAGGGCTACGGCTGCCCTATGCTGCAAGAGAGCCTGCACCACTGGGACGAGCTTATTAAAAGCGGCGGCATAAGATGAGCGAAAACAAATTTAAAACAGCGCTGCAGCAGGCTTTAGCACGCCCGCTGCCCGAGGGCTTTATGACCGACGAAATAAGACCATACAAACCAAAAGGCAAAATAACGGGCTATGACCTAGTGGCGGTAAAGCTAATGCTGCGCGCAGCAGAGGAAAACAAAAGCTTTGAGCAGCTGCTGCGGGCTTTGGGGGAAAACCCCGAGACCCCCGACACCGTGACGATAATTGACGATATGCCGAAAGCTGACGGAAACCAACGGGAGTAACGCTAGAGCACCGCACCCGCCTAGAGGCGGGCGGGGGGTGGTGACCCCCGCGCCGCAGCGCAGAGAGAGGAAAGCGCAGCGCACACCGACGGGAAACGAAGAAACAGCGCCGCCCACGGCGCGGCGGAATAGGACGGCGGGGGGCGCGGAGCGCACCCACCCGAGCGGGAGACCCCGCAGGGGCGACCGCGAGAGCCCCCCGCCGAGGAGCGGGAGCGGCAGAAAAGGCTGGCAGCGGGGAGGCTCGCGTGGGGCGACCGAGGGCGCGGCACAGAACGAGGGGAACGGCGCAGCGAGAGCAAGCCGCAGCGCCGAGCGACCGCGCCCGACCGAGCCGAAAGGAGCGGAAAAGCGCGCGAGGGAGCGACAGGCAAGGGCGCGAGGAACGAGCGCTTGCGCAGCCCTTGCCGAGAGACGAACGAGGGCGCTAGTGGAGCGACTGGGCGGAGCGAGGGGTGCTGCCACGCCGAAGCCGCGGAGCGGGCGCGCTGCCAGAGACCCCCGCCGCAGCGGGGGCGGTTGGCATAAAGGAGCGAGGGAAAAAGCCCCAGTGAGGCTTTTTAGGGCGCGACAGAACGAGCGCCCGCCCGAACGACAGCGCGCACACCGAGGAAGTGCCCCGAGGCAGGCGCAGAGCCGTAGCCGTGGGGCACACCCGCCGACGATACCGCCCCCCAGCGGGGACGGCTGGGCGGCGGGCAGAGTGCAGCCGCAGCGGTTCACGAAATGTCAAGGACGGCGCAGCCGCTCGTTCAATCCTTGACAGGGCGTGAGCCGTCCCCGATAATCAACCACGGCGGCAGCAGCGCCAGCGCTGGCGCTTGCCAGCCCGTTCTTCCTCTCGGCGCAGTGCGCCGTCACCCCGCGCCCGTGCGCGGGCTTTAGTAGAAACTTAGTTTCTACATATACTTGACTAGGTAACATAAAGCGGTAGTTTTATGTTTACAGATGAAATCATTTCTTGAAAGCGCCCCGTATTCCGAGCTGCAAGACTGGTTACAACAGCAGCTTGAAAAAGAATACAAGGAGCGCAGCGGCAACGGCGAAATATCCGTTTTGCCGCCGACAACCACCCCGCCGAGCGAACCGAAACAGCACGCTACACACGACGTGCTCAATATTTACCGCTACGGCGATATTATCAAGGTGGTGTATCTCAAAACGTGCCCCGCCATAAAAACGGGCGAGAGGGGCAAAAAAACGAAGATTAAGGGCAAAGCGGAAAATGCGGAGCAGAGCGCGGAGCGCTTTGCTCAATCGCTTTCGCGCACCCGCGCCCGCATTTTTGAGCTTGCCGCGTGCAATGAGTTTACACATTTTTGCACGTTCACACAGGACAAAGAAAAGCGCGACCGTTTCAACCTTGCGGAGTTTCGGGAAGATTTTGCGCAGCTGGTGCGCAACCTGAACCGCAGCAGAGCAGCGGGGGACAAAATAAAATACCTGCTGATACCCGAAAAGCATAAAAAGGGCGGCTGGCATATGCACGGGTTTTTAAAGGGGTTGACCCCCGACGATTTGCGGCTTTTCACGCTGGACGAAAAGCTGCCGCAGCGCTTGCGCAAGCAGCTTAAAGAGGGCGTGAAAATATACGATTGGACGCGCTACCGCCGCAGTTTCGGCTATTTTACGTGTACCGAAATAGAGAACGGGACAGCGGCGGCAAAATACATAACGAAGTATGTGACAAAGGACGTAGCCGAAACGGCACGGAAAAGCGGCGCGCACCTTTTCTTTGCAAGTCAAGGTTTAAAGGGGCGGGAAAAACTGGAGTGGCGTAGCTTTGATAAATGCCCCGTGGATAACTGGGACTTTGAAAACGACTTTGTGAAAGTGAAAGAATACCAGCTTGACCGCGCCACGGGCGAGCTAAAAAGCAGATGAGTTTACATTTTTAGGAAAGTGAAAAGGGGGTGAAAAAATGCGCAGTGAATGGATACCGAGGGGCGATTTTAAACATATACTCGCGGCACTGACACCCGAAAACAGACTTGCTTGCGAAGTGAGCCTTGCAACGGGTTTGCGCATAACCGACGTGTTAGCGCTGACACCCGAACGGGTGCGGAAACAGCGCTTTACGATACGCGAGCAGAAGACGGGCAAAACGCGCACGGTACGGCTGCCGAACGAGCTGACGGCGCGTTGCCTTGCTTGCGCGGGGCAGCACTATGTTTTTGAACACCGCACGGACGGGCGGCAGCACCGAACGCGGCAAGCGGTGTGGAAAGACCTAAAACGCGCAGCGGCGCTTTTTAGGGTGAAAGAAAACATAACGCCGCACAGCGCCCGCAAAGAATTTGCGGTTGAAGAATACCAGCGCAGCGGACAGGACTTGCAGCGGATAAAACGGCTGCTGAACCACAGCAGCGAGGCTGTAACAATGCTTTATGCAATGGCGAACGTAACGCGCAAAAAGCGCGATTTTAAGGGGGCTTGAAAGTGTACCATAAACGGGACATTGAACAGCTTAACGAGGATTTCGCGCCGCTGATAAAGCACTTCGCGCGGCGATACGGCGGCGAGGATATGGCGGCGCAGCTATGGCTGAAATTGTGGGAGCTTTGCAGCAACGGGCGGGCAATTTCGCAACGGTATGTGGCGGTAGCTTTGCGCAATGAATTTATACGCTATGCGTGTGAGCTGCAACGGCAGCCGCTGCCGACCGACAAACAGCCCGCCGTGATAGCCGCAGATTTTACCGCCGAAATAGCAATAAAAGCAGCGCTGGCAGAGCTTAACGCACCCGAGCGCAGCGCGATAATTTACCACAGGATAAGCGGCTACACTTTCGACGAAATAGCGCGCCGCAAAGGTTGCACACGGCAAGCAATAAACAACGCCGAAAAACGCGGGCTTGACAAATTGCGCACACGGTTGTAAAATGATACTCACGAAGACCGACAAAACTACACAAAGGAGTACAAACCCGAATTGAGTTAAATCTGCATTTCGCGAAGTTCACAAAGGGGGCGGCGTTTCTATTGCGGTACGCGCGCCGAACAACTGCGAATTGCGTAAAATGAATATTTCACGCAATTGGGGGAAGTGATACATAAAAAAATATTCGATTATCGGTGCGTTTACGGTTATCAGCCGTATTTGCGGGTATCGGTTTGTAAGTATGAGTTATTAAATGTTTTGTTATCCGATTTACTGTACGAATTGCTTATATAAATCTATCTGTCCGTGGATTGCGGGCCAGCGCGAGGAATTTTTCAGAGTTACAACTATGTACTCGTTATTTGTGGTATTGTTTTTGCCGAACGACGCAATACAAAAGCCGGATTCGTTTACAAAGCCTGTTTTTCCGCCCACGATAGTTGCGGTTTCAGGCTCAGTGCCGTACATATAATTAAACAGCGTGGCACTCATTGGAACGCCGTCGGGGTGTTTATTTGTGGGATTGCTGCGGTATTGGTATGTAGATAGAATTTTACGGCAGAGCGGATTCTGAATTGCGGTTTCCAATATTACAGCCATATCGTAAGCCGATGTATAGTGGTTCTTATCAAACAGCCCCGTAACGTTTGTAAAATGGGTGTTTTTAAGACCTAATTCCTCAACCTTTTTATTCATCAGCTCGACAAACTGGGCTTCGCCGCCGGATATTTTGGTTGCAAGACCCACGGCGGCGTCGGCGCCGGACGGCAAAATTGTGCCGTACAGCAGATCGGTCATTTTAATGACCTCGCCGTTCAGAAAGCCCGCAACCGTAGCCTCGGCTACAAATAACGGGTCGGTAATATCGGTTGTCATGGTGAAAGTGTCGTCATAGCTTTTAATATTTTCCTGCGCGACCAAGAGCGTCATAACCTTTGTGGTTGACGCCGGATAAAAATGCTCGTTGGCGTTTCGCGCCGCCACTACCTTATGCGTTTCAAGATTGACAATAATTGCCGCGCCCGCGTCGTTAGTAGTCGGAATTTCGGCGGTCCCTTCGCCAAATTCGTATGTTATAAGCGGTTCTTTTGGTTCTTCGGTCACGGCTGATGCGGCAGTATCGGATAAAGTGCTGTTTTGGGCGATTTTTGCCGATTTTATACGGCTTGTCCTGCGTGTGACAACCGAAACCGTCACGCCTATAATTGCTATAACGGCAATTATCGCTATAATCGCGCCGGGGCGGATTTTTATAACCCTGTAAAACGGGCTTTTATGCGCTTTTTTATGAGTCGGCTTATATGCGGAAGTGTGCTTTTCTTCGGAAATATTCTCATGAGAGGCGTTACCGGACAGCTTTTTTTCAAGTTCTTTCATATATTCGCCGTAATCGCTTTGAGCCATTTAATAACAACCTCTCCGAAAAATTTAATAAATTAAAAACCTCTGCCGGCACCGCCGCCGCCGAATGAGCCGCCGCCACCGGAAAATCCGCCGCCCGAGAAACCGCCGCCGCTATGACCGCCGAACGAACCGCCCGAAAAGCCACCGCCGCCGAAACCACCGAATCCGCCGGGTCCGCCAAACCAGAAAAATCTGCGGCGGCGACCGAATATAAGTAAATACAGCAAAACAACCGCGATAAGCGCAACCCAGGATACGGCTACCTTTGTGGAATAGCCGTCCTCCTCGGAATCGTCAATCGGCGTGTAGCCTTCCTCGGGTTCTTCGCCGTACTCAATGTAAACCTCGTTTATAACGGCTTTTGTGATTTGTAAAATAGCCTCGGAAAAATTATCGGCTTTTAAATATTCAAGCCCGTAGGTTTCGATTATGCGGTCTGCCTTAATATCAGGCAGCGCGCCCTCAAGCCCGTAGCCGACGGCAATATAAATCTGCCTTTCTTCAAGGGCGAAAAGAATTACAACGCCGTTATTCTTTTTCTTATCCCCTACTCCCCACTGTCTGCCGAGCCCTAAGGCATACTCGGCAGGCTCTTCCCCGCCGAGATTTTTTGCAGCCACTACGACAGCCTGAGCGCCTGTTTTTTCATACAGCGCCGCCGCGCGGGAATAAATTTCATCCTCGGCGGATGAGTCTATAACGTCGGCGTAATCGTTTATGAAAAAACGGTCGGTAGGCTCGGGGTATTTCTTTGCCGCCGCTGCGCCGACGCTTGCAAGTACCAGCAAAACGGCGGCGACGGCAATACTTAAAATTCTTTTCATAAGCTTAATCAAAGCTTACCTGCGGAACGCTTTCGCTGCCTGCCTGCGCTTCAAAATATTCCACCTTTTCAAAGCCGAACATACCCGCGATAATGTTTTTCGGGAAGCGCCTTACGCTCGAATTATAGGACTTTGCGGCGTCGTTATAATCCTTGCGGGCAACGGCAATACGGTTTTCCGAGCCTTCAAGCTCAACCTGCAGCGCCTTATAATTCTCGTTTGCTTTAAGGTCGGGGTAAGCCTCGGTTACGGCGTTTACCCAAACCGAAATTGCGCTGTCAAGCTGCTCGGCCGCCTTTGTCTGCTCGCCTGCGGTTTTAGCGCCCGCAACGGCGTTTCTCGCCTCGGTTACGGCAGTGTAGGTTTTCTGCTCGTAATCGGAGTAGCCTTTTACGGTATTTACAAAGTTCGGAATAAGGTCGGCTCTGCGCTGGAGCTGAACGGAAATTACGGACTGTTTGTTTTCAACCTCTTCCTGCTGATTAACAAGCCCGTTGTAGCTGCCCGTAATCGTACCGATTATAATACCGATAACCGCAAAAACAGCTATAAGAATTGCAATACCTTTTTTCATAATAAATTCTCCTTTGAATTATTTTGAATATTCCACATCAATTTTAATATCGGGTGCGGCGGTGCAGTTAAGCGCTTTTATGCTGCCCTCGCCGTTATCGACTATAATATCTACAAGCTTATTCTCAATTTCGCGGCGAATGGTATTTCTAAGCTCCCTTGCCCCGCGCTTGCCGTTGCCGCATTTCTCGGCAAGATAGGTGCAAACGCTGTTATCAAATTTAAAATCAATAAGCCGTTCTGAAAGCGAGTCTTTAAGCTCATTAAGCATAAGCTCTGCGATTTTAGCAAGCGATTCGGGCGTTAGGGGTGAAAATACCACTATCTCGTCCACGCGCGCTATAAACTCGGGGCGTAAAAAGCCTTCAAGCGCTTTAAGCGCCTTTTCTTTTGACGCGTCCGCCTGCGTTTTGCCGAAGCCGAGCAGATTTTCGCTGCGGTCGCTGCCCGCGTTTGAGGTCATAACGATTATGGTGTTTTCAAAGTTCACGGTTCTGCCCTGCGCGTCGGTAATTCTGCCGTCGTCAAGAATTTGCAGCAGCACGTTGAGCACATCGGGGTGGGCTTTTTCAATTTCGTCAAACAGCACCACCGAATAGGGCTTTCTGCGCACCTTTTCGGTGAGCTGACCCGCCTCATCATACCCGACATATCCGGGCGGCGCGCCTATTATTCGGGAAACCGAGTGCTTCTCCATAAATTCCGACATATCAAGGCGGATAAGGGTTTCGGGCGTATCAAAAAGCTGCTCTGACAGCACCTTTACAAGCTCTGTTTTACCCACGCCCGTAGGTCCTACGAAAATAAATGAGGCGGGGCGGTGCAGATTGTTTGTGTGAATACGTGAGCGCTTAACGGCGGCGGCGACAAGGTGCGTAGCCTCCTCCTGCCCTATTATGCGCTTATTGAGCGCATTTTCGAGCCCAGCCAGCTTTTTAAGGTCGCTTTCCTGCACCTTTGAGGCGGGAATACCCGTCCATAGCTCAATAACCTTTGCAATATCCGCATCGGTCACGGTGCAATCGGACGCGGGTTCATAAAGTCCTGCCGCGATATTTTTGTATTTTTCTATTTCCACCCTTACCATTGCCTGCTTTTCATAGTCGGGGTGTTCAACGTCGCTTTCAAGCTCTTCGAGTTGGTCGTTATATTCGGCAAGCTTTTTGTTTGCGTTGTAAAGCTCGTCTACCGCCTTGTTTGCAAGGCTGGCGCAGGCGCACGCCTCATCCAAAAGGTCTATTGCCTTATCGGGCAGATACCTGTCGGTAACGTAGCGCTCGGATAAAAGCACGGCTTTTTTTATAATTTCATCGGGTATTTTAACTCCGTGAAAGCCCTCGTAATAGCTTTTAACACCCATAAGCACCTTTTCGGTTTCGGCGACAGACGGTTCTTCGACCGTTACGGGCTGAAAACGGCGCTCAAGCGCGGCGTCCTTTTCAATATACTTGCGATACTCTTTAAATGTGGTGGCGCCTATAACCTGAATTTCGCCGCGGGAAAGCGCGGGCTTTAATATATTGGCAGCGTTCATTGAGCCTTCGGCAGAGTCGCCCGCACCCACCAAATTATGAATTTCATCAATAAACAGGATAATATTTCCCGCTTCTTTAATTTCATCCACCAAGCCCTTTACGCGGCTTTCAAACTGCCCCCTGAACTGGGTACCGGCAACAAGCCCCGTTAAATCGAGCAGATAAATTTCCTTATCCAAAAGCCTTGCGGGGGCGCTGCCCTCGGCAATTTTAATTGCAAGCCCCTCGGCAATGGCGGTTTTGCCAACGCCCGGCTCGCCTATTAAGCAGGGGTTATTTTTGGTGCGGCGGGATAAAATCTGTATTGTGCGGTAAAGCTCTTTATCCCTGCCGATAATTCTGTCCAGCTTGCCCTCGCGCGCGCGTTCGGTAAGGTTGGTGCAGTATTGCTCGGTAAAGCGGCGGCGCTTTTTCTTAGGCTTTTTATCGGTTCCGTCCTTAACGTCGGACTTTTTATCCTCCGCCTTTTTATCGTCTCCGCCCGAAAAGCCGAAAATCTTATTTAAAAACGGTATGGCGGGGGCGGTGCCCAAATCAAACGTTTCGTCGTTAAGGGCTTCATCGTCGATACCGTCGCCATCGGGCGACATTATATCCATAAACTGCTCGCTCATGGCGGCAATGTCATCGTCGGTTATATCCATTTTTTTCAGCATATCGTCAATAGGCTTTATGCCGAGCTCCTTTGCGCAAACAAGGCAAAGTCCGTCCGGTTCGGAATTGGTATCCGCCGCGTTGGCGACAAATACAACCGCCGGGCGCTTTTTACATCTTGAACAAAGCTTCATTTCAGGTCTCCGTTTCGTTATTTTGGCGTAATATGGCTTACGACAACAAATTTAAAGAAAAATGCGTGAAAAACCACGATTTTTCCATTGCCTCGGTTTTAAAAATCAAAAATCCTCCGTTTGTCAGCGGAACAATAAGCGAGATTACCAGGCAGAAAAGCATTGCAATTATTATTCCCTTTGGAATACCCACAATACCGCCGAGTATTCGGTTTAGCTTTCCCACAATGCTGAAAGAGAACACGCCGTTTAAGAATTTTGCAAGGATTTTTACAAGGAAAATAAGTATTACCATTATAATTATGCCGTACAAAACCGCAAGCAGCTTTGCAACAATCGGCTTTACAACGCCCTGCGAGGCGGCTTTTGCCGCGCTTTCGGCGCCGCTGCCAATATTATCGTTAATGCTCTTGTTTATGCTTTCCTTTGAAAAGCCCGCGCTTTCGGAATATTTTCTTATAAATTCGGGCAGAGCGTTCCAGGTATCGTCGGTAATCTGGGTAACGCTGTCGCCGGTCGCCTTGCTTACCGAGGAAACAATAGGCGGCTCTATTATTTTATCATATGTAAGGCTTGCCAATGGTGTACTTATTGTAAACGTTATGAAAATTGCGGCTATAAATCCCACCAATTCAATAGCCACGCGCACAAAACCGCGCCTTGCCGAAATTAAAGCCACTGCCGCTATAATTGCCAAAACAATAAGATCAAGTAAAAAGTTCATACTGCTCTCTCCTTTTTATTTTTGTTCAAGCTGAATTTTATCAATGCGGTTATCGGTAATTACCGCCGCCAAGGTTCTGCCGAGCGGCGCTATATTTACGCCGCCGAATCCGCACTCGGCTTTGCGCA